>RCNC010002210.1_pt1 | contig 12983 bp, 12 predicted proteins | sample 2041301 | NCBI WGS metagenome assembly RCNC01 (sample SAMN09708231, study PRJNA481090) | Marine sediment metagenome, whole genome shotgun sequencing project. | biome: marine sediment; feature: ocean; material: sediment; isolation source: Sewage treatment plant 13A marine sediment (STP13A) ... | reverse complement strand
CCAGGATACTTGTAAACATGGTCGATAAGGGTATACTATGTAAAATAGCCCGGGACACCCTAATCCGCAACTTTTCAAACCTTAATGTCCTCGATTATTGTCAGTTAAGAAATCGCCCGTAGAAAGCCGCACAAAACAGGATGGCGGTTTCAAAAGTAAGTGAAATGGACCTGGATGAGGCTCTTCAGGACATAGCCAAAACCAGCGTACCAATCATCTATATAGTCGACAGTTTTGGAAGCATGTACAGCCAGAATATCCAGTATCTGGTAGAGAAGTACAAAAAAGCACTCTCGGGCAAGACCCTTGGGATACATGCCCATAACAATATGCAACTGGCCATGTCCAATACCATCACCGCTCAGTCGGGGGGGTGTAATATGCTGGATGCTACGTTATTAGGTATGGGTAGAGGAGCCGGGAATTGCCCCATGGAGATCCTGATAGCGTTCTTAAAAAATCCCCAGTACAGGCTTTTGCCTCTTCTGGATGTGATTCAGAATTACATACACCCTTTGCAGAAGGATATACCCTGGGGATACCATGTTCACTACTTAATTACAGGTGCACTTAATGAACATCCCAGGTCTGCCCTAAAGTGGATGGCTTCAGAAAGCAAGGACGATTTTGTGGCTTTTATGAAAGAGATGCACGATTATGAGTAGACTGTTTGTGTTTGGATGATCAGCCATCCTTTCTAAGGTAATGTAACTGCACCATTCCGGTTTCAAAATACTTAACTGGCTGAGCGCTAAGATGAATCCGGGGGGTATTCCCGGAAAACAAGCTCTTTCCTTCTCCCAGTATGATAGGAACTACCGATACAATATATTCATCGATCAGGTTCTTCTTCATCAGCAAGTTGACGATCTCACCGCCTCCGTCACAATAGATGTTCTTCCCCTCCGCACTTTTTAACCTGAAAATCAATTCTTCAAGATCTCCATTGTAAAAAGTTATGCCGTTTTCCTTGGCTCTCTCCTGCCGGGTGATAACATAACAATCAAACTCTTCTGCCTGGGGGAATACTCCACCTGTCAACTGAAGCACTTTGTCATAGGTTTTTCTTCCGACCATGTAAGTGTCAATGGATTTGACAAATTCCGTATATCCATAATCTTCACCCTCTTTCTCCACCAGAGAGAGCCATGAGATATCATCATCGTTTGTTGCAATAAATCCATCCAGGCTCATGCAGATGTATAAGATTACTTTTCTTTCATTCATAGCCAAACACAATTGCTTCTTTGTTAAACACTACAAAAGGCATATGGTTTATGGCCGCATGACTATAGATTCCTGTCATCTCTTAAAATGAGCTCTCCACCTGGAATTTTAATCATCTTGCTCAAATACCTGAATGGTCTTGTGTTTGGTCTTTCTGTCTTTTACAATAAGAGGAGTTACCGGTGCTTTGGACTTGGAATTAAAGATGATGTCGTGACCCAGGCATAATCCCATCATTACATTGAGCTGCGTATCTTTTTCTTCAAGATATTTGGCCTGTCCGGCAGGATTGCATGATGTGCCCCTATAACCCGGTAGCAGGTCGTCGAATGGAACCTTGCCATACTTGCAATGAACTTTTTTAACTTCTAGACCAGCATCTCGAAGAATGCCTTCCAATTGGATGGCTTCTTTGTTGAAACTGATGCAGTTGGCAATACCGATCTTACTTATTTTGGCCTCTTTGGCATAGGCGATAATCTCATGGACTCTGTCAATCCTGGGATTTAGTGAATCTTCGGCTACTTTTAGGACTTTAAGATCCTGATCATTGTATAACGCTGTGAAGTTTTTTTTCGCCATTTATGCCATGCTTTAAATGAGCGGGTAAAAATAATGGAAAATATGCGAGAGTGGGTGTCCGATCCGGGTTGATGTTGTTGCTTTTTACATGAAATATTGAAGGTTTTAATCTGCAATTTCATGGTGCAATGACATTTTAGGTATTTCAAGGATCACTTTTGTTCCTTTGCCCACAGCCGAATCAATTGAAATGGTTCCATTATGTGAATTCAGTATCTGTTTCGACAGGGCAAGTCCGATTCCGTTGCCATTCTCTTTTGTTGTGAAAAATGGGAGGAAAATCTTTTCAGTCTTGTCGGGCGAAATACCACTGCCGTTATCGATAACCTCGATCCTGACAAAACCCGAACTATAGGAGGCCAGTAGATAGATTCTCTTGCCTCCAGCCTTTTCAGGGAAGGATTCGAAGGCATTTTTTACCAGGTTAATCAGGACTTGTTCAATCTGATACTGATCTGCAAACAACACCTCAGCCTCTGGTAACACGGTGTAATCAAATTCTATCTCTTCTTGTTTGAGTTGGCTTTCGTAAAGCACCTTGATGCGCTGGATCAATTCTGTTATTCTGACCTCACTTTTATCTGGTTCAGGAAGTTTGGAAAGGGTGCTGAATGTATCCGTAAATTTCATCAGGCCCTTGCTTCGCTGATTTATTACATCCAGACCTTCCTCAAGCTGTTTTATCAATGCATCCTGGTTGTATTGATCATCATGAATCATGTCTGAGAGTGTGCCGCTTAGCGAAATTATAGGGGAGGCCGAATTCAGTATCTCGTGAGATAGTACTCGGATTAGTTTTTTCCAGGCCTCAATCTCTGTACTATCTACTTCGGATTTAATGTTCTGTGAAGAGTATAAACGATAATTCTCTTGATCAATTACAAACTCCGAAACCTGGAACAACAGGATCCGTGCCTGTCCGTTGATATTAATTTCAATAGATCTTTTTTCATTTAGCTCCAGATTGGAAATTTGATTCCAGACCGGCTCCAATTCCTTTTGTGCCGGACTATCTGTGTGAATGCTACTCTTGCCGATAATCCTTTCAAAGGCATTGTTGACATAATAGACCTTTTTATGCTGATTCACCACCACAAGCCCTACCAGCGCATCTTTGACCAGGGCCTCGGTGAAGTAAAATTGAGTCATCTTTTCGTTGCGTAGCTTCTCAAGTTTTTTATTGAACAGGTTGAGTGAGCGATTCAAATCCTGAAATGATTTGTCCGGAATATCTTCAGGCATTTTTACGCCCAGGTCGTCCCACTCAATGGCTTCCAGATAATTCTTCATATGGCGGTTATTCCTGTCAATATAGAGAATCAGTTCGATAGACAGGGCGATAGGTATAATGGATGCGTACACGCCCTGCAGGGTACGATCCTTTTGCACTAGAAGGAAAGCTGCCAGTGCAAGAGAAATTGCCAGAAACAATACCCTAAGTACAACTTTTATCTTAATACTTTTTAATCTCATACTTTTCAATTCTCCTGTACAATGCTCCCCTGGTAATACCCAGTTCGGAGGCTGCCCTGGTGACATGGCTATCGTGTTTTCCAAGGCAGGTTTCAATGGCCCATTTTTCTATTCTGTCCAGGTCCAGATGGTCGAACTGCAAGGGCTGTGATTGGTCATATGAATAACTGATTTGAAAATCCCGAATTTCCAGGTCATTTCCATTGCACAAAATAATGGCCCTCTCAATGCTATGTTGCAGTTCACGCACATTTCCGGGCCACTCATATTTAAGCAGGTGGGCGCTTAGTTTATTCGAAATGGGATTGATTTGTTTGTTGTATTTGTTGGCATATTTTCGGATGTAATGGTCCCCTATCAGCACTATATCTTCTGCCCTGTTGCGAAGGGGCGGGAGTAATATTTCCACAGTATTTATCCTGTAAAACAGATCGTTCCGAAAGGCGCCCTCATTAACCAGGTTATAGATGTTCTGGTTTGTGGCGGTAATCAACCGGATATCAATAGGGGTGGCCCGGTTGCTCCCCACTTTGAATATTTCCCTGTTTTGTAATGCTGAAAGCAATTTGGATTGCATGGCCATGGGGATATTCCCAATTTCGTCCAGGAAAAGCGTGCCTTCATCAGCAGCTTCGAATCGGCCCAATCTATCTTTGGCAGCATCGGTAAATGCACCCTTCACATATCCAAATAATTCCGATTCAAAGAGGGTCTCAGCAATACTTCCCAGGTCCACATTGACCAGGCTCTCACTCTGTCGGGCAGAATGGTTGTGAATGGAACGGGCCACCAATTCTTTTCCAGTACCATTTTCACCAAGAATAAGCACATTGGCATCGGTTCCGGCCACCCTGTGAACCTTCTCAAATACCTTCTTCATGGCATCGGACTCTCCAATGAAATTGAACGCGAAGGAATTGGAGGTTCTGTTAAGTATGGCCTTTTGTTCCTTCAGGACAGAGATCTTTCGTTTTGATCGGGTATAGTTACATGCTGCATTGATGGTTGATATAATCTTCTCATTTTGCCAGGGCTTTACCACAAAATCCACAGCTCCCGATTTCAATGCCTCTACCGCCATATTTACGCCTCCATAGGCTGTCATGGGTACAACACTTATATTTAGATCCAGCTCAAGAATCCTGCTGATCCACTCAAGTCCCTCTTCTCCGGAAGTCTCTCCAAAGGCGTAGTTCATATCCAGAACAATCACATCAATATCCTTTTCATTGAGTATGGAGGGGATGCGGTCGGGTGATTTCTCTGTGTAGACCTGAGTGAAAAATCTCTCTAATAGCGTACGAAGCGAAAAAATAATATGCGCATCATCATCTACGATCAGTATGCTTGCCTTGGTTTTCTTCATTGATTCGGCTTAATGACAAATGTAATCATTTCAACGAATTGTCCATTAATGGACTGAATATTGTCCATTAATGGACGTTATTTGCTGATTTGATCTTTTCGAATTTTGTATCTTTCTGATATCATGATCTTTCCGGTCGCTGGCATGGTTTTGGAAATAAAAAAAGGCAACCAACAGAAATATTATGTTCAAGAATATTGTAGTTACAGCCTTTAGAATCGCCTTCAAGCAGAAGCTAGTTTCTCTTTTAAATATTGTAGGCATTGCACTGGGGATTGCCGTCAGTCTTGTGTTAATTGTGCATATCCGATATGAAACAAGTTTTGATAAACACATCCCAGATGTGGATAAGGTCTATCGGGTAATCAACACAGGTCATGGAGAGAATGCCAGGGCATGGGCAACCACATCCACACCAATACTTGAGGAGATTACAGACTTTTTCCCGGAGATCGATTATGCCGCCAGGATCAGGCCCATTGGCAACATGGCTTTAAGCTATGAAAATGAAAATGGGGAGAAGATCCGTTTCGAGGAGACGGGTGGATTTAATGCAGATTCAACGGTGTTTGATGTGTTTGGCATTGAACTTATAGCGGGGAATCCCCTTGATTTTTATGAAGATATGTTTTCAATTGCTGTCACAGAAACAATGGCCAGGCGATATTTTGGAGAAAACAATCCCATGGGAAAACAGTTGACGATGGAGGGTGACAATACCATCCTAACGGTTAAAGGGGTTTTGCCCGATTGTCCGAAAAATTCTCACCTGGATTACTCCTTTTTTGTGCCTTATAAGAGTTTTAAATCTATGATACTCAATGCCGGATATTCGGATCTCTACTATTCTAAGGGATGGGCAGGAGTCTATAACTACGTCAGATTAAAAGAGAACACCAGTGCTGAAAATGTCCGATCCAGGATGGATGATTTTACCATTCACTACTATGCCCCTTTATTTGATGATACAGTTGATGTAATATCCCAAACGCAGCTAATGTTGCAAGCCGTTCAGGATATACACCTGCACTCCAACCTGGAAGAAGAAATCAAGGTCAATGGAAATATTACTTATATCTACATTTTTATTGTCTCTCTTATATTCATCCTTATCGTGGTTGGAACTAACTATGTGAATCTGGCCACATCGCTTGCGCTTAAAAGGACAAAGGAGATAGGAGTGAAGAAGGTGAACGGATCGAGCAGTTCAATGCTCAGGTTTCAGATCTTTTCCGAAGCAGTAATAACCTCCATACTTGGGGGTATTCTGGCCATTCTCATTGTGGATCTGTTATTGCCTTACTATGCAAATTTGAGTGATTTGGATATTCAGTTAAAAGATATTTTTTCGTCTCTTAACCTCATTATATTTATTGGAATTACACTTGGTTTGGGGATTCTGTCAGGAGCCTATCCGGCAATTTTTATCACAAGGTTCGATCCTGTGCTTGCCATGAAAGGTCTTAAGGATCCAACCAGTAAAGCTAACCTGATTAGAAAGATACTGCTGGTATTTCAATTTGTTGTTTCAGTATTTATGATTTTCGTAACCATTGGGATCTTTAACCAGATGCGCTTTTTCCAGAATAAGAACCTGGGATTTGATAAAGAGAACCTGGTAAGTTTTAACGCTACAGGCAGTGCCGCAGGATTCCTGTATAACAATGGTGCCTCTCTCAAAGAGGAACTTTCTGCTTTGCCATCTGTCAAAAGTGTGGCGTATTGCTCCAATATCCCGGGCGAAAGACTCAGTGTGGAAACTTTTACACTTCCAAATCGGAATCCCGACGATCCCATGCCCTCCCTGAGGTTTATCAGGGTAGGTAAAGACTTTATCGAAACCATGGGCCTGAATTTGGTCGAAGGGCCAGGTTTTACATCTGAGTTTCCCCAGACAAGCAAATTTATCCTTAGTAAGGAGGCTGTCAAAGTCCTGCAACTGGAAGAGCCCATTGATAAAACAGGATCCTCCATGTTTGGTGGCGAAGGCATCATTCGCGGAGTGATCGATGATTATCACTTTGCTTCATTGCACCAGCCCATAGAGCCTGTGGTTCTGGAGTATAACATGGGTGAAAATCTGAGAGGATGGGCTAATACGGTTCTTATCAGGCTAAATCCGGGAGATGTAAGTAAGCAGCTCGAGTTGATAGATTCAAAAGTTAAAGAGCTTGTTCCCGATGCGGTACTCAACTACAGATTTGTGGATGACCATCTGGACTCCCTCTATGTATCGGAAATTAAAATGAGCAAGCTGTTCAAAGGGTTTACCCTATTTACCATTCTGATCGCATGCCTGGGTCTGTTTGGCATCACAGCTTACAATGCAGAATTAAAGACCAAGGAGATCGGGATTCGCAAAGTGATGGGGGCTTCAAACGCCTCACTGATCAGAAGTTTGTCCTTAAAGTTCATGACCTTTGTTTTTATTTCAGTGGCCATTGCACTTCCTCTGGCATACTGGTTTATCCATAGCTGGCTACAGAATTTTGAATACAGGGTAAACCTTTCGCCTCTTTCCTGGATCCTGGCTGTGGTTCTTTCGGTTGGAATTGCCTACATCACCATTATTTATCATGCCATTAAAATGGCACATAAAAAACCTGTGGATATTTTGAAGTGCGAGTAGTTCTTAGTTCTAATCCTGGTCAGCTTCATATGAAAACACCTCTTCCAACGGGGTGTTGAAGATACGCGCCAGTTTGAAGGCCAGTTCCAGGGAAGGGGAGTAGTTCCCCTTTTCAATAGCCACAATGGTCTGTCTGGATACCTCTGCCTTATCTGCAAGCTGTTGCTGGGTCAACTCATCGGCATTAAAACGTAACCTGCGGATGTTGTTTTGTATTTTGCTCTTGACCATCTCAGACTCCTTTCCGGTAAAAATAGATTTGTGAACTATTCTCAATGATTTCGGCAATCAGACCGACTCCCACGAACGCAATAAACATTCCATAGACGGGCATTCCCACGGCCAGAGCCATTACCGACATTACAAATCCACCGGTGAATACATAATATGAATTTCTGGTGGCTTTTAATTTGATCAATTTGTCCCGTTCATCTTCCACCGGAGTTTTCTCTTCTCTGGTGGCAATGGCATTGATGATATGGAAAATAATCTGGATGATGATGCGTGCTACGATGGAGACTCCTATAAATACAAGAAAGATGACTCCCCATTTATCAAAATCAGTTGTTAGATCAAATCTTCCCTCAAGGTGTCTTTGATAGACAATGATTGCATAAAGTACGGTGATGAGCAATCCGCTTATGATGTTTACAATATTCTGTTTCTCTTGATATGACATGATTCTTAATTTTATGTATAGTTAATTATACGTTATGTATATAAATATATACACAAAGATAAGTAAAGTATACATAATGACAAGTAAACACGACATTTTATTTCAGGAAAGTTTTAATCCCTGGAGACTATTGAGCCGTACCGACCAAAGGCGGGAGGTTTTTTGGGCCAAAGGATGCCTTGTTCTCTGTATCCCAGGCACCACTCACAGCCACTTTTTGGGAAACCAGTGGTGGGTTGGGTAAAACACCCAACTCGTTCTTCTGGGCTCCATGATATAGGTTAAGCCTGATACTTCAGATGCCATGGGGGAGTTTTGATCACCTTTTACCTTTGAGATCGCCAGTGACTTCAACTTCTGATTCATCTGCTTCACACCTTCTTCATTGGGAGGGAGAGGGGCCTCTTCCATAGCGGGCAGCAAGTAATCCCAAGCCACATTCATTATCCCCTGCATATCATCAGATCCGGAGGTGATGGCAAGCACAACATCTTGTTCAGGCATTACAATGCAAAACTGTCCGAATGCACCATCACCCCGGTAAGCGTTATGCCGACATTGCCAGAACTGGTATCCATACCCTTGTTCCCAGTCGCTGTCCGGGCTGCTTCCATTGGAGGTCTGATACCCGGTGGCATCCTCAACGCAGGCTTCCGAGATCAGCTGATTACCTTCCCAAACTCCTTTTTGGAGGTAAAGTTGACCCAATTTAGAGATGTCTTCGGTGGTGACGCTTAGTCCCCAACCTCCCACGTTGATACCCTTTGGATCCGATTCCCAGGTATGTTTTTTAATGCCCATTGGAGCAAATAACCTGGGGACAAGAAAATCCAGCACGGTCTCACCAGTTACTTTTTGCAGGATAGCCGAAAGCATATAAGTGGCCCCACTGTTATAGACGAAGTGAGTTCCAGGTTTGTGTTGTACTTCCTGTGCCAGGAATCCTTTCACCCAGTTATCGCCCTGCATCATTCCGCTACTGGTTCCCCACTGATGTCCCGAATTCATTTTCAAGAGATCGCGAACGCGCATGGCTTTCAGATTCTTGCTGGGTTCCTCAGGGGTATCCTCCGGAAAGAAAGAAATTACCTGGTCGTTTATACTTAATAATCCTTCATCCTGCGCCATCCCTCCACTACGATCTTTCCGTGTCTTCTCACCATCACGCTGTGAACGGCATCTGGCTGGGATGCTTCCAGTGCTTCCACAAATTTCAGAATAGCTGTGGAGGAGATCCCTTCTGCCTCAGGCGTACTGTAGCCCGAGTTGTTTGTTGATTCGTCTTTTTGAGAAGTAGTGCATGAAACCAGGCCCAGGAGGGGGGCCAGGATAATTATGGGAAGAAATTTTTTCATGATTGATGAGGCTTAAGACATTATCAATATAGTGTAAATGAAGCGGATGCCAAAAACTTGGCAGATTTGACAGTAACCACCTATTCCACTTCACGTATCATACAACCGGCAGATTATCAAAACTTTTATACTATGAATAGACTGTTATTGATTTTTTTAAGCGGATTATCATTCATGTGCCAGGCACAATTTGAAGTATCCATCAGTGGTGAAGATTCCCTCTGTTTTGGTCAGAGCGCACCCTATTCGGTTGAGGTAAGTCAGTCTTCCAACGATTACCTCCATCGGGATACGACGGCCCTTTCTCCTGGAGGAAGAGGATTTTTTGCGCTGGCAACGGGATATGGGGCCACGGATATCACCAATACCTTTAGTTACGACCTGTGGGTGAAGCCCACCAGGACCATTAACATGAGCGGTGAAAGCAATGTGTGTGCCGGAGGGGTTAGTGTACCGCTGGCCAATTCAAATCAAAACTGGGCCATCGTTCCTTCGGGTTTGGGTGGAGGAAATATGAGTGTAGGATTAACCATAGGGACCAATGGAATAATGGTGGGGGAGCACTCTGGAAATATTCTGGTTTCCAGGTTGAGTTATACCGTGTCTATCAATGAATGGGTGCATGTGGCCATCGTCTACAGAACCGATAGTATTTTTCTTTACCTGGATGGAGATCTGGTACGGAGCAGGATTACCCATTGTCCAACCAATCAGAAATGTCTTGCAGTGGGTCTCACGGGTCACTATTATGGGCCTGACTTTCAGGGCAATATCGATGAGTTCAGGTTGTGGGATATTCCACTGACCCGATCACAAATTTTAAATGTGAAAGACAAGAAACTGATGAACCAGGTGGATGGATTAAGGTATTATGCCAGTTTCGATAATGGAAAATTTGAAAGGACCCTGGGTGATCTTGGAGAGAAGGATATGGTAGCTAATATGATAACTCCCGAAGGTTATTTAAAGAAGAGCAGTTGGGAAATGGACAGCTATTCAGGGCCCAATATTGAAAATCTGATAAAAACCGTAGTGAATGACCTGAGTTTCCGCTGGTCAACCGGAGAGACAGGCCAGAACATATTATATACTCCATATGATGTTACTAACGATTTGTCCGTAGAAGCTTACAATGATCAATATGCAGCCTATGACAGCATGGCCATAAAAGGATATGATTGCGGTCAGGTAATTTTACATGATACGATCGTCATTCATGACACCGTTGTTGTCAATGAGTGTGATCAGAATATGGGACAGGACATCAGGTACATTAAGTTTGAATCCTATTACAGTGAGGACGGCGCTCAGGTAAACGTGTATGAAATTGAGTCCTATAACAAGGGAATCAATGTGGCACTTTTTAAGCCAGCAGCGGCAAACAGTTCCAATGGTTCCGGACCCCACAATGCGGTGGATGGCAATGGTTTTTCAAGATGGTCAGGCAACAGGAGTGATGCGGGTCCGGATGCACTAAATCCTCACTACATAGTGGTTGATCTCCTGGAAAACTACAGGATCGACAGTCTGGTTCTAAATATTGAAGGGTTCGATCACTGGAACCAGAATTTTAGCTTCCAGGTGTCGAGCGATTCTGCGAACTGGCATGAAATAGGTTATGGAGTTGATACCACTGGAATTTTTGCCTATTATCCCCATTTGGGTACTGTGATTTATGATACGGTTGTGGTGCATGATACCATTATTAAGAAAGAGTTTGTGCAGAGTACCGGGGAAGAGATTCAGTACATCAAGTTTGAATCCTATTACAGTGAGGATCGAGCTCAGGTTAATGTTTATGAAATTGAGTCCTTTAACAATGGCAGCAATGTGGCACTTAATAAGTGGACATACGCCAATAGTTCAAACGGTGATTCGAGGAATGCTGTTGATGGAAATGGCTTTTCAAGGTGGTCAGGCAACAGGAGTGATGTGGGTCCAGATTCCCTGAATCCTCATTTTTTGGTAGTTGATCTTCTTGATAGATACGGAATTGACAGCCTGGTTCTAAATATTGAAGGGTTCGATCACTGGAACCAGAACTTCAGCCTGCTCGTATCTCGCGACTCTTTAAATTGGCGTGAAATAGGCTATGGGCTGGATACCACTGGGATTTTTACCTATTATCCCAATTTGGGACATGTAATTTATGATACGGTAGTTGAAATCGTTCATGATACCCTCACAACAATGGTCAATGATACAATCCCGGTGTATGATACCATTCCGGTGTATGATACTATTCCAATGTATGAGCATATCGCGGTTACCGATACACTTGTGATTGATGCCGTTCTGACAGGCATTGATGCTCCCGGCAATACCAATACCATCCTTATCTATCCCAATCCCGCCAAGGATCATCTATTTATTAATTCGGGGGATTATACCCGGATGGATGGATATATCCTGAAGATCTTCAATCAAACTGGTTCTACTGTATATGAAACCAATATGGAAGAACCGCTCTACGAAGTGGACCTATCCAACTGGACAGGAAAGGGATTGTACTTTGTGCAGGTAATAGACTCAGAAGGAAATATAATAGATATTAAAAAGATCATTCTTCAATAAGTAGCAGTTGACCTATAAATGGCAGTAAGGTAAGGCCTTCCTTGAGTTAGGGAAGGCTTTGCTTTTTACTTAATGATCTTCACTTCCAGGTTTCGCCACATCACCTTGATTCCTCCGCCAGAGTGTATTTGAAGGGCGATGCTTCCTGTTGCCGCACCGATCTTTTCATCCTCAAATGTGACCATCTTTTTACCGTTTAACCAGGTTTTCACCAGGTCACCCACCACACGTATTTTCATGCTGTTCCACTCTCCGAATTTCAGGTGTTTATCAAGTTCGGGATCTGGTTTAATAAGCCAGCCCCTGCCATAGGATTCATAAATCCCTCCTGTACTGCTTTCCGGAGGGGCAACTTCCACCTGCCATCCGGTAATTTTAGTTCCCTCAATGGAGGAACGGAAAAATACGCCGCTGTTTCCATCGGCTCCCTGTTTAAACTCTACGGTCAGCTCAAAATCTTTGTATTGCTTATCTGTGCCCAGATAGCCGTATTCCTTTGCTGTTAATTGATGTTGTTTTAAATCCAATCCAGGCCAATAGGGGATCAGGCTCACCCCCATACCACTTGCTACCAGAAGAGAAATGGCTTGAAGGGTATCAAGTTCGCACAGATGCCTTGGGTGCAGGCCGTTTTCTATAATAAATTGATCTGCAATAATTCCTCCCCAGGATTCAGTGTCATAGCAAATATAGGGTTCCGACGAGAGAATTTTCTTCACAGATCGGTTTCCCTGTCCTTTTGATAAAAGGATTAAAGGTTCTTCCCACAATGCTTGAACGACTATTGTTTTGGGGATTTGAAAAGGAGGTTGGATTAAAATGCCAGCGGCTATGTTTTCAGAAATCAGTTCGTTGTATAAAGACTTTGAGACACCTGGCTTTATATAGGGCTTGATCTTTGGCGCAATTTTCGAAAGTTTCTTTAGAGCTGACGGCAGGAATGAGGTCAAGGCAGTTGAAATTGATCCGGAGCGCAAGGTTCCGGAAAGGCCAGTGATTAATATCATCTTTGAGCCCTTGTACGTCCTGTACAAGTTTGCGGGCACGGGGAAGAAGGTTGTAACATGCTTCTGTGGGCTTGGCAGAATGGGCAGATCG
>RCNC010002209.1_pt1 | contig 12983 bp, 16 predicted proteins | sample 2041301 | NCBI WGS metagenome assembly RCNC01 (sample SAMN09708231, study PRJNA481090) | Marine sediment metagenome, whole genome shotgun sequencing project. | biome: marine sediment; feature: ocean; material: sediment; isolation source: Sewage treatment plant 13A marine sediment (STP13A) ... | reverse complement strand
GGTCGATCGCGCCTGTCATTTTTAACCACAAATCGTGTTAATCTGTCTGAAAATGACCCGCGCTAATCGGATCAATCTGCCATACCCACGATAGAGGTGACTTAGGCGGATGACATAGTCGCACTAACCAGAGGAGAAAGACTGATGATGAAATCGAAGCATGTAGACCGCCGTAGTGTTCTGTTGTGAGGTATTGCACTGGGGGCTGTCCATTCGATCCCAGCCCAAGCCCAAACCGCTACACCACAGATTTTGATTTCCAATGTCAATATTTTTGACGGCGTGAACGAAAAGCTAATCGAAAACGCGAGCGTTCTTGTCGAGGGCCAGTTTATTGCCGCCGTTCCGCGTGAGCCAATCGATGCTCCTAATGCGATGCCGATAGACGGCGGTGGTCGCACTTTGATGCCGGGAATGAGCGACAGCCACCAGCATATCGCGGTGACGTCCGATACGAAACCTTCACCCGCAATGCTGTACGAGAGCATCTATACAAATGCCTACAAGGCTATCCCGCAGGCCCTAAAACTGATGGATCAGGGTTTTACTGCGATTCGTGATATGGGCGGCCCGACGATTGAACTTGGTCAAGCCATTGATGCGGGGCACTTTCAAGGCCCGAGGATTATGTCACCGGGCCACTTCATCGGCGCGACTTCGGGACATGGTGACTTTGCCGGACAAAGAAGAATTGGCCCTAGCGAGTCTATGGACAGTGATGCCAATAGGCTTTTGACTTCAGGCTGGTCGATCCTTGCTGATGGTGCGGATGACGTGCGTTGGGCAAGTCGAACCGCTCTCGCCAATGGGGCTGCCTTTATCAAGATTATGGCCGGAGGCGGCGTTGCTTCGCTTAAAGACCCGCTTGAGAGCGTCGGTTATTCGGAAGATGAAATGCGTGCAGCTGTAGAAGTCGCGGCAGATTATGACACATATGTTGCGTGCCATGCCTATAATGATGAGTCTTTGCGCCGCGCAATTGCGGCGGGTGTCGCTGACTGCGTACACGGCCACCTCATTTCCGAGGAAACAGTCGCCGCGATAGCAGACGCAGGAATGTGGCTAGGCAGCTTGTCTAAACCCGTTGGGCTTCTGGATGTCCCATTCTTCAATGATGAAAACCGACGCAAGGCAGCAGAGATTCTGGCTGGCTATGACGATGTTATGGGTTGGGCAAAGAAGTATGGTGTAAAAATCGGCTTTGGCACTGATGCCGCAGCGAACATGATCGATACCGTTATTTTGGAATTCGAAGCGCGTTCACAGTTCTTTACAGCGTATGAAATGTTGAAGCACGCAACTTCGGAAAATGCCAAACTATTCGAACTAGCCAATACACGTAATCCCTACCGCGCCGCAAAGCTTGGCGTTATTGAAGAAGGGGCGTGGGCAGATATGCTGCTCTACAATGCCAACCCGCTCGAAGACATCGGCGTGGTTATGGACTACAAAAACACGCTAGGCCTGATCATGAAAGATGGACAGGTTTACATGTCCAAAATCTAAGGGAAGCTATCAGGCTGGTAGAGTTTCCTAAGCCAATCATGTTGCAGTCGGCACGCGGCCACAACATGATTGGCTAGGTTCAGGACTCATAACCAGGTACAGAATTTTGACCGGATGATTAAATTCAATGCGGAGGCTTTGAACCTAGTCTCATTGCAGAAAACGCCATGAATGCAATATCAAACCCCAGCAGAGAGGTTCGCTGAGCGTGTTGGGTCGACCAGTTGATGCCGCGGCCCAATGTACCTCCTGCCGGCGAAGGTTTAGCGCGCAGGTTTCGGGTCGACTTTATCTAGGATTTTGAGTTTGAATCGCCTTCGGAATGGAAGATGTGTTGGAGTGATTCAGACTATAATTACACTTGTTCTTTTCCTCTTTCCACTCGCCTACGCGCCAGCGGACGGACGGCCTGGCAAGTCAGCAGCCGGTATAATCAGCGCAGCCGCGCAGATCCACAAATGGGCAGCTGGAAGACGGTCTTCGTTCCCAAAATGAAAACCAGTAACTTTGCCACCCAGAAGACTGAAGTCAGAATTGGCACGTACATTCTCAACAAATTGACCGAGCTCAGACGCCCCGAATTCAAACTTTTCGTCTGATCATTTTCATGGGCAAGGGCGCGGCCCGGCGATTGAATGATCCACACCATCATATGTGAATATCCACACCATCAGGTCCGTCCTGAATCGATTATTGCACTAGATCCCGACAGAAACATTATGAGCCGAACATATCGGCTGTAATGCCAGCATACCATCCAACCGACTCCCTGTAGGTTGCTTTTCGGACCTCAGCCGTCTCACCGGTCTGAGAGATAAACCCGTCGATACGGGCAATTTTTTCGGGTGTTGCTTCGTAAGTTGCGCCAACTTTCACACCGTTTTCCGGCCCAATCAGGGACCAGCAGGTATTGGCGAATCTGGCTGGGTAGACAGTTGAACCGATCAATGCGCCTCGAACGGCATTCGCACAAACCTTGGCCTGGGAATTAGCTGAAAACGCCGATTTTGGCATATCACCCTGCTGGCTGGCGTCACCCAAAACGTAAATGTCGGAATCGGTCTTTGTGCTCATGTTAGCCGCATTGACCGGGACCCAGTTTCCCTCGGTCACACCAGCCAGATGCGCGATGCGCCCCGCCTTCATCGCTGGGATAACATTACACACATCAACTTTTGTGACTTCACCATCAACTGTCATCGTCATCGCGGTAGGATCAACAGAGACAGACCCACCGCCGAAGTCTTCGCCGATCCAATCGATCATCCCGGCGTAGTGGTCACCCCAGCCTTCTTGGAACAAGGCCATTTTTGAGAATTTCGGTTTGGGATCGGCGACAATGATTTTGGCAGTCGGATTGCTCTGCTTTAGGACAAGGGCCACCATCGAGACCCGCTCATACGGGCCGGGCGGGCATCGATATGGATTTGGGGGCGCCACCATTGCAAATGTGCCGCCTTGTGGCATGGCGAGTATCTGAGCCCGCAACAACTCAGTCTGAGAGCCCGCTTTATAGGCATGTGGCATGGCATTTTGCGCCGTGAGATCCCACCCCTCTACTGCGCCGTCAACGAAATCTATGCCAGGGCTAAGGATCAACTTGTCATAGGTAACGGTTGCGCCGCCTGCCAGTGTTACGGTCTTGACATCGCGGTCAACACCCACTGCCCAATCATGGACAACATTTATCCCGTATTGCGCAGCAAGCTTGCCGTAGGAATGGCGGATTGAGTCGATGTTGCGAAAACCGCCCACATAAAGGTTGGAGAAAAAGCAACTGTAATAGCTCCGCGTCGGCTCGATGAGCGTGACATTTATCGCGCCTTCGCTGTCCTTTGCGATGTAGCGCGCGGCGGTGGCCCCCCCTGCCCCCCCACCTACGATTACGACATTTGGCCGAGCATGACCGTCAGCCAATGCCATCTTGAAAGGCGCTGTGGCGACCATTGCCGCACCTGTGCCAATGAGACTTCGTCGGTTGAGTGTCATGTTTGATCCTTTCAAATCTGCCGTCTCTATTCGAGGCTGCCAAAGTACGCAGCCAAAGCGGCGATATCATCATCTGTGAGGCGGCCTGCGATCATTTGCATCGTCGGATTTTCGTGTTCTTTCGATCTGTATTGACGCATGACATCACAAAAATGCGCGACACTCAGGCCAGTGATCGAAGGGACTGCGGCATTCGCGGCACCAACCTGATGGCATGTGACACATTCGCTGCCGAGGTATGCGCCGTAGTCTAGATCGGTTTGCGCCGAGGCGGGGGTGCTTAGGACAAAAAGAGCGGCGCAAGCCGTGTGTCTCATCGTATTCATCTAAGTGATCAAGATGGTACGGGCGTCTCGGTAGATCGAACCGTCATCGTCATACCATTTGAATTCAAAAAGGCTGTTTGAGGGGCTGTCATTAGGCAACCTCGCATCGAATTCAAAGAAAGGGTTGGTTGATATCGATGGGCCCATTTTAAGATCGACAATATTTTCCCCTTCGAAATCACAAGTGAACCGATGGATGATGGCGCGCGGGATAAGGACTCCATTACCATCCCGACGGTGCCCGTTTTCCATGATATGAGTGATCTGTGTCTTGATCGTCACGACTGAGCCGCGCGAAGCCAACGGCGGCAGTTTGATGCGTGTCTTGATACCTGCTGCCATGTTCAACGCTGCCTCATACGTTGCACCCACCCAGAGCAACGGTCACGTTTTTGGTTGCACAGCGGAAGGATCCGTCCCCCATCCGGGCGATTGCAATGACGTCCTGACTCGCAGCTAATCGGATTTTGGTCGAAATCGCCCGCGTTGCAGAAAGGCGACCAAAGCGAAAAACCGCGAGTTCGGGTGTTGGGTTCAGCAGCGCAAAAAGGCCGATGGCTTCAGCCTCATCGGCACGTACATAAATTGGGACGGAATGACCGTCTTCCACGAAAGACGCGATGTCGATGTCGACCCCACCCTTTGGGATCGCGGCGCCACCAGTGAACAGGCTAAGCTCTTCGCTTTCAGATCCGGCCATTGCACTGCGCCCAAGAGTGATCACCGAGGCCAAACCTGCCGAGCCCATGATCAAAGCACTGCGACGCGAATGTAATATGATAAAACCTCCGGCGTTTAAGACATATTGGCTAGTCTGTCAGCCTTACGACAAATAAACAACTTAGACATAAGTTCAGACCCGTTCAGGCATCATGCGAAGGCGGCGGCTGATCGTACTCCTTGACGGTCCCTCACGACCAAGCCCATTTGAACCAAGAACAAGACCTAAGTAACTCGTCTTGGCAATTGGGAACTCGCAGATTATATTAGGGTCCTGACCCTAGGTAATGCCTGTTTGAGACGTTACCCAACAATGGCAGGTCAAATCCCTGAGCTGCATAAAAGGAGAGCTAAATGGCCGTCTCACTTCAAGTTTTGTATCCGACAGAGAACAACACGACATTTGATCACAGTTATTATGCGTCCACACACATGCCGCTTGTTGGAGAGCATATGGGGTCGCATATCGACACGACTCTGATTATCAAAGGCTTGGCTGGCGGACCAGATACCCCTGCAGGTTTCCACGCGATCGCAACCATGACCTTCGCGGACCAGACGGCCTTAGATGCAGCACTAGGCGCAGCGGGACCTGTATTGGCAGACATTCCGAAATTCTTTAGCGGGCAGCCACAGATGCTTATTGGAGAAGTCAAAGACTAAGGCGGAAGCTCGTAGTTTCTCAAAAAGCTGCGACAAACAGGAGCTGGACGGAATTATTTCGGACCAGCTCTAATTCCAAAAACCCTTGCCAAGGAGTTTCTGCTTAGTCCCGCACAGCAGACCTTGATTCGATCGCACAATGACACTCTATTGTCTTCCCGAAGATTGCGAACGAGGCGCGGGCGTATCGGCAAATACATGTTCAGTTGATCAGGGGCGTTTGCCGGAAGGGCCTCTGCGCGCGATGCCCAAGGCTGGGTCGTAACCAATGATGCTGCCGCCAAGGAAGACGGCGAAGGCCAGTGTGACCCAGATTAGGGCGGAGCCGTTGAATTGCAAATACATCGCGAACCGCAATAGTTCGACTACATGGGTGAAGGGGTTAACGGCGCAGATATTACGCAGAAGCGGTGAGCTCTCCGCCATTTTCCATAAGGGATAGAGGGCGGAGGAGAGGAAAAACATCGGGAAGATGACAAAGTTCATCACTCCGGCGAAGTTCTCCAGTTGCTTGATGGTGGAGGAGATCAGCAGGCCAAGTGCACCCAACATCAGTCCGGTGAGGATCAGCACTGGGAAGGCTAGCACGTAGCCAAGGGGTGGCAGAGTTATGCCGAAAGCGGCGGCGATGGCGAGAAAGGCGTAGACCTGCAGGATAGACACGGCGACACCGGCGAGAAGCTTGCAAAACAGCAGCCACCAACGGGGTAGGCGGCTGGTGAGCAAGAGCCGCATGGAGCCCATTTCCTGATCATAAACCAGGCTTAGAGACGATTGCATGCCGTTAAAAAGCTGAATCATGCCACAGAGTCCGGGCACGATATAGATCTCGTAAGTGATGTAGGTTTGGTAGGGCGGGATGATCGACAGGCCCAAAGCTGCGCGAAATCCGGCGGCAAAAACGATTAGCCAGACCAACGGACGCACAAGAGCCGCCATGAATCGGCTGCGTTGCGTGACAAAGCGCATCGCTTCGCGCCGGGTGATCGCCCAGAGGGATACGAGATAGGGCATCATAGGCTGACCTGCGGTTCTGACGTGCCGTCGGTCATGTTGATGAACGCATCCAGCAGAGTCGCGTCCCCGGCGATGGCGGCCGCGCTGTCATGGGCGAGCACCCTACCCTGATGCAACACGACAACATCGTCCTGCTCGAGGATTTCATCGACCAGATGGGTAGCCCAGAACACCAGCAACCCGGAATCGGCCAGATCGTGCACGTGCGCGGTGATCGCACGGCGACTAGCAGTGTCAAGGCCAACCGTGGCTTCGTCGAGCAGCAAAACCTGCGGATCGTGGATGAGAGCACGGGCAATTTCCATACGGCGGCGGTGACCACCATTGAGACTGCGCGCTTTCTCGTGGGCGCGCTCGCGCATCGACAGACGGTCAAGGGCTGCGTCGATATTATGCTGAGCAGCCTTGCCCGACAGCCCCTGAAGGGCTGCAAAATAGCGCAGATTCTGGGCGACGGACATGTCCAGATCAAGGGTTTGCTGCTGAAAGACGACGCCGATTTTCCCGAGTGCCCCACGTGGTTCGCGGGCCAGATCGTGACCTGCAACCACGATCCTCCCTTCGCGCGTCACGAAAAGCCGGGTTAGCAGTGAAAACAGCGTCGACTTTCCAGCGCCGTTTGGGCCTAGCAACGCGCAAAATCGACCCTGTTCAAGGTCAAAACTGACATCATCAAGGGCGATCTTGGCGCCGTAGCGATAGGTTACGTTGCGGACGCTGAGGGTGCTCATGGGCTACTGGATCACGATATCGACCCGCTGGCCCGCGCCGGTGGAACCGGGCTGGCGCAGGACATAGCTGCCGGGCTTGATGGCGATGAACTCGATCTCCATTGTGCCTTCCTTGTCAAATTCGACGCTCTCGATCCCGTAGGGGCGAATTTCCAGCCCGTTTATGACGATCTCATTGATCCAGATTGCGCGGAAAAAGCCTGGCCCTTCAAGTGCCAATTCGCCGGTGCCGTCCGCGATGATCTCGATCTCGTAAGCGGTGCCGGATTTTAGCATCAACGGCCCATCGGCAATCGGTTTGCCGACCGAGAGGGTCAGTGGCTCCAGATCTTCCTTGTTGCTGCTCGACAGGATGCCAGCAAAGCCGAAATCATGGGCTTGCGCGGGCAGAGCCGTTGCAAGGGCGATTATCAAGGCAAGAGGTTTCATGTGCATCTCCTTTGGTCATGAATTCAGAGTGGCAGGGCTGCCACTTAGGGTCAGTATGCGGGTGGCGAGACGTTGCGCCTCGGTTGGGGCATGGGTGACGAAAATCGTGGCGGGGCGGTGGTTTGCGATCAGTTGTTCGGTGAGGCTGAGCATGTCATCTGCGGCCTTGGCGTCAAGGGAAACAAACGGTTCGTCCATGATCAGCAAATCCGGCTGTCCGGCAAACCCGCGCGCCAAGGACAGGCGACGCTGCTGACCAAGGGAAAGTTGACCGGGAAAGAGTTCGGCTTTGTCGGCGAGACCAACCTCCTGCAAAACAGCGCGGGCCTCGTCGTTGCTCAGATGCGGATGGATCAGGCGGATGTTATCAAGCACGGAGCGCCAGTTGAGCAGGGTGGGTTCCTGAAACACTATGGCAACGCTGTCAGGACGGGTGATCGTGCCCTCGAACTCGACGTCAATGCCCGCAATCAAGCGTAACAAGGTCGATTTTCCAATGCCTGAGGGACCAAGCAGCGCCAGCGTTTCACCCTTAACAAGATCAAACCGGATGTCGTGCAAAATCGGTGTACTGCCATAAAGTTTTTTGTGTACGTCAACTGAAATCATGCGACCCGCCAGCGGCGCACGCGCGCCTCCCATGGTTGCAGGAGCGTCCATTCGACGATGAGCATCACAGCGATGAACGACAGCGCATAGACCAGCACATGGGCCACATCGAAGAGCTGAAAATAAAGATGAATCTGAAAGCCGATCCCGTCAGAACGCCCAAGGAATTCGACCACCAACACGATTTTCCAGATTACGGCCATGCCGGACCGCGCAGCACCGGCAATGAAGGGGGCGAGTTGCGGCAAGATCACGTGACGCAGGCGGGTCATGCGCGGCATGCGAAACACCTGCGCCAGTGCGGTGAGATTCGGGTCTAGCGCGCGCGCGCCTTCGCGGATGATGGTGGCAACGTTTGGGATTTTATTGAGCGTCACGGCGGTGATGGCGGCCGTTTCGTTTAGGCCAATCCAGAGATAACAGAGCACGATCAGCACCAGCGCTGGCAAATTAAGGAACACCACCAGCCACGGGTCCAGCCAACGGTCGACGGTGGGCGAAAGGCCCATGACGAGGCCAAGTGCAAGGCCCAGGCTCATGGCCAACGCAAAGGCCCAGAGTACCCGCAACAAAGTGTGGCCAAGGTGGTATAGCAGGTCGCCAGACATGAATTCCGTCCAGACAATTGGCAGAAGCGCCTGCGGCATCGGCAGCACCTGCGGGTCATTCGTCAACCAGGCGGCAATGGCCCACAGGAGCAGTAGTCCGAAAAGAGACGCGGCGCGAACGCTCACCGGTTACCGGACCATGACGTGGGTTTGCCGATCATTCGATTGGGGCGAAGAGGCCAGCAGGCAAAGTCTTGGCCGCGCCCACTAGCTTCTCGCCGCCAAGCTCTGCCATCAGTTTTAGCAACTGATCGGCGCTTTCAGCGTTGATTGGACCCGGATTGGGGATGCCGGTGCGGAAATCAGCACGTAGGGTTTCGAACTGCGCGTCAGTTTTCACGTTCATCCGGGGGCGCAAGGCCTCCCATGGGGCGTCCTGCAGCAGCAGGGTTTTGGCATCACGCGACGCAGCATAAAGCGATTGCGCGATGCCCGGGTGTTCGGCCAGAAAACTTTCCTTCATCACGTAGCCCAGAAGCGGCACGTCCGGATCAAGGCCGAGCGCTTTGGACGCAGTTTCGACCGAGATCAGTTCGCGCATGCCTGCGGCTTTCATCTTGGCCAGGAAATGCCAGAAATTGATCGCGCCGTCCGTACCGCCTGATAATGCATCCTTGAAGATCAGAGGCGGCGCGCCGTAGACCTGTTCCGTCTCAGCCGCGAGGTCCAGTCCGAACTCCTGCTGCGCATAGGCGCGTAGAATGAGCCAGCTTTTGTCGAGTGGACCGCCAGCAATGCCAATCTTGCCACCTGCGAGGTCCTGCAGGGTTTGGGCTGTACTGTCTTTCGGCACCACCAGCCCACCGACCGCCTTGGAGTAAGGGATGAACACGTAATCCTTGCCCGCCGCGCGTTGGCGCGCGACCCAGATCCAGTCGGCAACGGCCAAGTCTGCGGTTCCCCCCTCAAGCGCGACGCGCGTGGCCCCGTTATCAGCATAGGGCTGCACATCTAGGGTGAAGCCGTGTTTCGCATCGAACCCGTTGCGGGTGATGGTGTCGAGTTCCCAGTTGACCGTTCCGATCTTGAGCACGGCGGCGCGGATCACCGGTTGTTCGGCGGCAAGAGGCGCTGCGAGCGCCAAGGCAAGCCCTGTCAGCAGCGAAAGGGCAATGCGGCGGGTGGGGATAGGCATGGTCATGTCTACGTCCTTCTAAATGCGGTGCGTCAATTGGGCGAGACAGCGATGCCCCAGGGTTGTTGGCCGACCGGGATGGATTTGATCGCCTTTTGCTTGTCCACATCAATCACGGTGACGTCGTTGGAGTTGCCGTTGCTGGTGATCAGAAACTTTTCGTCAGGGGTGAAATCCAACTGCCACACGCGCTGCCCGACAAGGATGTAATCGACGACCTCGTGGGATTCCATGTCGATCACCGCAACCCTGTTAGCCGGGCCGAGAGCGACAAAGAGCCAGCGGTTGTCGGAGGTCGCGCGCATTCCCACTGGCTGCAGCCATTCAGGTTGCACACCCGCCACCGCAAAACCGATTTTTTCCAATAGCACCGGGCCGCCGTCGGCCATCGGGTCAATCACGCTAACCGTTCCGCCGATTTCAGAGGACACATAAAGCCGGGTTCCGTCCTGAGAAAAGAGCGCGTAGCGCGGGCGTTGATCAACCAGCACATTGTGCTTGATCGCGTAGTCTTCGGTGTCGATGAAATGCGCCATATTCGTCGTCTCAGACGTGTTGATGACAAAGCGGGCGTCGGGGCTGATCGCCATGCCCTCAGGTTCAACGCCTACGGGAATTTCGGCCACGATCGTACGCGATTGCGTGTCGACCACGGTGACAAGATTGTCGTCTTCGTTGGAAACGTAAAGCAAATTGCCCGACGGATGCATCACGAACAACTCCGGGTCGGGGCCGGAAGGCAGCGTAAATACTTCTTGGTAGGTGCTGGTGTCGAAGACGCGGATCATGTCGTCGTCAGAGGCACATACATAAACCAGTGTGCCATCCGGGCTGACGCCGATGCCACGCGGGCGATTGCCTGCAGGAAACTCGGCTATCGCCTCCCACGTCTTGCTATCGATCACGGTGACGGTATTGCCTTTTTCGTTGCTGACAAAAATCTTGTTGGCCCACGCGGGTAAGGCGAGCGTCAACAGCGCGAGGCCGAGGGCAAGGCAGCTTAAGTGGGTGGCGGTTCTGATCATCGGGTCCTCACTCTTCAAAGGCGCGACAAGCGCTTTCAGGCTGATCGAGCCCGAGCGTGTCGAGGGTGGAGCGTTGGTGCAGATATCCTTCCTGCGGCGACACGCTGACGGTGATCTTGCTGTCGGTCAGCAGGATGGGTTGGCGCAACTGGCCATTCCACGGACGGAAATCGACTTTACGCCCCTTGAAGGCAGCCAGCTCAAATGCATCGCTGACGATGTAGTCCCTGAGCTGAACTGCATCGGCGGTGTTGGTGCGGATCACCGCCTCGCCAATTACGCGCAGCGACAACCAGACCTCGTAGTCACCTTCCTGGATATAGCGACCCGCCAAAGCCTCGAACCGCCGCTGAAACTGGGTGGCGCCCCACGCCTCGTGCGCGGCGTGGAAGGTAACGGGCCGCAATCCGCCAGCCCCCATAACCGGACGCGGAGTCCACAGGTGGAACGGCAGATATAGGCCAAACACGTCCGACGCATCGGCGGCGATCACGACATCATGATCCTCGGCGTTCTGGGTGAAAATCGGGATCTGGCGTTGCACAAGCACATGCCCGGTATCGGTACGACGCGACCCGCCTGTGTCTTCGATCTCCAACTCTTGCACGATGTCGCCGCCGAACTTCTTCGCGGCGCGGCGATATGCATCGCCCATTGTCACGTCATCGGGGTTCGATCCGTGGATCAGGAATATCCGGCGCCACTGTTTCCACACGGCGAATTGCACCACGGCGTCGGCCAACATCATCTGGCTGGGTGCAACGTGCAGCAGGTTGCCCCGGCACTGGTCGTCCCGCAGCGTGGTATCGCGGGCCGCGGCGTTGATCACCAATACATCCGGTCCGGCGCGATCCGCAATGTGCAGCAGGTCCTCGGCCGACGCCATCACGACCAGAATGCGAATGTCCTGTGCTAGAATGTCATCAAGCAGAGCGTCGATCTGATCCGGCGCTGCAGCCACGAAACCAGTCTCGAAGGTCATCCCCAGAAAGTTGCCGGTGGTCTGATTGTCCTCATCCGCCAGCGTGCCGCCGGCAAAGCCGAGATCGTCGGGTCGAAGATCATAACGCGAGACAGGCAACAAGGTCGGGTAATCGACTCGGAGTACTGCCGAGCGTACGTCCACAGCCCCAGCCGGGGCTGCCACGCCAATGGCCACAATCAACGCCGCAAACAGGCGCACGAACTGCGTCATTTTGCGTTCCTCCCATAGGCTTTACTTAGTTTCTCCCGAAGAATCTACTGTGCACCGGATTGGCCGCAATTCAAAACCGATACTTATGGCGTATTGCGACCAGGTGTCGCGGGGTTAGGATGTCTGCCATGAAACGGATTGCCGTCCTTTTCCTGGCGCCGGCACGGATGTGGTGCGGGACTGGGTGTTTGATCCGTGACCCAATGTCGGCGAGTATCGGCTGCGGGCATGAATTACATCGCCTGAAATACCTTGATCATAACGTGAGTGTGCAAATGAAACTTTTCCGACGAACCGCGATAGCGATGCTGTGTTGCCTGCCGATGATGGCGCAGGCGCATGGGCCGACGCGGCAAAAAGTGACGCTAACGGCAGAAGTCGCCGCCCCACCCGCCGAGGTTTGGGCCGTGATCGGCAATTTTCAGGATATGAGTTGGCATCCGGCGGTCCACTCCAACACTGGCACCGGCAATAATGAAATCGATGCCACGCGCAAACTGGTGCTGGGTGGCGAAGGCGGTCCCACGATCGACGAGATCCTCTACAAATTCTCGAACGAGAAGATGAGCTATTCCTATCGGATCACAGAAGTTGCCGTCGAAGTATTGCCGGTGACAAATTATTCAGCGCATTTGACGGTCAAGCCGGGCGAGGGTGGGGGATCGTTGGTGGAATGGCGCGGCGCGTTCTATCGCGGTTACCCAAACAATGATCCGCCCCCAGAATTGAGTGACGAAGCGGCGATTGCTGCGGTCACGGGTGTGTATCAGTCCGGGCTTGATGCATTGGTGGCGCGGTTTGCCAGCAACTGATCTGCCGATTCTGTCGGTGTTGATGACCCTTGTCGCCCCTTTTGTGGCGGCAGGGGAGTTTGCTTTTGTCACCAATCAAAACAGCAGCGATCTGAGTGTCCTCAATCTGGACACAGGCCGCGAAGTCGCACGGATCGACGTGCCGGGCGAACCGGCGGGCGTCGCAGTGGACGAAAGCAGCGGACACATCTTTACTGTGAGTGCGGGCAGCAAGGTGG
>RCNC010006062.1_pt1 | contig 12985 bp, 12 predicted proteins | sample 2041301 | NCBI WGS metagenome assembly RCNC01 (sample SAMN09708231, study PRJNA481090) | Marine sediment metagenome, whole genome shotgun sequencing project. | biome: marine sediment; feature: ocean; material: sediment; isolation source: Sewage treatment plant 13A marine sediment (STP13A) ... | reverse complement strand
GCATTACCGGCATCCGAAAGCGTGGGGCAATGGGGGCCGTGCTGCTCGATTGCGCCGATGGGCAGAATAGCGACATCGCATACGTTTTTTGCATAATCCACAACAACCGGTGCAGGATTGTCCTGCCACCATACAGATTTTCTTTCAGTCATAATACTCTCCTTTTTTTGGAAAACAAACTTTGGGGGTTTCGTGTTTTCGTGATAAATTGTTATAGTCTAAAATAATCTTAGACCAGCCCCCTTTACCCGAATCCGATACAGAGTTCGGGATGCTGTAATATATAAACTACACATATCCGTATCGCCCCAGGCAAAATTGGCCGCCTGTTGAGGAATCAGAATCCGCCCAAGTAGATTTGCCGATTGATCGAATACATGCACACCACCGGGACCCGTGCAAAAAAGCCGGCCGGTGGTATCCACTTTCATGCCGTCTGCCACACCCACTTCATCACCTGTCAAATCAGCCCACAAACGTCCGTTCTCAAGAAAGCCGTCGTCCGTCACATCAAATGCACGTATATGCTGCCGGGCCGTATCGTTGATGAAAAGCATTTTTTCATCCAACGAAAAACAGAGTCCATTGGGTTTTTCAAAATCATCCACCAAGAGGGTCAATACACCTGTCTCCGACACCAGCTGGTACACCCCCTGAAACAATAGCTCCTGGGGCCGTGCTACCCCGTAGGGTTCATTGCGACCCGAGTTGGGATCGGTAAAATAGATCTGACCATCCGACTTGACCACGATGTCATTGGGGCTGTTGAGTTCCTGCCCCTGATAATGGGAAGCCAGAACTTCTGTGCCCCTGTTATGATCGGTACGGGTAACCCGGCTCGTGGCATGCTCACAGGTCAACAGGCAGCCCTGCCGGTCATACGTGTTCCCATTGGCCATATGGCTCGGCTGGCGAAACAGCGATTTGCCCTCACCCGGCCGCCAGCGATAGAGGGTGTTCCCAATAATATCGCTGAAAATCAGGTAATGGTCATAGGGGTGCCAGATAGGCCCTTCTAAAAACACAAACCCATCGGCCACTAATTCCAGGCGGGCATCGGTGTCTACAATTTGCAAAAACCGATCGTCGCGAATATCCAAAATTGGATGATTCATAGCGTATTTTGTCTGTCTTTCCCTCACGAAACCAGGTTAGATCTTTGGTTTATGTATTTGCCGAGCGGCCGTTAATTCACGCATGCGTGCGAACACATCAACGCCGATTTGGTGATACACGTCCAAGATATCGACAAGCACCCAGTTTTCGCGGATTTTATTGTTTTCACAACGCCAAAAATCCAAACTGCACATGGTGATTTCCTGATTCGACGGTGCAATGCCTAACCATCCATCCCCGCTGATTGTGGATTTCATATTCGGCCAGCCGGTAACTCCGACATAGTTATCATCCGCAATGAAGATGCTTTCTCCAGTCACTGCTCGATCCGGCATGGCATTTAAAAAGGGTTGCTGGTGCCGATGACGAAAACCGGAAATGCGGCGATTGCTGCCGATCCCAGCTGGACCGTACCAGTTACATCTTGGATGCCAATAGTGCTCCAGGCCCATTGCCTCAACGCCATGTTCAGCATACTTTTTAAGTGATACCAACATGTCTAATACCAGTTGCAAACTTGCCTTGGCCTTTTTTTCATTATAGGGTGCCGTGATAATCCCATCCTGTGTGGCGGGGCCAGGCACCAACCATTCCACGCCGAGACTCGGAGATATCGGCCATGCTTTGGCTTGCATCATCACCTGAGGAATATCCCATAACGCCTGCATCTCAACGATCTGGTCATCTATCAGTCGAAAAAACTCATGATAACGCATCGCCACCGGATGAAGCGTGGCGGGGATATCGAGCCAGGGATGTTCAAATACACCGATATAGTAACCGGCACACCCAATCCAATTTCCCGTGACGTCGTTACCGGCCATAACGATAAAATCGCGCCGCTCCAAATCCGGAATAGCAGTTAACAACGGTTGATAGGCTTTATGATATAACGCCTCAGGCCCATTAAGATCGTTGAAGGGGTAGCCCCAGATGAATTTGACAATCCGGTGCGAATACCTCCCGTAATTGCTTTTCCAATCTGGCCTCATGGCAGTCATAAAGTGCGGCTCTGAATTTTCCAATAATCTCTTTGTTTTGGTGGTGGATATCCATATGTGCTCCTTAACGGTTGCTCAGGTTTAATATCATTAATTAAAGAGCTGTTTCATGAGTGCCATTTCATCAAAATAGGTCCATTCTTCGACGATTTTCCCATCTTTGACCAGATGATGGCTAATCCCCAGGAGATAAAAGGGCTTGCCGGTTGGCGGGCCATACGGACCATTGCCCTTATAGGTTCCCTGTAAATGCCAGCGAGTCATGCCCTTAAATCCCTCCTTTTTATTGCCCATACAATAGAAATGATCCACACTCATCTTGGCGTCCGGAAATGCACCTAGAAGCGTCAAAACAAATCCTTTGTATGCCCCAATGCCGTAAAGGTTTCGGGCCGAAGTGGTATGGCAAATGGTGTTCTTCAGGTAATATTCATCGATCTTTTTCAAGAGACGCTGATTCCAGATTTCATGAAAACAGCGTCTGAGGAAGTATTCTATATCTGACATATCCGGTTGTTGGGGGAGCATTTCCGGTGGTGCCGTTTGTTCCTTTAAAGGCTCGAACTCACCGGGCTCATGGGGTTTGATGCCGGGTGCCGGACTTTTCTGAGCGAGTCTCTTGGCGGTTTCGATGGGATCAAGACCAAGTTGCTTAACCACCGCAATTTCATCGCGGGCGATCCACTCTTCGATGACTTTGTTTTCGTTGACCAAGCAGTTGGCAATTCCGGTTCGAACGACCCGTCTGCCGGTGGGTGGTCCATAAAGGCCGTGGCCCGTGTTGTGCGCCACCCAGGTGATGCGATGGGAGGTGTGAAACCCATCTTCATCATTTCCCGTCCAGATAACTTCGTCGCCAATTAAGCGCACATCCGGAAATGCGGAGATGGTCTTCAAGGTGTTTTCCACGACAATTTCGCGGCCATAGGTCAAACCGTCGGTCGTCCAAATGGGGATGTTGCGACCGTAGTGGCTGTAGATGAGCCCGACACCTTTTTCCTCCCAGATTTTATGGGTGCAGCGAATGATGTAGTCCACGATATCCACGTAATCATCGTCGAAGCCCTTCAGGCTCTGCTTTCGTTCCTTTCCTGGTGCCATGATTTTTGAGATGTCGCCTTTGGAAGCCAGTGTGATTTCCTGCGCTGTCTGTTTCTGATGATCTTTTGCGCTGCTTTTCTTTGTCTCACTCATTCAGTTATTTCTCGCTTTCATCGTCGGTATCATTAATATCATAAATATTTGTTTTTCCTGATAAGGTGTCTTTCATTTTGGAAATCAGGGTCACCTCACCGAACCGCTCAACAAATTTCACGATGTGGCTGTTCTGGATTCGAATCAGGCTGAGACCTGGAATACATATTCGGGCACGACTGGGATCACCATAGCTGCTAAAACCGTTGTGTGTGCCGATCATGGTCCAGCGCAAACCGGTCTCGATAAAGTCTCCAGACGCCTGTTCCCAGAAAATATCGTCACACAACATGGTTAAATCTGAAACGGCGGATAGTCGATTTAAGACATCGGCCTTGTATCCATCCAAATCTTCGCAAATCAGACCCCCTGAAAGATCGAACCGGCAATCTTCAGCAAACATGTCATGCACTGATTTCAGCAATCGCCAATTCCATACCTTGGCAAAAAGCGTTTCTACCAGCACTTTCGGCGAAGGATTTTTTCCCGGCCTTTCCGGCCAGGGCTCCGGTGCTCTCTGGCCGATGGTATGTGCGATGTCTCCATTGCCGGCATCCCAAATAAAATCCGGGCGAGAATTCTGCTTCAACAAGCCAACGGCTTCAGCAGAATCCAGTTCCAGTTGTTTGATGAGATGCAGGCGGTCATCCTGAATCCACTCCTCAATAATACGGCCATCGCGCCATTGATTGATCCGCAGACCCTTAATCGTTACGGATTTCCCCGTCGGTTGTCCCATCGCACCAAAGCCGCTATTGATACCGGACCACTCAAACAGTTCCATCAGACGGATGCCGCTATCAGGATCTTCTACACAGACCGAACCCAGGGAGCGATAGAAAAGGTCCGGAAACGCCGACAACCATCGGGTATACTCCCGAATAATGGTATCGCGACCATAGAAATCCCCTTCGGGTAGGTGCCAAACTGCATTATGCTGATAGACATCGTAGACATTTCCTATCTGCTTTTGATTGAGAATATCAGCGATCGCTTTCAAATAACTATTTTTCTCTGCTGTGTGGCCGTTCAAAACAGACCCCCCCCTTCATCTTTTCCTATTCAAAATTCGATGTTGAACCTTGGATGTTCGATGTTCATTTTATTAACTGCATTCTCATCCGCTCCAGAATATCCAATCCCTGTTGCTTCAGCCAGTATGGAAGGTCGATAATGACCCAATTCTCTATCAACTTATCACCCTCCCGTCGGTAGATATCTACTACGCGCATGTCCGCCCGAATTTCATTAGCTGGCAGCCCTAGAAAACCACCCACAGGGGTATTGGTCAGGTTGGGCCATCCAAAGAACCCGGCATAGTTGCCCTCTGCAAAACGGCAGACGTGACCGTTGAAGACCTTGTCCTTTAATCCCATCCGAAAGGGGTGCTGATGTTGTTCCTGGTAGCGGGGTGTCGTATAGGTGGCGCCAATGCCGGCAGGCCCATACCAGATCATGTCGTCATGCCAGGTACTGCATAGAACTTCTGGGGGAGGACAATCATTGCCGCTCTGGTTCAGCGCATCCAGGTCACAGCACATCTGGTTTACCAGCGCCAAGGTTTTAGTCGATTCTGCGTCATCCTGCGGCTCATACTGCAGTCCGTCATGGGTTCTGGGTCCAGGATAGATAAATGAAGCGCCAGTCTGCGGTGGCAAAGGCTGAATCCCCTGCTGGTGCATCACCCCTATGATATCGCAAAAGAAACCGGTTTTGCAGATCTTGCCGTCCTTGATGCAGTTGAAGTCTGCATAGCGTAGGAAGGTCATCTTACGGGTAGCCGGAATTCCTAGCCAACTGCCATCCAGCAGGCCCATAAAGTGGCCCATACTGGTGACCCACTCGGTGCCATCGATCTCGTTGGTGCCTGCCATAAAGACGTCCTGACGGCGCTGAAGGTGTGCCCACGCCTGGTAAAATGGCCGCCAAAAGGTCTCGACAACCGCTTCGCTTCCTTCTTGCTCATTAAAAGGGTGCACCCCGTACCACTTAAAATTAGGGCTGGTGTATTTTTTTAAGACATTGTCGACAGTATCAGCAGTGGCAGATTCGAGCTCGTTGTAATACTTCAGTATGAATGCTTTTTTCTGATATGAGTTGTGCGTTATCATCCTTTCACAGCCCCACCCGTCAAACCGGCCACAATATAACGCTGGAAAAACAGGACCAACACTATCAATGGCAAGGTGATGGATACCGCCCCGGCCACACCGTGCATCAGCTTCGCCAATGAGTCGTCGGAGAAGATATAATTGGACAGGCCCGCGGTCATGGTCATATGGTCGCCGCTCATGAGCTGGCTGGAGATCAGAAAATCGTTGTATGCCAGCAAAAACGAAAAGAGACCTGTGGTGATCACCCCCGGCCACATCACCGGCATGATCACCTTGACGAAGGCCTGAATCCGGTTGCAACCATCCACCAGTGCAGCCTGATCCAGCTCTTCGGGGATGTTGGTGAAGAACGAGCGCAACATCCAGATAGTGAAAGGTTGATTGATGGCTACCAGCACAATGATCAGGGTTTCGTAGCGGTTCCAAATGCCCATGGACCAGAAAGCGGGTTTGTAGGCCACCAACATGACCACGTGGGGCATAGCCCGAAATACCAGGGCGATGATCAGGATATAGAACCCTAGATTACCCCGGTAGCGGGAAAGCGCGTACCCGGCCAGGCATCCGATGGTCAGTGATACGGTGACAGTGCCTAACGTCACGATGGTGGTATTGAGGGCCTGCTGCCAGAAGCCGTCCACTATCCAGACCGTGTAAAAATGCTCGAAGGTGATGGGGGCAAACAGTTTGGGCGGAAAACTGAAGGCATCCACCGGTGCTCGGAAAGAGATCAGAAACATCCAGAAAAAAGGAAACGCCGCCAGAAAGACCCACAGACCGAGAAAACTGTTGGTAACCGGTTTCAATTGTTTCGGTATCATTGATGTCATGATTAGGCTACTCCTTTTTGCTCGCGATAGGTTCGCCGCAAAATCGGCAGCAATAGGATACATATGCCCATCACTGTCAGAACCGCTGATGCAGCCGCCTTCGAGTAATTATCTTCGAAATTCAGAATATAGTAGGTCAAATACTGCAGCGAGTTGGCAAACAGATTCGAACCGAACACCAGTACCGGTTCAAAGATACGGTAGGCGTCCATGAGGTGAATCAGGATGATGAAGCTAAACAGCGCCGTCAAATGCGGAATGATAATGAAGCGCACCCGCTGGAAGTAATTGGCCCCGTCAACTTCCGCCGCCTGGAGTGCGTCCTGGGGAACGGTCTGCAGGCCAGCATACAGAATTACAAACGCAAACGGTGTCGTGTGCCAGACACCATAGAGGATGATCAGAGTACGGATGCTGAACGCGTCCTTGAGGAAGTAGACCTTGCCCGCACCGAGTTGCTCCAGCAGGGCGGCCACGATGGCGTTGTCCAGAAAGAGCCAATAAATGGAGAGCGACCCCACCACCGGGGTGATAATGTGGGGCAAAAGCGAACAAAAAATAAGCGGTCCCCGCGCCCATTTCACCGCGTTGTTAATCAGCACGGCCAGGATGAAGCCGAGCACGAGGATAAAAGGTGTCGTGATGAAAGCATACAGCAGGGTAAATTCAAGTGCACCCCAGAAATCGACATCCGTCACGTCCCGGTAGATGCCGTACATGCGTTGCCTGAAGCTGGTCGGCTGCCCCTCCGACGTCTTTGAGCGGTCTTTACGTACAGCTTCCACTAGTCCGCCAGGATCGGCCACGGTGTCAAAGTTGCGGCCACCCACATACTCCCACACTTTGATTGGATGTCCATTTTCGTCGAGTACCGGCTGGGGCACTTTTTCGATCGTGGTCTTTGTCATGCCCCCGAAAAGGGGTACCACGGATTTAACCTCGACGAGCTCGGTCTCCACATAGGAACTGTGTATTGAGAGATAGGCGACACCGAGAAGCGGCACGGCAATCAATCCCACCATCGCCAGAACCGATGGTCCGACAAATGCAAGAAAATTCTTAAGATTCATGGCAATCTCCCGCGTTTCAGAATTCATGCAAAAGTTGCGCACCCGATCAGACTTATTATATATACTTCTGACCAGATGCGCCCTCAGCATCGGTTTATTTGATGTAGCCTTTTTCCTTGGCGGCGTTAATATATGCCTTCTCGGCATCGGCCAGAGATTCCCGAGCTGTTTCCTTGCCGGCCAAAAAGTCGCCGATGTTGTTCCCAAGTCCCGCATGAACCATCGAAATCTGCGGCTGCATGGGATAAGGCGGCGCACCAGCCATGGCCGAGGCGTAAGCACCTGCGGAATAGCGGCCAGGTTTATAAACCGATCGCAGCCAGATAGTTTTGTCGTTATTGGCCTTAACAAGGTCTTCGTTGAGTCCTTGCATCATGACCTGGAAGGCTAAATCGGGATCACCGTCCATGTTTTGAGCCATGAAAAACCCGTCCCACCACAGGGTGGTGGCAGGTGGTCCGCCTTTTACCATCGACGGTGCCTGGGCAAATTCGATTTTGCCAGCAACCTTGGATTCGGCTTGGTCATCCATTTTTACGGCACGGGAGGCCCACAGGTTGGCCATGGCGATCTGGCCCTGCTGGAACTGCTGCATTATGGCAGTGGTATCCAGCGCCAGAGCATTGGGCGACATATAATCCATTAATTTTTTCATCAGTTCTAGGGTTTGTACCCCTTTTTCCGAATTATAAGCCGGCATAGCGGTACCGGGTTTGAAAATGTCTGCACCTGTTGCCAGATAGATATTCATGAATTCCTGGGCCAAATTCCAGCCGGACTTGTAGGTGCCGCCCAAAGGGAATTGGATCGATTCTTCTGCTTTAAGCTTTTCAGCTGCGGCCAATACTTCATCATAGGTCGTCGGAACCGCAATGTTATGTTTTTCAAACAGGTCTTTGCGGTAAAAGAGGTGTTGGGCATTGACCTGGAAAGCGATGGCATAGACCTCTTTTCCGATTTTGATCAACATGGAATCTTCGATTTTGTATTTATCGCGATACTTGTCGACCAGATCGTTCAAGGGCCGCAGTAAACCGTCAGCCTGCAGTGGTCCAATGGTGCTGTTAGAGCCTTGAGCTATGTCATAGGGGCATTTCGCGGCTGCGAAAGCCTGCATGGTTTCTTCCCTATGTTCTTTGGTCAGTTTGAACCCCACCTTTACACCACCCTGGTTGCATTCTTTCATCGCCGCGGCAATGATCTCCAGTGAGGGATAACTGTTGGAAATCACGTTAACCTCACCGGTTCCCTGGATGTTGCAGTCAGCCGTAACCATTGCCGGCACGATCAATAACGTGGCAGCCATTGCGATAGTTAAAATTACTTTCATCTTTACCTCCTTTTACAATGCATCGGTGTCCATCCAGAAATGAATCGACACTATTTAATGTAACCTCTTTCCTTTGCAAGCTTCGTATATTCGGATTCAGCCTCAGAAAGAGCCTGCCGAACCATATCCGTACCCCTTAGAAAACCATCAATGTGGTTCCCAAGAGCGGCATGGGCCAAATCGACCTGAGCCAGCATGGGATAGCTGGGCGCTCCTCCTTGGGCGCAGGCCACCACCCCCAAAGCAAAGGGACCGGGTTTGTATGCCGAACGCAGCCACAAGGCTACGTCGTTATTTTTCTTGACTAACTCCTCCTTAAGGCCCTCCATCATGACCTGGAAGGCTAAATCGGGATCGCCGTTCATGTTTTTGGGCAGGACATAGCCATCCCACCACAAGGTAGTGGCCGATGGTCCCCCCGCGATAACCGCGGGCGCGGCCGCAAATTCGATCTGGCCTACTACCTTGGATTCGGTGCGATCATCCATCTTGGCTGCACGCGAAGCCCACAGGTTTCCCATAGCGATCTGACCCTGTTGGAACTGCTGCATCACCATGGTCGTATCTGCCAATAGCGCGTTGGGAGGCATATAGGCTTTCAGTTTCCTCATCAGTTCCAGCGTTTTAACCCCTATCTGGGAATTGAAGGCTGCCTGGGCCGTTCCCGGCTTGAAGAGATTCCCACCCATGGATAGATAGATATTGATGAACTCCAAGCCCAGATTCCACCCCGCGCGGTAGGCTCCACCCAATGGATAGGGAATAGATGCATCTCCTTTTAGCTTTTCGGCTGCTGCCAAGACCTCGGGGTAGGTTTTAGGCACCGGGATATTGTGCTTGGCCAGCAGGTCCTTGCGGTAAAACAAGTGCTGAGCATTGACCTGGAAGGCAATCGCCATGATGTCGTCACCGAATTTAATAAAGGTGGCGTCCTCGATATTATACTTGGCCCTGTATTTGTCGATCAGATCGTTCAGGGGCAAGAGTTGCCCGGAAGCCTGTGGTACCGTAATCGAGCTGTTGGCCACCTGGATCAGGTCGAAAACCGTTCTCTCTGAAAAGGCCAGGTCCAAAGCCACATTGGCCTCGGAATGCTTACGGGGTAAAAAATCGTAAGTGATATCCAAACCACTCCGCTCACAGCCCCGCATGGCTTTGGAAATGATTTCTAAGACCGGAAACTGGCTGGAAAGGACATTGACCTCCCCGGAACCGCTGATACTGCAATCGGCCGACGCCGCCAGCGGGGTAATTGTCACCATAACGGCCACGATAGTTACCAGAATACCCTTCATCACTTCCCTCCTTAATATCTTCTCAAATCGCCTGCTTGCCATCGCTACCAAAAATAAAATTAATCCAAACCTACATTTCCCCTTCCGGATTTTCTTCGGTTCTGAGGGATTTCAGTGCAGCGGCGTTCTTGGGTGTGTCGGCCACTGACTTCATTTCACCCTCTTTTTCAAACAGGTGAATCTTGTCCATATTTAACGTCAGTTCGACTTTTTCATTCATCTTGAGCGGGAAATTGGCCCCAATAATTGCTAAAAAATGCACATCATCGGCCGACAGATTCACAAACATCTCCTTGCCCGTTGGTTCGATCATCATGACTTCGGCCTTGATATGCTCTTCAGCATAATCCTCTTTTTTCCTCCGCCGTTTGCGGATGTCTTCAGGCCGGATGCCAAAAATAAATTCCTGACCACCATGCTCGCGCACTTTGGCGGCTTTATCTTCGGGGATCCGTACCTGGAAAGCACCGATGTCCGCGAACAGATCACCGTTTTTTTTCGCAATACTGCAATTCATGAAATTCATCGAGGGGCTGCCGATAAAACTGCCCACAAAGCGATTGGTCGGAAAACTATAGAGTTCCAGAGGCGATCCCACCTGCTGAATATTGCCGCTCTCCAGGACAACAATGGTGCTTCCCATGGTCATGGCCTCAACCTGGTCATGGGTAACGTAAACCGCCGTGGTCTGTAGCCGACGTTGGAGGGATTTGATTTCCGTGCGCATCTTGACGCGTAGCTTAGCGTCCAGGTTGGAAAGCGGTTCATCGAAGAGAAATACCTGGGGTTGACGTACAATGGCGCGGCCCAGGGCCACACGTTGTCTCTGACCACCGGACAACTGCTTGGGTTTGCGGTCCAGCAGCTGGTCCATCCCTAGAATTTCGCTTGCATCTCGGACCCGCTTGTCGATCTCATCCTTGGGGGTCTTGCGCATCTTCAGACCGAAGGCGATGTTGTCATAGATGGTCATGTGGGGATAAAGGGCATAGCTCTGGAAGACCATGGCGATCTCGCGATCTTTGGGAGCAACATCGTTCACTAGCCGGTCGCCGATGTACATTTCCCCCGATGTGATCTCCTCCAGACCGGCGATCATTTTGAGCGCCGTGGATTTAGCGCAACCCGATGGTCCCACCAGAACCACGAATTCCTTATCCGCAATATCGACGCTCATGTTCTCAATGGCTACGAAGCCGTTCGGATATTGTTTCTTGACGTTGACCAATCTGATTCCAGCCATTTTTTCAATCCTCCATGATGAATGTAAAAATATCGGGTTGTTAAGCTCTGGTTTGGAAATTAGATATTTATTTTTTCAGGAAGCCGCGCAGAATCGCGTATCACCAGCCGGCCGGGGATCACCTTGATCACCCTTTCCATTTCGCGAGATTTGATGGCGTTGATCAGGACATCCACAGTTGCCGACACAAGGCGTTCCATAGGTTGCTGGATGGTTGTCAGAGAATACTGCTCCCAGGCAGCCATGGCAACGTCATCAAAACCGACCACCGATAAATCACCGGGTACCTGCAAACCCAATTCTCGGGCTTGATCGATGGCGCCCATGGCCATCAAGTCATTGGCACAAAACAGTGCATCTGGTTGTCCATTTGTGCTAAGCAGTCTGTCGGCAGCGGTAAAGCCTGACTCATAACTGTAATCACCACTTTCCCGGGCGAAAAGCGCATGACCGTCATCGGCCAGCCTTTCCGTGAAACCCTTTTCGCGCTCCTGATTTGTTGAACTGTCTTCTTCCCCGGATATATAGGCGAATCTCTCATGTCCGGCTTTGATCAGCAGGTCAGCCAACATCCGCGCGCCCCCTGCATGATCGCATCCAACCGCATTGACATCCAGTTCCCAGGAGAAACGATTGAACATGACTACCGGTACATTCAAATTCTTACAGTGGGAGACCATTGTTGTAGACAGGGTTGCTGAGGTGAGTACGATGCCTTCGACTTGATACTGCAGGGCTTGCGGCAGGGCATGGTCAAGGGCAAGATCGTCATTGACGTTCAGCAGAAGGCTCCAATAACCTTTGTCCTGTAATTTGCGTGAGAAGGTGGCCAGGATTTTGGCATAAAACGGATCGCCGATCTTGGCCATAACGATGCCAATCAAACGGGTGGATCTACGCGAGAGGCTACGCGCGATAATGTTGGGTTGATAGCCAAGCTGTTCGGCAGCGGCCAGCACCTTACGACGTGTTTTATCTGAGACACTGGCACCGGGAGTGTATGCCCGTGAAACAGCGGCCTGAGACACACCGGCTAACCGGGCGACGTCAATAGATGAAACACTGTTGGAGGATTTCTTTTTCACTCTTCTAATTGCTCTGGTGAGGGATGACTAAAAATCTTATATAAACATACCAAACACATGTGAATGCCGTTGTCAAGAGATAAATGCAAGCGTATGCAAATATTTATAATTTACAATTATATCTATATATTAGAGTTTCTATCTATCTGATGAGATCATAGTTTCGGTCGAATTTTTCATATGATTTACATATAAAGCTGCTGAAGTGTAATGCATATAAAAGAATATAATAAGATAGTTAATTATATATTCCCGATATTAACAACTTTTTAAAAATTGGGACGATATTCTCTAATCGAAAGCGTATTCATTTTTATAAGATTTCGTATTTCTATCCATGAACTTGTTGCATATATCGTATATGTAACGAACAGCGTTATTATCGGAAGTTCCATTTAATTCATTATCGACGGGACATGTTCAGGCTACCCAACCCCTTTTCCGTAGAAGATTCCTTTATGGAATTGAGAGTTGACCAATTTTTAAAATTGGCAACTTCCGCCGCCTCAAATGTCATTGGCTCAGGGCAGGAGATTACATTCGCAAATATCAACAGCCAACTATTTTGAAATATGATAGATTTGGTCATTCGAGGGGGGTGCCCAATTTAGAAGATTCTATGATTTGTGTTGCGAGTTGCCCTATCCCATTGAAAGGATTAGATAAATCCATACGAGCACGGTAAATCGATATCGGTATCATATTCA
>RCNC010002208.1_pt1 | contig 13002 bp, 12 predicted proteins | sample 2041301 | NCBI WGS metagenome assembly RCNC01 (sample SAMN09708231, study PRJNA481090) | Marine sediment metagenome, whole genome shotgun sequencing project. | biome: marine sediment; feature: ocean; material: sediment; isolation source: Sewage treatment plant 13A marine sediment (STP13A) ... | reverse complement strand
GATTCCCGCATTAGCCGCTGCCTCCCCCCTCAAAGCAGAAATACTTGAGGGTGTTGATTTGCTGGTGGTGCGTGAGTTGACGGGTGGCATCTATTTTGGCGAGAAAACACGCACGCAAGACACAGCGAGCGACTTGTGCACCTATTCACGCATGGAGGTTGAACGCATCGTCCGCGTTGCGGCCATCCTGGCCAAGGCACGGCGCGGCAAGCTTTGCTCAGTTGACAAGGCTAACGTATTGGAAACATCGCGCTTGTGGCGCGATGTGACAGACGGGCTCATAGCGGACGAATTCGCTGAGCTTGAGCTTGAAACCCTGCTGGTTGATGCAGCGGCCATGCATTTGCTGAGTCGACCAGCGGACTTCGATGTCATCGTCACTGAGAACATGTTCGGCGACATCCTGACCGATGAAGCGTCGATGTTGGCCGGATCGCTTGGAATGTTGCCCTCGGCATCGCTCGGAGACAGCAAACGCGGCTTGTATGAGCCGATCCACGGCTCCGCTCCGGACATTGCCGGTCGCGGCATTGCCAATCCCTGCGGAATGATCGCGAGCACCGCTATGCTGCTCAGACACAGCCTGAACCTCACTGAAGAGGCGGAGCTGCTGGAAGCCGCTATTGATAAGGCCATCGCAGCCGGCGCAAGGACCACTGACGTGGCCACTGGCACCGACAAAGTGCTCTCCACGGCGGAGATGACTGCGGAAATTATTAAATATCTCGATTAATGCGAGTTTAGCTGTTGCATCGCTTGTATCAATGTATTAGCGTGTTAATACATTGATACAAGAGCAAGACCATGAAACCAAATCGACAGGAAACCGAAAGCCAAACCGAAGCGGCTGAAAAAGCGTTATGCAGAGCCATCGTTTCACTGCGCACTGCGGCGGAGTGTCGCAACTTCCTCAAGGATCTGTGCACGCCTGCGGAACTACAGGCACTCGTGGATCGCTGGCAGGTGGTGGAGTTGCTTGAGAATGGCCTTACCTACCGCCGCATCAATGATCTTACCGGCGTCAGCGTTACGACTATCGGTCGTGTCGCCAGATATCTGGCTGACGGCCACGGCGGCTATCGCACCGCGATAGACCGTACCACTGGCAGCAATAATCCCACCTCTCACTAAGGACACAACATGGACTCCTCTGAGCAACGCATAAAAATTGCGGTGCAAAAAACCGGGCGCCTGACCGAACACTCACAAGACATGCTTGAGAAGTGCGGTTTGAAGCTGACAAAAAGCAAAGATCGGCTGTTCTGCTACGGCGAAAATATGCCGATCGATCTACTGCTGGTCAGGGATGATGATATTCCGGGACTGGTTAGCGAAGATGTCTGCGATCTGGGTATCGTTGGGCTCAACGTAGTCGAGGAAAAACGACTCGAGCTGGAGGCCGAAGGCCGCGAGGCAATGTTCAGCCAGATTTTTGCCCTCGATTTCGGGCACTGCCGGCTTTCCCTGGCCGCGCCCAATGAGAGCAGCTACGTCGATATCCAATCTCTACAAAATAAAAGAATTGCAACGAGTTACGTGCATCTCTTGAAGGACTTTCTTAAGAAGAATTCGCTGCAAGCCGAGACCGTTTACTTCTCAGGAGCGGTAGAAATTGCGCCAAAACTGGGCAAAGCCGATTTCATCTGTGACCTGGTCTCCACCGGATCTACGCTGGAAGCGAACGGCATGCGGGAACTGGACGTCCTGCTCGATAGCGAGGCCGTTATCATTCAAACCAGGGCCAAGCTAAGTGACGACAAGCAAGCTCTGGTTAATCGTATCTTGCAACGCCTGGACGGCGTACTTCAGGTTCGCGAAAGCAAATACATCATGTTGCACGCACCGCGTTCGGCGCTGGCCGAGATTCGCGCTCTGTTGCCAGGCAGCGAAGCTCCTACCGTTATGCCATTGGAAGGAAACTCGGACAAAGTCGCGATTCACGCCGTGTGCCGCGAAAACGTATTCTGGGAGACGCTGGAGAACCTAAAAGCAGCGGGAGCAAGTTCGCTGTTGGTCTTGCCCGTAGAGAAAATGCTGGCTTAATCATGAGTATGAATATTCTCAATTGGGCAGATCTGGATGCCGCCGCTCGCACCGCAACACTGCTGCGCCCCGCCATGAGCAGCGACGCAGACAAAGCCGACACGGTAGCCGCAATAGTTGCGCAAGTGCGCGCGGATGGCGATCAAGCCGTACGCGAATTCTCCGCGAAATTCGATGCGTCAAGGCTGACCGATTTTCGGGTTTCGCCTGAAGAAGCCAATGCGGCTGACGCTCAGTTGTCAGCGGAATCAATCGCCGCAATCGATGTCGCTATTCGTAACGTAAGAACCTTTCATACGGCGCAACTACCGTCTTCACTGTCGGTGCAGACCATGCCAGGCGTTAGCTGTGAGCGTATAAGCCACGCGATAGATGCGGTGGGTCTGTATGTCCCTGCAGGAACGGCACCATTACCATCCGCAGCCATCATGCTGGCTGTTCCGGCCGAAATTGCCGGGTGCGCGACTCGAATCATGTGTACCCCGCCGCGGGCCGATGGCACAGCGGATCCTGCGGTACTGGTTGCAGCACGTCGTGCCGGTGTCAAAGAGATTTATAAAATCGGTGGCGCTCAGGCGATCGCAGCAATGGCCTACGGCACCGAAACGGTACCCAAAGTCAGTAAGGTATTCGGGCCTGGTAATTCGTGGGTAACCATGGCGAAGAGCATCGTTGCATCTGACGCTGCGGGAGCGGCGATCGACATGCCCGCGGGTCCGTCCGAAGTTTTGGTGATCGCGGATGGGGATGCATCGGCAGAGTTTGTCGCTGCAGACTTGTTGTCGCAGGCCGAGCACGGGACTGATTCGCAGGTGCTATTGCTAACAACCAGTGTCGATCTGGCGAATCAGGTTGATGCCGCAATTACTTCGCAACTCGAAGGACTGTCACGTGCAGCGATCGCCCGTGAAGCATTGGCGAATTCGCGCATCATTGTCGTTGCGGATATTGATTCCGCCATTCAGATCAGCAACACCTACGCGCCTGAGCACCTGATCCTGCAGGTTGAAGATGCCCGCTCGTGGTTGCCTTCTGTGCGTAATGCCGGCTCTGTATTTCTAGGTCCATGGGCTCCGGAATCGGTTGGCGACTATTGCAGCGGCACCAATCACGTGTTGCCAACCTATGGATTTGCGCGTGCCTACAGTGGACTCGGGGTAGATCAATTCCTGCGTCAAATGACGGTGCAGGAGTTGTCGGCTGACGGGCTGGTAGGAATCGCGGACTCAGTCATGGAGTTGGCGAATCTCGAAGGTCTGGATGCGCATGCTGCTGCCGTACAGATCAGGCTCGAGGCATTGCTGTGAGCATCATGAATCTCATTCGCCCCGAAATTAGAGCGCTGCGACCGTATCACGCTGCCGAGCAGGTCAATGACACGATACGATTGAACGCAAACGAGTCTCCCTGGGCAGTCATTGATGATCATTTCCGGCGACCGCTTAACCGCTATCCGGAAGTTCGTCCTTCGAAACTGCGCTCGGTCCTGGCTGAGCGTTACGGCTGTGATGCCGGCAACCTGATAGTCACTCGCGGAACGAGCGAGGGAATCGATCTTCTTACGCGCGTGTTCTGCCGTGCCGAGCAGGATTCTGTCCTTACGGCGACTCCAACCTTTAGCATGTATCGCCATTACGCACAGGTGCAGGGTGCGCGTCTGATCGAATGCCCTACTTCACCGGACGACGACTTCGCGATCGACGTCAACGCGCTACTCGCCGCCTGCGATGACTCGACGCGTTTGATTTTCATTTGTTCGCCGAACAATCCGACCGGCAACAGCGTGCCAATGGCTGATCTTGTTCGCATACTCGAAGCACGTTCAGGGAAATCCGCAGTTGTTGTTGATGAGGCCTACATTGAGTATTCGGACTCCTCCTCGGCCATCGATCTAATGCAACGCTTTGAAAACCTGATCGTGCTCAGAACGCTGTCGAAAGCCCTGGCTTGTGCTGGTGCGCGTTGCGGCAGCGTGCTCGCCGCAGCGGATCTAATTACAGTATTGGAAGCCGTGCAGGCTCCCTACGCACTCGCAACACCGGTCGTGGAGAGCGTCGAGAACTCGATGCAGGCCGACAGTCTTGCAGAAGCTGATCGTTTGGCGGGTGAGATCGCCGTGGCCCGCGACAACATGATGACAAGCATCGAGAAATATCCGTTCGTGACCAGGATATGGCCAAGCGCAGCGAACTTCTTCCTGCTCCAGGTCGAGTCCGCAAACACCCTACTGGCGTTTTGTTCCAAGCAGGGAATCTTGCTGCGCGATTTTGGCGGTGACCTGAGCAACTGTATTCGAATCACAGTAGGCAGCGATTCGGAAAACAGTCGTCTATTGCTCGCGTTTGAACAATTTCAGGAAGTTTCTTAATGGGCAAACGAATTCTCTTTATCGATCGCGACGGAACGCTCATCGAAGAGCCCGCCGACTTTCAGGTTGATAAGATCTCAAAAGTTCGGCTGGTCGCGGGAGTTATCCCGGCGCTGATTGAGCTTCGAGATCACGGCTATCGATTTGTGATGGTTAGTAATCAGGACGGACTCGGTACCGAGGCTTTCCCGCAAGCAGATTTCGAAGCGTGTCAGAAACATGTTCTCGCTTTATTCGAATCGCAAGGGGTTACTTTCGACCATGTTTTCATATGCCCGCACCTGCCTGAAGATGGTTGCGAGTGCCGTAAACCTCGCGCTGGATTACTGACCGCCTACCTCGCAGCAAACGACATCGACTTAAATGCATCTGCCGTGATTGGCGACAGACCGACTGATGCGGAACTGGCAGATCGCATCGGCGTGAACAGCTTTAACATTGCAGTTGGTGCTGCTGATGAAACCTGGCGCACCGTCGTTACTGAATTGTGCTATTCCGAGCGCCGCGCAAGCGTCGAACGCAAGACCAACGAGACAAATATTTCTGTAAGCGTGAATCTGGATAGGGAGGAGCCGGTTGCTGTGTCGACAGGTATCGGCTTCTACGACCACATGCTGGAACAGATCGCCAAACATGGTGGCTTCGCTCTCAGCATCGATTGTGCAGGTGATTTGGAAATTGACGACCACCATACGGTTGAAGACACAGCACTGTGCCTGGGTGCTGCGTTGCGTGAGGCCCTCGGTAGCAAACGCGGAATTGGTCGCTATGGATTCGTTGTACCAATGGATGAAAGCGAAGCACGTGTATCTATCGATCTCTCTGGTCGGGCCCGTTACGTATTTGACGGTGTTTTTCCAACTGAGCGGGTTGGAGAAATGGCGACCGAAATGGTGCAACACTTTTTTCTCTCGCTTTCCGACGCCCTCGGAGCCGCTTTGCACATTGAAGTGAGCGGTGAGAATTCACATCACATGGTCGAAGCGTGCTTTAAGGCGGTGGGTCGCGCCTTGCGTGAAGCGATTCGTCGAGATGGCAGTGCCATGCCTTCGACAAAGGGCACGCTGAGTTGACGTGAAGACGACTGACGTTGCAATTATCGACAGCGGCGGAGCAAATATCGCTTCGCTACAGTTTGCGCTACGCAGGCTTGGGCACGGTGCTGAAATCACCAGTGATGCGGAACAAATTAAACAAGCGCCACGAGTTATCTTGCCGGGCGTCGGAGCTGCGGCGAATGCCATGGACAGATTGCGTGAGCATGAGCTACTGGATGTCATTCGCGGTCTCTCGCAGCCGGTTCTCGGCGTTTGTCTGGGGATGCAGTTGCTGGCCGAAGCATCTGAAGAAGAAGATGTTGAGTGCCTCGGAATATTCTCGGGTATCGCCACGAAGCTTCCCGGCAGCCCGCAACAACCGGTACCCAATATGGGTTGGTGCCCTCTTCAGCTACGGCATGAGCACCCCATCATGAGTGGCATTGAAAACGGTGCCTATTTCTACTTTGTACACAGCTACGCGTTGCCCTTGGGCGCCGACACCCTGGCCACAGCAGATCATGCACAGAGCTTTTCTGCCGTAATTGCCAAGGACAATTTTGTCGCCGCACAATTTCATCCTGAACGCTCGTCCGCTTCGGGCGCGCGGTTGCTCGACAATTTCCTACGGTGGAATCTATGAATATTATTCCGGCAATTGATCTCAAAGATGGCAAGTGTGTGCGCTTGCTGCAGGGTGACTTTGATCAGATGACAGAGTACAGCGATGATCCCGCACAAGTTGCACGCGAGTTCGCGGCGCTTGCGGCGACCAGTCTCCACATCGTCGACCTTGATGGCGCCAGATATGGCGAACAGCACAATAAGGAGATTGTCGCGTCGATTGCCGACGAGTCGGATCTCAGCATTCAGCTGGGAGGTGGTATTCGCGACTCCGAGACAGTTGAGAATTGGCTTGCTGCCGGGGTGAGTCGCTGCGTCATCGGCAGCCTCGCCATCACGGAGCCAGATACGGTCAAGGCGTGGCTTACACGTTTTGGTGGCGACCGGATCGTACTTGCTCTGGATGTGAAAATGAGTGCGCAGAACGAACCGATTATTACGACACATGGCTGGACCCAGGACAGCGAGGCGACCTTCTTCGAAAGCGTGAGCGACTTCCTGAGTGCCGGTCTGCGACATGTCCTGTGTACAGACGTAAGTCGGGACGGCGCAATGACCGGGCCGAACTTTGACCTCTACCAGAGGATCATGACGGCCTATCCTGATCTACAGTTACAAGCATCTGGTGGCGTGCGTCATATCGAGGATCTGAAACAATTGCGAAGTCTTGGGGTACCGGCGGCGATTAGCGGTCGCGCTTTGTTGGACGGAAAAATCAGTGCAGAGGAGATTGAGACATTCCTGCAAAACGCATAATCCCCTGTCTTGATGTTCGCGATGGTGTAGTAGTCAAAGGTGTTCAGTTCCGCAATCATCGCGTTGTGGGAGATATTCTCGAGTTGGCGCAACGCTATTGTGAGGAAGGCGCAGACGAACTGGTTTTTTATGATATTACCGCCAGCCCCGACGGGCGCACGGTGGATCGCAGCTGGGTAAGTCAGGTGGCAAGTGTTATCGATATTCCGTTTTGCGTCGCCGGTGGAATTCGCAGCGTAGCGGCTGCGGAAATCGTCCTGAACAAAGGCGCCGATAAAATTTCCGTGAACTCCCCTGCGCTCGCGAATCCAGATCTCATCAATGAACTTGCGAGGCGATTCGGTTCGCAGTGTGTGGTCCTGGGAGTGGATAGTCGTGAACAAAAAGGCCGCTACCACGTATATCAAAACACCGGGGACCCGAACAAGACTGCTGCGGCAGAACGGGAAACAGTTGACTGGATAGTTGAGGCGCAAGATCGAGGTGTTGGCGAGATTGTGCTGAATTGCATGAACCAGGACGGCGTGCGCGAGGGCTACGACTGCGAGCAACTCAAGGTTGTTCGCGCGAACAGTTCGGTGCCGTTGATAGCGTCCGGTGGCGCTGGCAGTCAACAACATTTCGCGGACGTATTTGAAACCGCAGGTGTCGATGGGGCGTTAGCGGCGAGTGTTTTTCACGATGCTGAAATTCATATCGCAGACCTCAAGGCATTCCTGGCAGGCAAGTCGATCGACATTAGACAATGAATTTTACAAGGACAATGGGATGAGCAATTCCGATCTGGATTTCTTAGCGACGCTTGAGAACATTATCGTCGAGCGACGTACGTCACCCGTTGCGGGCAGTTACACTTCTGAGCTGTATGCATCCGGCACACAGCGCATCGCGCAGAAGGTTGGCGAAGAAGCCATCGAAGTGGCACTGGCATCGTGCCATGACGACCGCGACGAAACCGTCGGTGAAGCGGCCGATTTGCTGTACCACCTGTTGGTGTTACTCGCGAACCAGGAGATCGCACTCACCGACGTTGTAGCGACGCTCAAGTCGCGCCATTCACGTTAGTCTCTAAGAAGCCGCTGCAGCTTTCGCTTCCGCTTCAGCTTCTTCAGCGCGTCGTTCTTCGCAGGTCGGCACGATCGAAAGCTTGCGTAAGACTGAAACAAACGGGTCGATCTGAATATCGCCGCTATTTACTTCCTCGAGCAGCGCTCGGTTGTTCACAAATTCCACTCTCACCAACTCTCCATCAATGCGCACGGGAATTGGCATCGGGAAATTCAGGTCGCCGACATTCTGCCATTCCAGGACGACACCCTCTTCTGTATCGCGGCTAGCCAGCACCGGCAACGGTCCACGTCGGGCGTACACCTCAAAGAACCACGCGAGATCCTGACCGTAGCTATCACTGGCTATGCGCATGAAATCATCCGTTGATCGCAGACGCGCCTGAATAGGAGGTCGCAGTTTTTCAGGCTCCGCGGTGTCATAAACGAGAACACGGATCGAGCGCCAGAATTGATCCTCACCGATCACGTAGCGCAGGGATTGCAGCAGCCAGGTTCCCTTGGAATAAATGTCCCCTGCCGGACCGCGGCCCTCGGGATCGTCAAAATACAGCTCGTCGGCAGAAAATTCTTCGCGCGGTGCTATCGGGTTACAGGCGTTAATGCCTTGGTAGGTCGAATACATACTTGCATAGAAAGCGGCATCGCCCATTACTTCGCGCGCGTACTCGGGCTGCATAAAGGCCCCCATTCCCTCGTGCAACCACATGTCAGAAACGGTCACGTGGGTCATTACGTTGCCAAACCACTCGTGCGCCAGTTCGTGATGAAACAACCAGTCGTAGCCGTAGGTCCCGCGCCGAAACTCATTGCCGTAAGCATTGATCGTTTGATGCTCCATGCCGAGGTGCGGTGTCTCGGCGACCCCCAGTTTTTCCTGTCCCCATGGGTACGGGCCGACTTTGCGTTCGAAAAACTCGAGCGTCGCAGCGAACTCGCGATCAAACAGATCCTGAGCCTGCTCCTGATGCTCTTCAATGGCCCAAAACATGAGCGGAATTTCGGTGCCATTGGAAGAAGTGTAAGTATCTTCAATCAGAACATACGGCCCAACATTCAAAGCAACGCCATAGGTATTCGTTGGAACTTGCGTGCGCCAGTGAAACGTCCGTCGGCCGTTCTCGTGCTCGTCAACTCCAACCAGAACGCCGTTGGAAGCGGCTGTCAGCCCGGCATCGACGGTAAAATAGAGGTCCATGCTTTCGGGCTCGCCTTGTGGATGATCCACGCACGGCCACCACAAATCACAGCCTTCTCCCTGAATTGCCGTTGCAATCCACGGCTTTCCACTCGGCGTTGTTGACCATTGAAAACCACCTCCCCACGGTGGTCGGAGCGCTTCGTGCGGCTGACCGTGATACCCGATTTTTACGCTGTGTGTGTTGCCCACCGCGATTGGGTCCCGCAACACGACATAGATTTTTGCCGCATCGCGCGTGTACTCCAATGGACCGTCGGCATCGCTAACGCTATCAACGACAAATAGTCCGTCGAAATCCAGTTCCAGAGTAGACATCAGCTGCTTTGCTTCAAAAGTAACTTCGGACGATCCAGCGATAGACTGCTCGGCCGTCAGGATGTCATTTCGCAAATCGTAATGTTTGACCGTGAAGCTCTTTAGCCCCTCGGACATCGGCATGCCGCTGTTTAACGTGATCGCGCTGCGTTCCGCGACCGGCTGCTGTGCGCACGCGGCCAGGAATGTCAAAGTGATAAGCAAGGCGGAGATTTTCATCGATTAGGCTTCCTTGGCTTGAGCGCTCTTGAAGGCCGGACGCTGCCGGCAGCGGTTTACGTAGTCAGTCAACACGGGCGCGTCGCCCAGTAAGTCGAATAATTGCAGAAAGTGAACGCTGGATCCCAGCATCACGTCAGCGGCGGTGAAGTGATCGCCAAGAATCCACGGGCTGCCACCCAGGCCATCCGACAAAGTGTTGATCATGGACTTAAAATCACCCCATCCGTTGCGGCTACGATTTGACTGAATCTTGTTGAGTTTCTCGGACATCGTCGGTTCGATGACTGCAGGTGTGTACATCAACCAGTACAGAAATCTGCCGCGATCCGGGTCATTGATTGTCGGCGCGAGAGTTCCGGAGCAATAGCGGTCAGCGATGTACAGACAGATCGCCGCTGATTCGGCCATTTGGACATTGTGATCCTTCAGCGCCGGTACTTTTCGCATCGGACTGGCTGCGCGAAAATCAACATTACCCTGGCGCTCATCATCACGAATATCGATGTGCTCCAGTTCATAGTCCACACCGGCCTCCTCGAGCATCCAAACCGCTCGCGACGATCTTGTATGTGGTGCCCAAAACAGTTTCATCAATTCCTTCACCGCTCCCTAAATTGCGTTGTCCTAAATGACAACCTCAATAACATCTGCACGGCGATTGTATTGCAATCGCATCACATAGCCATAGGCGCCCGTATTCGCGATCAGCATCACGTCGTTCTCGCTTGACGGAGGCAGTAAACGATCGCTGCCAAGGCGATCACCGGTCTCGCAGATGGGTCCAACTACGGTAACTGTTTCTGTAGCGGGTTCGCCGGCGCGACTGAGGTTCACGATCTCATGGTAAGAGCCATAGAGCGCTGGTCGAATCAGCGAATTCATGCCGGTACCAACGCCGATATAACGCATGTCGCCTTTACCCTTCGTTTGGGTCACGCGTGTTAACAGCACCCCAGCGCGCGCCACCAGATAGCGTCCAGGTTCAAGCCACAATTCATATTGCGGATATGCCAACCGTATTTCTGCAAGCGCGGCATCCAGCTGCGCCAAGTCGAAGTCCTTGTCACCGGGCTTTTCAGGAATGCCCAGACCTCCGCCCAGATCAATGGTTTTAACCGAGGCAAATCGTTTTGCCACCTCGGCGAGTGTTCCAGCAACGATTCTCCAGCTATCCGGATCCTGGACGCCGCTGCCGCTGTGGGCGTGGATTCCGATTACGGTCGCGCCCGCGGTATCCACGAGTCTTATTAACTCGTCTATCTCGAATAAGGGCACGCCGAATTTTGAGTGCACGCCCGCTGTTTTGACATGCTCGTGATGGCCGCGACCCTGACCCGGGTCGAGACGAATGAAAAGGTCCTGCCCCTTAAACAGCTCGGGCCATGTCTCGAGCGGGAACAGATTGTCCAGTGTCAGCTGTAGCCCTTTCTTGATAGCCCATTCGTATTCAAATCGCGGTGCGAAATTCGGTGTAAACAGAATTCGCTTCAGATCGAGCTTCGGAACGGCCTCTTCCAGCCATTCGATTTCCCCGGGTGATACACACTCAAAATCGACGCCCTCTGCCGCCAGCGCACGTAATAGTTCAGCATTGTCGTTTGCCTTTACCGCGTAAAGAATTCGACCCACATTTTCTAGGTTCAACAGGTCTCTTGCCGCATCTTTAACGCTGTCGCGATCATAGACGTAGGTATTGAGGGATTTTCCGGCCAACTCGATCAGCTGATCGCGTTTGTTGAGCCACCATGGAGCGACTGTTGCTGCCAACAAGTCGTCCGCCTTGAACAACTCTTCCCAGCTCTTGCCGAACGCCGGGCTGCCGCCCGTCTTGCGAATAATCGACGAATGCAGCTTGCCAACGAGTCTCTCGCCCTGACTTCGGTCAACCACGAAGCTCAAGTTGAGATCATTGGCTGCCTGCGACATGAGATGAATTTTTTCTTCCTCAAAGACCTCAAGTGCGGGCGCCAGACGCGGCAAAATAGTGCGAATCTTGCGTCCAACCAGACTGATCGCGGAGCAGTCCGGAATGACGCGTACACGACAAAGCGTTTCAAGATCGCTGACTAGTTCATTGACCAGATCATCGCCGAGTGCAGCGCCCGCCTTGTCAATCGATACCGTGACATTGGTCTCTGAGGTAGAAATGAGATCGACAGACACACGATGCGTGTTGAACACAGTGAAAACTTTGGCCAGAAACCCAAACTCGTTCCACATGCCAACCGTATTCATCGAGATCAGCATCAGGCCGTCGCGATTGCATATACCTTTAACCTGCGGTTCTATTTCTTCTGTCACGGCAGACACTACCGTTCCACTAATATGTGGCGCAGTGGTGCAACGAACATGTAGAGGAATTCCGCTGCGGCGCAACGGCGACAGGCAGCGAGGATGCAGAACGGAACTGCCGGCGGATGCCAACTCCTGCGCTTCATCGTAATGCAAAGCAATTAACAGTCGCGCCGAGGGTACCTTGCGCGGATCTGCACTGAACATGCCAGGCACATCAGTCCAGATTTCCAGTCGCCGCGCCTCCAGGCGAGCGGCGAAATACGCAGCCGACGTATCAGAGCCGCCGCGACCGAGCAGTACCGTTTCCCCGTGCACATTGCGAGCGATGAAGCCTTGCGTAAGAACGACATTTTCGCCGCCTGCGAACGCGGATTGCATTGCCTTGTCAGGCGCGAAATCGCAAGTCGCGCTGAGGTAATCCTGAGTACGTTGCTCCCCTACGCGGCTGTTACTGCTCAAATGATCACGCGCATCGACCCATTGAACCGGCAGGCCTTTACCACGCAGGAATTCTGCACCCAGTCTCGTGGCCATGATTTCACCCAGGGCCATAACACGAACACGGACTCTGACGCTGACTTCCCGAACAAGGCGAATACCCGCCACCAGCTGGTCGAGGTCACGCAGAGTGTCGCTGAGCAGAGTGTCTACATCGAGACCTAAATCGGTAGCGAGCGCCTCATGTTGCTCACGAATCGCAGCGAGTTGCTCAGACGGGTCAGCATTGACCGCGAGCTGAAGGACGGATTCCAGCCGATTCGAGACGCCCTGTAAGGCGGAGTGGACAACAACCGGTTTTAACCCCGCAGCGAGGCGATTTTGCAGCAGATTGGCAATTGTTTGCCAGTTTTCGGCACTGGAAACGCTGCTGCCGCCGAATTTCAAGACTACCCACGGTGACTCCGCAACTGCACTATTCGCATCCGTTTCAAAATCCGCTTCAACACTCGTCACTTTCATGCTGCTTTCTGGGTCCTTTTATCTGGGCAAAAAAAAACCCGCCAGGAATCTCCTCGCGGGTTCGATGACAATGTCCGTACTTTATTAACTAGCCGGTACTATCGCCACTCGCAC
>RCNC010002206.1_pt1 | contig 13005 bp, 10 predicted proteins | sample 2041301 | NCBI WGS metagenome assembly RCNC01 (sample SAMN09708231, study PRJNA481090) | Marine sediment metagenome, whole genome shotgun sequencing project. | biome: marine sediment; feature: ocean; material: sediment; isolation source: Sewage treatment plant 13A marine sediment (STP13A) ... | reverse complement strand
GTAAGTGGTTGATTTTCACTGTGGGCCCAGCTGGGCTCGAACCAGCGACCCCCTGATTATGAGTGTCATTTACTGGATTCCATACGTTTATACTGATTTGTATGTCTTTGTACCTGTTTGATTTAAGTATAATTAAAATGTAAAATATTCCATGGGTTTACACAGATTTGTTGAAATACTGGCGAAAAAACTGGCACCTTTAAGAGTAGACTCTATGGGTAGTAGCTAATATGGATTTCATTTTAGTGGAACGTAAGTGAGTACCGTTCTTTTCATGCTTTCCAAACTTAGCTTGTTTCGCTTTCTATCAGTTGCGGATCTGGGGGAAGCTTACAATAAAAAAACCGGTGCGAACCGGAGCTCGATGAAGTCAATTTGAGAGAAATACTTAGAAATTTGAGAGCGCAGCGTGACCTAGAATGATATCTGCTTTAACTGGGGAAGTTCACTTGAAAGAAAACTTTTTTTCAGATTTTGTGTTTATTTACTACTTTACCGAAGTTCAATATCAAAAAAATGCCATGAAAAAAATACTATTCGCTTTATTCCTGATCTCATTATTGTCATGTGAAGATGATAATCCCATTTTGGATGCTTACGAATTACTCGGCTTTGAAGTTGAGGCCACAGGTGAGTTTGATCCATACAAAACCCTTATCGACACAGCTAGCAACCAGGTAATCATATTTAGTTCTGTCAATTTGGATTTGAATAGCTTTCCCCTTAGCCTTAATCCGGTAGTAACCGTATCTCCCGGCGCAAGTGTTATGCCTTCATCAGGTAGCGTTGTTGTCTTTGATGATCCTGAAGATTTTGTAATATACACCATCACCGCCGAGGATGGTCTGGGCAGTGAGGAGTATATGTTCACCATACGAGATAAGCAAATCCCTAATGCTGGTTTTGAAAACTGGTTTGAAGAAACAGGGATGAATGCCCAACCTTTTTTTCAGCCTGGAAAATACACTGAATCAACGGCATGGGCCACTACGAACATGGGAACTAGTATCTACAGTATTTATGGGACTACTCCCGTACAGGATGGTAATAATAAGATGGCTAAAATTGAAACCGTTGAAACGGTGGCTATACCTCTTGTTGCAGGGGCTATGTATTTGGGGAAATTTGATCTCGATGCAGCTATTGCGGACCCTAACAATCCTGCTGCTGCTGCAAAACTGGGCATCCCGTTTTTTGGCAAACCAACAGCGATACAATTTAAATATTCTTATGAATCGGGCGATCAGTTAATCCAGGCGGCATTAAAAGATCCGGGGAATCTGTTTGGTGGGTTTGATATTTATAACCTGGAGGGGACAGACAAATTTGGAATTAATGCCATACTTGAAAAAAGGACGGGTGATATGGTCACTATAATTGCGCAGGCAGTTTATGAAAGTGATCAAGAGATAAACACGATGACTGAAATGAAGTTGGAACTGGAGTACTTATCTGATGATGATCCTACACATTTCCATATTTCTTTTTCTCCCAGCGTTGATGGGGGGATGTTTAAAGGAGCCCCTGGGAGTAGCCTGATAATTGATGATTTGAAAATGATCTATGAATAGATTAGCCATTTTCCTTGTTCTTAGTTTCGCATGGATTGGTATTGGGGCTCAGGAAAATACGTGGAAGCTTAAAGCAACCGGGGGCATTGATATCGGAATGGCCATCCCTATCCCAATGTCTGCTGTCCCTGGCGATGCAGAAGTAATGCCCAGGATACTGCCCACTGTAGGTGTTGGTGCGCAACGCTATTTTAGTGACAAATGGAGCCTCGGCCTTGAAATCAATTACCATATCCTGTCCATTGATGGTACCGTAAATGTGGTCAGTCAGCCTTTCTGGTCCGATGATAGATCCTATGCCACATATTTTTCAGGAGAAGCAAATACAAGCACTGAACTTAGATTTTTAGAGTTCCCTTTGCTAGCACAATACCATATTAATGAGCATTGGGCATTACATATGGGTGCTTATTATTCGGTCATTTTGAATGCAAAACTTGAAACTGAAGGAAAGAATGGGTGGTTATCCACCAACAAGGACGATACCGATAATGCACCATTACCAGGCACCCAGAATATGTTCTCCTCCTTAAATGATGAATTGGATAATTTTGATATTGGTGGCCTATTGGGTGCTACATACAGCATAAGCCCCAGGCTTAATATCTGGGGGCGCTTTAATGTAGGGCTCAAAAGTATTTTTAAGCCGGATTTCAACAACATAGACTATGAAATGTATCAGATGCGCTTTAGTATGGGTACATCCTATTTTTTTTTAAAACGGTAGATGCTTTTTAAATGAAAATTCCCACGAACCCTTTTAATCAAATCCTGCCCTATTCACAGTAAATTAATTGTTACTATGAAAAAAAAACTGGCCATCCTTAACAGCATCTCTATTCTGGCTGTTATAGCCATCAATGGCATTGCTGGTTCCACTGGAATATTCGGAGCAACGGTTGGTAGTATCAGTGATAAATACAATACACTGTTTACTCCCGCCGGTTTTGCCTTTTCTATTTGGGGGATCATTTATCTTGGTTTGATTGCTTTTGCAATATTTCAAAATATACGGGCCTTTAAGATTGATTCTGATTCTGGGTTTATACTTCAAATTGGTCCCTGGATGGTTTTGAACAGCCTTGCAAATATTGCGTGGATTTTTGCGTGGTTAAGTGAACATATTGGTCTTTCCCTCTTGCTGATGCTAATCATTCTCGGCACCCTCATTGTCATGATCAGCAGGCTGAATATGGAACGATGGAATGCTCCTTTCCCAATAATTGCATTCATCTGGTGGCCCATTTGTATTTACAGCGGTTGGATTGCTGTTGCCACAATAGCCAATGTATCTGCATTCCTGGTCAGCATTCAATGGCTGGCTCTATTTTCAGCGATCAATTGGACGGTCATAATGATACTTGTTGCTGTTGCCTTGAACCTCTATATGATCCGGTTTAGAAATATGCGTGAGTTTGCCGCGGTAGGTGTATGGGCACTTTTAGCTATTGCCCTTCGCCACTGGGATGCCATCGAGCTGATCCAATGGACTGCATTTTTTGGGGCTCTCGTTCTTTTCGTAGCCCTCAGTGTTCATGCTTACATCAATCGATCCTCCAGTCCACTTATTAAATTCAGGGAGTTTTATAAGAAATAGCTGCAATAATACATGAGAGTATGGCTTCAACAAAAACAGAAAGACAAAAGTATAAGCTTATAAATAAACAAAAAGGATACGAGATCAGGTATTATCCTTCGGCAACCCTTGCAACGGTTCACTCAACATCCAGTTCATATAGGACTTTGGCTTACAGTGGATTCAGAAAACTTGCCGGATTCATTTTTGGAGGTAATGAAACAAATACAAGTATTGCTATGACCTCCCCAGTGCATATAGATATAAATGATTCAGGATCTTCAATGAGTTTTGTATTGCCCTCCTCCTATACAGGAAAAAACATCCCAAGGCCCAATGATCCCGGTGTAATTGTGGAACAAACTGATTCTGAATATATAGCAGCCATCAGATTCCGGGGCTATGCAAGCAATAGAGATATAAAGAAATACTCTGAAAAACTAGGAAAACTCCTTGAAGAGAATGGAGTTGATTACTTCGGAAATTTCAGGTATCTGGGCTATAATCCTCCTTACCAATTTATAGGAAGAAGGAATGAAGTAATTGTTTCAATAGACTTCAACATTTAGCTTTTAATGAAAGCAATAATTACTATCGCCATCGTTCTAAGGTCTATAACTATGGGCGCACAAGATGTATATGACTTTTCACTCAATAGTAATCGAAACGATTGGTATGTAGTAGATGACGGTGTAATGGGCGGACGATCAAATGGAAGCATTGCGCACTCACCGGAGGGTCATGGGATCTTCCAAGGAGATGTATCGCTCGAAAACAATGGTGGCTTCACGTCGATCAGGCACCGCATGAATGAAATCGAAACCGAAGAATACAATATGTTTCGCTTGCGTATCAAAGGAGATGGTAAAAACTACCAGTTCCGAGTGAAGACGAGCCTGAGAGATTATCAATCCTATGTATATGAGTTCGAAACCACGGGCGAATGGCAGGAAATAAGTATCCCTTTCGATCAAATGTATCCCAGCTTCAGGGGTATGAAACTCGATATGCCTAACTACCCGGGTGAGTTCCTGCGTGAATGCACCTTTTTAATCTCCAATAAAAAGGAAGAAAGATTTCACCTCGAGATGGATAAGATCTGGCTCGACAAAGACTAAGGCCGCAACAAACATTCATCAATGAGAGATTGAAATATTTTGCAACACTATATTCTAGAACGATTCCAGATCAATGTATAAATCACTTTAAGTAGTTCATATTCTTTGAATTGATCTGTTTTTTTTACATTTTAGCTTATCTAATCCAAAGCCTATTCTTATGCGCAATCTCATGATATCGATCTCAGCTCTCATTGCAGCACTTCTCCTTGGATGGCTGTTTATTGATTTCCTGGTTGTACATCCACTGAAAATGTCCCTGTTCCTTACGCTTACATTGCTGCTATTCGTCCTGATCATTCTGCTAATTAATGCCATAAAACAAAAAAAGGTCAGATGGATTGCTGTGATCATGGTCGTATTAGCATTTTCTGCAGGATATACGGCAAATACAAAACGGTTCCTGAACAGGGAAGATCCACGTGCAGTTCCCGAAATTACCAGAAAAACCGGGGAAGTGACCGATGGACATACAGCAGTTGTTTATTTTACACATGGGGAACCGGAAACCTACAATCCCATTGGGTGGATCAACCAGTTCAATGAATTCGATAAACAAGAAATAAAATTTGTACCCTTTGTTGCGCGGCCTTTCTTTGCCTATGTGCTTAGGAACAAATACCTGGAGGCGGGAAAAAGTATGCACAGGCAGGTCCACCATGAAATGATGCATACCTTGCAGCAGCAATTTAGGCTTGACGGAGATTCCACTACCATGTTTTATATCTCCTTCCTGGATGATGAACCACGTCCGGATGCAGCAGTGATCGAAGCTCTCAACGACGGCGCAGACACCATTATCGTACTGCAAGTATTTCTGACCATCTCCAATCATACTGCTGAAGGTCAGCACCTGATCAATGACCTCGAAGTCGAGAAAAACCTTGGCGTACCAGTAATCTTTACAGAGCCTATGTGGAGTTCTGATCTCCTCAAATCTGTATTTCTGGAGAAGGTATATGACAGGATGGAAGGGATAAGTAAAGATAAAGTTGCTGTTGCGCTTGTAGGCCATGGACAACCTGACGAATGGGACGTGGAATGGGCGACAGAAACAGAACAAGAAATGCAGTTCCGGGAAGAGATCATGGAATTATTTGTCCAGGAGGGATTCAAACGCGAAAACCTGGGCAGTGCCTGGATGGAATTTAAAGAACCGGAGCCTGCAGAGCTGATGGAAGAATTCGTGGAGCATGGCGCTGAAAAAATTTTCTATTTTTCAGCGGCTATTTCTGCCGAGGCGATGCACAGCCAGATTGATGTTCCCAGGCTGGTAGAAAAGTTCGACTACCCGGAAGGTGTGGAAACCATCAACCTGGGTGCATGGAATAATCATCCAACCGTGATCAAGGCATTAAAAGAACGCATTCAACTGAAGCTTTTGGAGCTTTGAAATACCTGTACAATATTAACCAAGTCCCGAGTAAATTTCGTATCGGGAATAAAGCCAAAGGACTTAAAAAACTCATAAAACAGCACTTTTCTGTGCCTGAAACATGGGTGATACCTGTCGAGGTCCAGGAGTTTTTTAATGCCGCCCCAGCTGTTATAAGTGCTGGGCTACTTGAAGCATTCTCCCTTATGACTGTAAAGGGGAAGCACTATGCCGTAAGATCCTCAGGGGAGCTGGAAGACAGTACCAATTATTCCTTCGCCGGCCAGTTTGCCACCTTTTTAAACATAAAGGACGATAAGGAAATTCTCGAAGCCACAGTGAAGGTTTGGGATTCAGTCAAAAAAGTAAGTGAAGGAGATTATTATAAGATGATTGATGTGTCCGAGCAGCTTCATGGCATGGGAGTGATCGTGCAGGAAATGATACATGCGGAATGGTCCGGTGTGGCTTTTAGTATCAACCCCGTTACTGGGAGAAACGAAACGGTAATTGAAGGAATTCGGGGCAGCGGAGACCAGCTTGTGCAGGATGGCCTTACACCTGAAAGATGGATCTATCATCAGGGATCGTGGGAACATTACTCACCTTCAAGCGCTCCCCCAGCAACAGTGTTAAAAGAAATTGTATATGGAATTCACCAACTCAGGAAGAGCTTTGGCAGCGAGGTGGATGTGGAATGGTGTTGGGACGGGTCCAAATTGTATTACTTGCAGTGCCGCTCGGTAACCACCAGTAAATTTCCGACCATCTATTCCAACCACATCTCGAGGGAAGTGCTACCAGGAATGATAAAGCCTTTGGTCTGGTCGATTAATATCCCCGTGGTAAATAGTGCTTGGTTGAGACTCCTGGGTAAGATACTGGGAAAGCTGGACATTTTACCAGAACAGTTGAGCCGGTCCTTTTATTACCGGGCCTATTTCAATATGGGAACATTGGGCGCGTTGTTTGATATGATGGGTATGCCACGGGATAGTCTCGAAAGCCTCATGGGAAGGAAGGATCCTTCCGGGAAAAGCAGTTTCAGACCAAGCCTCAGGACAATGAAATACCTGCCTGGTATGCTATGGTTCCTGCTATCTAATCTTAAGCTTGGAAGAAAGTTTGATAGAAAGATCCTGGAGTTGAACCAGGAATCAGCGATTCTTGAACAGGAATTGGATAATTTCAGTCCAAAAGCATACAGAGAGCTCTTTGAAAGATTGCATTCCCTGTCGAGGGAAATGGCCTACTGGAACATTATCATTCCGCTCACAATGCAGATCACCAGCCGGTTGCTGGAACGAAAAATTGAAAAGAAAGGGGGAGATTTCAGCAAAATAGATTTCACCCAGGAATTCCCTGAACTACTCAACCATGATCCACATATCCACCTTTTGAAGCTTCACGGTAAGTGGATCTCCTTCCCAGAAGAGATGCGCAAAGAGATTTCCTCTTACCAGGACCTGGTCGACCTTGACCCGTCGCATCCCCTGAATGAGGTCCGGGAAGAATTGCAACAGATCATTGCTCTTTTTGGGCATTTCAGCGAGAGCGGAAATGACTTTTCCTATACGCCGTGGCGGGAAGACCCGGGGTTTGTATTCGACCTGATGAAAGAGCAGAGTGTTCAGGAGCAGATGGAAACTGGCAGCACAAAAGAAAAACGAAATGGCGATCCTGACAAGGCAGGAGAAAAGACGGAGAAAATAATTCCCAAAAATGGCGCATACAAGCGCGCCGGGCATTACAGGCTTTACCGTGAAATGATAAGTTCCTCTTACACTCGTACATATGGATTGTTCCGGAAACTTTTTCTGCAGACCGGGCAACATCTCACAGCGCAGCAACTGCTATCAGAACCCCAGCAGGTATTCTATCTATCTCTTGAGGAACATGACAAACTATTGGACACACATAGCAAACTGCCCGAAGGAAGTCCATCTTCAGATGTTTCAGAATTAAGTAAAAAAGCGGATCAGGTAAAGCATGAGATGGAATCATATGCCGACCTATCGCTACCGGCAGTTATATACGGCGAAACCCCTCCTCCAATCGCGGCACCTGATGAGACTATCATGAAAGGGATTCCTACTTCACCCGGTATATTCGAAGGAGAGATTGTGGTAGTGAAAGGATATAAAGATTTCAAAAAGGAGCTGGCAGGTAAAATCCTGGTCATCCCATTCTCTGATGTAGGATGGACCCCGATCCTGAGCCGTGCGGCGGCCATTGTGGCAGAATCCGGGGGAATGCTGTCCCATGCTTCTATCATTGCAAGGGAATTGTCCTTGCCTGCCCTCTCTTCTGTTGACCATGCATGTACAATTCCTGACGGCACTCGGGCCCGTGTAGATGGATATAACGGTATATTGATACTCGACAGATAGCCAATGAATACACTTATAGAACAAGCCTGGTTTTTATGGATGTCAGCAAGCCTGGCAGGATACCTGGTTGGTTCCATCTCCTTTGCGCGTATTGTCAGTTTCTTGTTCGCCAAAACGAGAAAAGTAAAACAAATTGACCGCGACATTCCGGATACAGATATCAAGCTGGAATCAGGTGCCGTTAGTGCCACAACAGTAAACCTGGAAATTGGCCCCGGATTTGGTTGTCTCACTTCCATACTTGACATGGGAAAGGCCGCTATTCCAACCTGGCTGTTTTTATACTTTTTCCCGGGTGAACACTATTATATTACAACTGCCCTGTTTGCCATGATTGGTCATATTTACCCAATATTCTATCGATTTGTAGGAGGAAGGGGCCAGTCCCCGCTGATAGGATCCTTGCTGGTAATTAACTGGTATGGTCTTATCATAGGTAATCTTGCTGCCGTGCTCCTGGGCTACCTGACCGGTGCAGTGCTGGTAATGAGATGGGGCTGGATGGGAATCATGATCATCTGGTTTGCAGTATTTTTCAAAGATCCGTGGCTGGCAGGATACATGGCTGTAGCCAGCTTTCTGTTCTTTTTTGCAATGCGGAGAGAACTTTCCACTGCCATAAAAATTGGAAGAAGCAGGAAGTCCACCCAGGAAGAGGTCTCCGAGTTTATGCTCATGGGCAAGGGACTTGGACGTTTCATCGATCAATACAGCTTGCCGGCATTGATCAAAAAAGTCTTTAGGCGATAGCAAGCTTAAAACTCATAGGATATACCAAATTGTACGTTGAGAGGATTTCCCGGAGTATAATGCAATTCCGATACCGGCACAGCCTCATCGAATAACCTCGATTCAGTATCGAATTGGGCCTCGTTCCAGTCTGCGTTGAGCAGGTTCTCCAGCTGTACGAAGACTCGAAAACTGTTGAAGCGGTAGCCGAGCACAATATTTGCAAGGAAATGGCCAATAGCTATAACACTATTTTCCTCGTTTGCCGGACGGTCAGCCAGGTACCTGTATCTTAAGCCCCCGTCAAAACCCGATGGATGGAGAAAGTTAATACCTCCCTGTGATGTCAGCCGTGGTGCCAGAGGTACATAGTCGGATCCCTTAGTTTCCCCGATATACCTTGCATCTGCAAAATTCAAGTCGATATCCCCCCATATCCAATCAGAAAACTGCATACGCACTTCAACATCTATACCCAACCTTCTCGTAGCTCCACTGATTTCAGTTGTTCCGGCATCGCCCACATATACAAGTTCTTCTTCCATATGCAGATACCATCCTGCAATATTGGCTAAGATTCGGCTGCCGAGCAAAATGCGTCCCCCCAGCTCTCCCCCGGAAGCCCTGGGAAGAATTTCCCTGTCAGCTTGTGAAGGATCCAGGAACCTGTCATTCAATTGCTGGTCGATCTCCGCCGGGTCCAATCCCTTGCGTTGTCCAGCATAAATGATCTCATTGATCCTTGCCCCGATGATCACGTCACGCGCGTCGTTAGAATGAAATCCTGTACCACTGTTTACATAAATGTCAAGAATATCCACGGGGCTCCAGACAATATTCAGCTTTGGACTTAGGATTCCCGCCTGATCAAATCCTGAAGCATGGGGCAGGCCGTTCCCAACAAAACCAGGATCATCCAGGTGATCCAGTACATCAAAGGTGAAATAATCGCCCCTTAATCCAAACTGAACCTTAAATTTATGGCTAAAAACCACGTCTTCCTCCAACCAAAAACCCATATTAACTTCATTTACAGCGCTTTTAGTCAGAACCTCCAATCTACTTCTGTCAGGGCTCTTCCATAGGCTTAAATCAACATTGTCGCCTCGGTAACTAGTTCCAATGCGCGTATGAAACCGGATGGATCCTGCCGTTTTTTGAAAACTATAGCGTGTATTGATACCATAAATATTCCGGTTATCGGTCTGCTCGATCATATCACCATTTAACGGATCCTCCAGGAAAAAAGTAAAATTGGAATATAACTTAAAATCGTACTTGGACATAAACGCCTGGATAATGAAGTCATGGTCATATCCTTCCATGAAATGATAATCAACTGATGCATTATATCTCCCTGTAATGCCACCTTCCAGATCATCGATCGCTCCAAACCGGTCGATAAGGCCGCTGCTTACTGCGCGGTCGGGGACCTGACCCGAGGCATCCCAGGCTGAAGTGAATGCCCCTACGGCAATACCCAATTCACTGCGAGGTGTGATATGGGTATGGAATTTACCATAAATATTGCCCCGGTTAAAATTCTGTGGTGACTCGAAGGGTCCGTCGGCGGCCGAATACTGGCCAGCTATATATGCACTCTGGTGCTTCCCTGGTGTTGGTATTTTCAGTACTGTCGTTGCCCGGGCAGTATTGAACATGCCTCCTTCCATTTTTACGAGGTTATGGTCAGGGTGATCGGTTGTGGTAAGATCAACGGATCCTGCTGTTCCGAAATTTCCATACTGACTGAAGTAGGGCCCTTTATAAACGGTAAGACCGTCAATGATTTCAGGTATAATAAAATGCAGGTCGGCATATCCCTGTCCGTGTCCATGGGTAACCATATTTACAGGTAATCCATCCACATACACCCCGATATCGGTTCCATGATCAGCATCGAATCCACGCATGAAGATCTGTTCCGCCTTTCCTCCTCCTGCGTGCTGAGCAATAAATAGTCCAGGCACGAGTGTCAGTACATCTTGCGCGGAACGGACTGGCTTCACTTTAAGGTCGAAATTCCTGATCGCCTTGGACGAAGCGGCTGAAAAAGGTTGATTTGCTTCAATTGTAACTGCTGAAAGATCGATGGGGCCCACTTCAAGCTCAATATCACGTGTTAACTTCTCCCCGGGTTCCAGGCTGATTTCCTGTGCAATGGTGTTATAGCCAATATAAGAATAAAGGAGCAAATAGTCCCCGGGGGGAATATCCTTCAGAATATAATCACCATGTATCCCGGAAATGGTGCCGATCACTGTCCCTTTAAGGATAATGTTTACGCCAACGAGTCCTTCTCTATGATCGGCTCCTGTGATAACACCCTCAATCCTGGCAACCTGTGCATTGATTGATAAAAGGAAAAAGCTGAAAACAATGAAAGTGCATACTCTTTTCATGATAATTAGCTTTAGTGCTTAAAATAAATGTATCCAAAAGATAGAAACTATTTGAAATCCTAGCAAGCAGAGGTGATATAGAACATATGTAAGTGGTTAATTTATATTTTTTTGAGGTTTTTGAACCCTGCCAACAATAAACAAGCACCAATTATTAATTAGGATAGTCTGTTGAGACTCTCTTTGTTTAAGTTTTTTCAATTTAGATTAAACAAGGTTGTTCCGGTTCAGACTCCCCGCTATCAGCACATTCGCCACCTGTTCATAATTTAGAAAAGCCCCTATATTGTTTAACTAATAGTTCTTTTTGTTAAACACTATTCTTCTGAAAGCGTTTAACCACCATACAAACCAATTATACAAACTCGAAATTATGAAAACAAGAACCAAAAAAATTTTAAGCTTAAATGCAATTGCACTGGCTGCAGTATTAACTTTTACATCTTGTGAAGATCAGGAAACGACTCCGGATCTCATGGAGAAGGATAATGTTGTAAAAATAGCACAGGAAACGGAATCACTCAGCATACTTGTGGAAGCATTAACAATGTTTCCGGATCTGGTTGATGCACTCAGCACAGAAGGAACATATACTGTATTTGCGCCGACCAATGATGCTTTTGCTGCATTGCTTGAGGTAACAGGTCAAACATCACTTAAAGATATTCCTGAAAGTGTTGTAGAGAGAATTCTCAAGTACCATGTTATTTCTGGTGCTGCACTGAAATCAACGGATCTTATGAATGGTCAGATGGCTTCAACTATTTTAAGTGACGATGATATGATTGAAATAGGTATTGATGGCAACGCTGTACAAATAAATAGCGCAAATGTTTCAGCCGCAAATGTTGAAGCCTCTAACGGTATCGTTCATGTTGTGGATGCAGTGTTGGTTCCAGCTCTCGAAATGAGTATTGTTAACACGATTGTTGAGCCTGCATATTTCAATAAAAACTTTTCTATACTGACGGAAGCAGTAGTAACTGCGGATTTAGTAGGAACACTCATTAATAAAGATGCAAATTACACACTTTTTGCACCTGATAATGCAGCCTTCGAAAAAGCTGGGATTACAAGTCTTGCTGGATTAACTGCTAGTGACCTTGCTCCCATTTTAACCTACCATGTTATTGATGGTGAAGTATTCGGTGACGGTTTACCCACGACTGGATCTGCAGTTGAGACGCTGGGTGGTAATTTTTACCTGAGTCTTAACGAAAGTGGAGCATACATTAATGGTCTAACCATGGTAACTGCAGCTACAGTAGCTGGTGAGGCCCTGGATTATGATAATGGTGTTGTTCACCTTATCGACAGGACCCTTGTTCCTGCTACAGATGATATCGTAAATATTGCAGTTGCCGCTTCTCAGGCTTCTGAAGGTGCGGAATTTACTCAGCTTGTTGCTGCTCTAACTGCAGTTGAACAGGATCAAACTACAGATGCATTGGTAACCATATTGAGCGGAGAAGGATCCTTCACAGTTTTTGCACCAACTGATGCTGCTTTCCAGGCACTCTATGCATCTGCAGGTGTCGCTGATTTCAATGCGCTTGTTGACGCCGTTGGCATAGGAACTATTGAAGCTGTTCTTAAATATCACGTACTGGATTCCAAAGTATTCTCTACAGATATTCCGAATGCACTTGATGGAAAGGAAAGCGTAGCTATCACACCACTGATTGAAGGAATGTTTACCATTAACAGTGACCTTACAATTACCGATTCAGATGCAGCACTGGGAATAGGAACACCTGATGCTTCAATCGTAAGCACTGACATTCTCGGAACAAATGGTGTAATTCACGTTATCGATAATGTAATTTTACCTTAAGCATATAATC
>RCNC010003019.1_pt1 | contig 13010 bp, 11 predicted proteins | sample 2041301 | NCBI WGS metagenome assembly RCNC01 (sample SAMN09708231, study PRJNA481090) | Marine sediment metagenome, whole genome shotgun sequencing project. | biome: marine sediment; feature: ocean; material: sediment; isolation source: Sewage treatment plant 13A marine sediment (STP13A) ... | reverse complement strand
TAGTTGGAGTGTGGATCCATCTCCAGATACTGCCGGCAATACTCCAGTTGTTTCAGGGGTTCTTTATCAGCAGCTGCCTTCACGGCTTTAACCAGTAATTGCATATCGGCCGGCAGCTGATCCACTCGATCATAGGCTCTATAGGCCCATGATTTTGACAATTTCGCCTGTCTCATATCGCCACAGCAATAGGCCAGTTTCATCATGGGTGACACAAAGTTTGAATCCAGCTCTATCGCCCTGTTATAGTGATCGGCTGCACACCTATAGTCCAGCCTGGTATGGCACTGTAATCCATGAATGTATGCTTTATACGCATCGGCCGACTGGGTGTATATGTCTCTTGAATCGAAAGGGTTGCCCTTACTCAGATTTCGAATTTCGAGAAAGTCTCTGATTTTCAATGATATTGAATCTGCGAGTGTAAAGAAATCGTCTTCGGTAAAACCATCCAGTTCATAGAATTTGAATATTTCCTCAGTTTCGGCATTCATGATATTGGCGGTAATCCGGATCTTGTGTCCCGATTTGTGCAAACTACCGGAAATCACTGTATTGGCCTCAAGTTTCTGTGCAAGTTTACTGCTTATGGAGGGAGTGAGAGTTGCGTAATTAACAGCTGATCTGCCCGAAAGCACGCTGTTCATGGTTTCAAATTGACGTACCGATAACTCCGGTGAATTTGATAAAGCTGTGATCATCAGGTTTTGCATACCCTCCTGCCAGAGATTGTAAATAGTGTCACCGCTTACATTTTTAAAAGGCATGACTGCGATGGAGATCTTCCCTCGGATTTCCCTGGGAATTTTTGACTTTCCCTGGTCGAATATTTTGGGATAAGCCAGGATGGCCACAGCTATAAGTAAGACTCCGATTACTACATCGCTAATCCGCAATCTTCTGCGCCTGTCCCGATCCCTTTTCTCAGGGGGGCTTTGCTGATCTAATGGTTCTGTTTTAATCACGCCCTGTGGTGTAATATCAAAGATCCAGGAGAGTGCAAAGGCTGCCGGGAAGCCCACAATTAGTAGGATGATCATTAAAGTGACTGTCCAGTCTGGCAATCCAAGTCTTGGTAAGATGATATCACTGGCCTCAATGATGATAAAAGCTGTGGCAGCGTACATGGCCATTACCTTGGGTACTCCACGTCGTTTTAATTCCTGCCAGAAGCGGAATCGTTGCTGTGGTCTCTGCTTCATTCGGCCTACAGGCTTGGTTCTCTACAAGGTACGATTTGAAGGATCAAAAGTCAAGCGAGTGTATATGTTTCAGGATATCGGATAATTATAAACAGAATGCTTTGCTTATACGTCTCTATCCTAGTTACCAGTATTAGTCTTAACTCGAAAAAATTTTGTCATGAAAAAAATGCTTAGTGTTTTATTTAGCCTCGTGCTTATTGGCACAGTCATTGGACAGGAAAAATATGCTGTTCCTGAGGTTCCTATTGAGAAAAAACTTAGTCGCACCTACTTCCAGTTTTGGGGAGTTTTTGCCGTTGGAATAGAGTTTGCCAAAACCCATGGAGTATCGCCATATGAGTATGGGAAATATATGGGTAAAGTCTTTGCCCCAAGTTGGAATCAGGATGGCGGATTTGAGAGCTATGTAAAAGGTAGTATTTACAATTGGGAGAATTCCAGAACCGATGAAGATAAACCCATGACCATCACGGAAAATGAGGATGGCTCTGTTTCAATTTTTTATCCGATTCAAGTAATTAAAAAGTACTTTTCAGGAGAAAAATCTTACACCTCTTTTGAAGAGATAATGAGTTGTATGGAGGGAGTGAATGAGGTGATTGCAGATTATATGGGTGTAGAGGTTAAGATAGAAGTTACTGAGGAGGACATCATTTTTAATTATAAGAAGAAGTAGATTTTCACCCATGAATACTTTAAGAATAGTAATTGGATTAATTCTTTGCGGAGTCATACTGGGTATAAGCTCTTGCCAGGATCAACAGACTATAGATGAATTGGCTAAGTTTAAGCAAGCTGAGACTCTCAAGGCCACTAACATTGCGTTGGCCAAAATGTTCTACAAGCACCTGGATGCTGTTCATCTGGATTCGCTAAGGGAATTAGTTGCTCCCGATGTAAAACTCTATTATCAGTCAGGTGACCATCTATCGTTCAGCGATATAGAACCTCTTATTGAGATGTTTTATACTTCATTCCCGGATTATACACATAAAATTGAAGATATAACGGCAGCAGACGATAAGGTGGTTTGCAGGATTCTTTATACCGGCACCTATACAAATCCGTTTATGGGTATGAGTCCAAGCGGGGAAAAGTTCAGATATAAAGGGATCCAGATATTTCAGTTCTCCGATGGGAAAGTGATAAATTTCTGGGGAGTGGAAGATGAACTGGCCCTGATGACGCAACTTGGATTAGAGCTAAAACCGGTTGATGGTGAGGGTGAATAGTTTTCCGAAAAATAAGTAGTTTTGCGGGAGATCTTGAACGATCCCTAATTGTTTTATTTTATGGCAAGCTACAAAACTTCGAATTCTAAGTCTTTTGATCCAATCACGCCTTCGTGTAATAAGACCATTTACAATTCGCTTGAGGAGGCCCGGGATATGATCCGGCATATCCAGGAAACCCGCACGGTAAGAGATTTGAATGCCTATCAGTGCAACACCTGTGGCCTGTGGCATTTGACCAGCAGATCAAAGCCTTAATCCAATCACACAAACATCATCTATCTGTTCATTGCTACCACGCCAGTTTTCAAAAGCAACCTCAATCAATTCCTTCTGATTCTTCATTGATTCGGCCTGAACAGACAGGAGCAGTTTCTTAAAATTACGGGTTTTGAACTTTTTACGTTTTTTACCTCCATATTGATCTACAAAGCCATCGGAAAATATATAAAGGGAGTCGTTTTCTTCAAGTTTTATCAGATGGCTGGTAAACTCTTTTTCTTCCCAATGTACACCTATGGGCTGCTGATCTCCTTTTATGGTATATAATTCGTAATCATCATTCTCTAAAGATGAATAAGTAATCTTTTCAGTTTTCGCCAGTGGCTCCTTCTCCCTGAATAGAAAAAGAGGTCTGTTTGCACCGGCAAACTGGCATTCTTTTTTCTCCGGATCAATAATGGCAATGGCCATATCCATTCCATCCTGTTGATCGGTCGCAGATCCTTCCTGGGCGAGTATTTCTTTAACTTTGGTCCTTAAATGTCCGAGAATCACACCAGGCTGTCGGATCCCGAAAGTTCTGAATTGCTCATTAAGAAGCGTTACACCTAACATACTCATGAGTGCACCCGGAACGCCATGTCCGGTACTATCTGCGACCACGACCACTCTAAAGCCATCTAGTTCTCTTACCCAGTAAAAGTCTCCGCTTATGATATCTTTTGGCTTATAGATCGTGAAATAATCAGATAGGATATTATCCATATAAGCCGGAGATGGAAGAGAAGCTGACTGAATCCGTTTTGCATAACTGATACTGTCTGTAATCGCCTGCGTTTGCTGAAGAACCAGCAGATGCTGTTTTCTGATTTTTTCTTCTGACCTGACACTTTCAATGGCCCTGGCAATATGATCTGAAACAAAGACCAATAACTCTTCATCTTTCACCGAATATGCATCTGCAATGTCATAAGCCTGGACAACCATCACCCCCACAGAATTTCCTGAAAGCTTCAAGGGGACACCCAGCCAGGAACTTGATTGGGAACCAAAAAGTTCTATTTCACCCGATTCATATAATTTATTCATTTCCTCATTGGGATATCTAACGGGATTGCCTGTTCTTCTTACATAGTCTGATAGGGTTCCGGACAAATCATACAGTGTCACCTCTAATGATTCGTCATAGTCAAAGCTCACTCCAGCGGATTCAATCTTGTCATATTCATCTTCGAAATAGGGGAAGAAATACTTATTGGAGGATTCCTCGTACAGACCAATGAAGAAATTCCTGGCCATTATCAGATCTGCAAGTATATTATGTATGGTGGCGACAAATTCTTCAATGCTTGTTGCAGTATGAGCTTCTTCTGAAATCTTCAGAAGGGATTCCCATTTCTTGTCGTTATCTGGATATGTTTCGTTTCCGTTGGGGGACATCATTTGAATTTTGCGCAAAGATAGATGACTAATTGGACATTTAATTGGCATTAATGCAATTAATCCCTGATTCGATCTTATTGCTAAAACTATATTGAGAACCTAAAGGTCTTGAGAAATCAACGACCTGGGTAATCTCATCGAAAATTTGGAACTTATTATTCTTGAAAGTAAACCCAATTATCTTGTTTCTGCTTTGATCTGGGACATAAAATACCTTTTGATTCAACTGTTCAGTTAATACTGACAAGCACAAATTTCGCTCACCAATTGCATGGTTGCTGTATTGGGCTTTTTCAGCTAAAACCTTTAGCGTTCCGGCTTTTATTTTAGAAAGCTTTAAAATACCCCCGATATGAGGCGTTTCGATCCAAACCAATTCTACCATTCCATCATTATCAAGGTCATTAATAGCTACGATATTCAGCCAACGATTCGAAGTCCCTATTTCTGTTACTTTGGCATATTCGACCAGTTGTTCACCTATTATTTTATAAATAGCAATACCAGCTCCTTGCGATACATTTGTTCTGAGTGTGATAAATTCTAACTCATTGTCACCATCCACATCATACAATCGGGGGCGGATATCTTCAAAGACGTATTCACCAGGGAGTTTAAGCTCATAGAAAACACTGTCACGCACTACCACCAATTGCTCTGCTTCTATCTGATCTCCCAAAATCCCATGCCTATACTTTTCAGTGGGCATCGCATATTGTGCATAAACACTATTATCCAAACTCCTGGCTATTTCCTGTTCAGGTAATTGTTCGTAATTGTTAGCTAATTGATATAAAATAGTATGCGCTTCTGTATTTGCGTCGGCTTCTTTCTCTTTTTCCTTATTACAAGAAATTATTACTAAAAGAGAGAAGACTATTATTGAACCGTAACTCATTACTATTAGAATTCAAATTTTACGCCTGTCAGTTTTTCCGATTCCTCCCATAGTTTTTTTGCATCCTGAAGGCTAAAAGAAGCTTCATTGGATTCCACCAAAACAGGGTATCCTTTACGTTCACTTTTCCCGCCTGGCCCATAGTATTCGCTCCCCTTAACCTGAGGGTCTACCGAAGCCCTGATCTGTGGTAAAGCACCCATAGCCTGGTCCTGCGACATCCTTTTTAAAAGAGGCATCAGGAGTTTAAAGATAAGCTTGCCCTGCAGGTGCCTGCCGAGGTTGGTCATGGCAATGCCCGGATGGGCAGCCATAGCTAAGGTCTCCTTTTGTGCTGCTTCCAGCTTTCTCTGCAGTTCATAAGTAAACAGAAGATTGGAGAGTTTTGAACGCCCATAGGCCTTCATGGGTTTATATCCTTTCCCATTTTCAAACTGCAAATTAGAGAAATCCATCTCTCCACTTTTGTGTGCTCCACTGCTCACATTCACAATTCTAGCACCCTGAGTTTTAAGAATCACATCCATCAATAATCCGGTAAGCGCAAAATGGCCCAGGTGATTGGTCCCAAGTTGTCCTTCAAATCCGTCTTTGGTAGTGAAATACGGCGTCATCATAATGCCCGCATTATTCAGCAGGACATCCAGTTTCTTATAGCTAAGCTTAAATGCAGAAGCAAAGTTCCTTACAGATTCCAAGTCACCCAGGTCAAGCTGCATCACTTTGATTTTTCCCTCCGGAAAGTCCTTTAAAATTTCTACTCTTGCTTCTTCGCCTTTTTCCACGGAACGGCTTGCCAGGACTACTTCAGCACCTTTGCCGGCAAATGCTTTCACAGATTCATAGCCAAGCCCGCTGTTCCCGCCTGTTACTAAGATTACTTTCCCTGTTAAATCGGGTATATTCTCTTGAGTCCAATTCATGTCTTTTTATATAAAATACTTAGATAATAGAAGACTAACGTATAGTCATCCAAAAAGTTCTTTCATCCACTTGCAATTCAATGCTTTTGTCCTTTTGCTATTTGATGGATTAATGCTGAACTTTATATACAGTAATTCTAATCTATCAATTATGAAATCGGCTATTTTTACAAGAACACTTTTTGCAATAATTGCACTTCTCTTTTCTACAATGACATGTAATGGGAAAGATGATCCATCTGATCTTGTGGTGGGAAAATGGACAAAACTTTTTAATGGGCGAACAGTTACATTTACTATATCATCTGATAATAAATTTGAGGTGGAGTTTGTTGGTGATGCCGAGATAGACGTTTGGGGCAGTTATGTTATTTCGGGAACTCAAATCACATTTAATGATGAAGGTGGGGCATATAGTTCAGATGAAGCTGGCGTATATGAATTTGTGGTTAGTGATACCACGTTAAAGCTTACTATAGTTCTCGATCCTGTTTATGGCAGAAGTATGCTGGTAGAGGGTAGTTGGTCTAAAGATGAAGCTCCAGAACATCCTTCTGGCAATTAAACTTAGCATTACAAATGGAAATGTTGATCTTCATCACAAAAAAGCTTGAGAAAAAATGATTCACATAAATTTACCTGTACCTTGATGGCTAATTTTTTGACAGAAGTCAAAAAGTACTTTATTATGGAGATGAAAAATAAACTTAAACCCCATCAATTTAATTTCTTATGCCCGAATGCCCTATTAAACTATCCCAATATCATAAAGCTCTTAAACGTTTAAAGTTTTATTTTCTAGTAATAGGCTTCCTATGTTTCAATCTCTTAAATGGTTTTGGCCAGGATCAGAGAGTGGCCGATAGTCTGGTCCTGATCTATCAGGAAGGTAAACTGGAGGGTGAGGAAAAGATGGATTTATTGATAGATCTGTCATACAATGAGATGCGTGACAGGGAATTATCTTTGAAATACGCTGAAGAAATCATACGACTATCTGAACTTGAAAATAACATTAAATATCTTTTTAGTGGACACCTTCAAAAAGGAAATTACTATACTAATATTGGGGAATTGGATTTGGCATTGGAGACTTATTTTAAGGCGGTCAATATAGCGATTGAATCAAAAAATCTTAATAGAGAAGGTATAGTCTACTCTGCCATCGCTGACGTTTATGCCACCATGGAAAACTTTAGCAATGCAGAGAGATTCTATAATAAATCCATACAAATATTTCGAACTACGGACGATTCTAAGTCCCTGGCAATCGCCTTATTAAACTTAGGAGATACTTACTTTAGCATGGGGAAGTATGAGGATGCTTTTCGATATTCTGAAGAGGCAGGCCCCATCTTCAAGAGATTGAATCATTTAACTGGCTGGGCGTATTATTTGGGCAATGTAGGCATGATTTATGCCAAGCAAGGAAAAGATTCTCTGGCAAAAAGCCAGATATATGAGGCGATCGCTATCCTGGAAGAATTGGAAGATTATTACCCCATATCGGTCTACCTTACTATTATGTCTGATATCTATTTGAAGCAGGGTGATTTTGATGCTGCGCTTAGTTATACCAACAGAAGTTTGGAGCTGGCAACTGCCTACGGCCTGAAAGAACAGATCGGTGATGCTTACCTTCAGCTCTCGGAGCTTCAAGAACAAACAGGCCATTCGAAAGAAGCATTAAAGTATTATAAGAATCACATCATATACAGGGACAGCCTTAAAAACTTAGAAGCTGTTGAACAAATGGCTGATATGAGAACCGATTTTGAGGTGGCTCAAAAGCAGATCGAAGTAGATCTACTCACCAACAAACGAGATAATCAACGAGGCATTAACATCCTGGCGGGCTTTACTTCCTTATTATTTATTTTATTCGCCATAGGCTTATACAGACGCAATAGGTTTATCAAGCTTACCAGTGTGAAGATCAAATTACAACGTGATGAAATTGAATCCCATCGGGACGAGGTTGAAGCTCAACGGGACCTGCTTGAAAAACATCGTGACCTGGTAGTCTTCCAGAAGAATGAGATCGTAGATAGCATCAATTATGCAAAGAGGATACAGTCAGCCATGCTTCCGATTGAATCCTCTTTTTCGGAGCTATTAAATAAGCATTTTATTCTTTATAAACCACGGGATATCGTAAGTGGCGATTTTTATTGGATTAAGCAGGTGAAACAGTATATCATTTTGGTGGCTGCCGATTGCACGGGTCACGGGGTTCCTGGTGCTTTTATGAGTATGCTTGGCATGAGCTATTTGAATGAGATAGTGCAACGAAGAGAAATAACGCAGGCAAACCAGGTTCTAAACGAGCTAAGAACACAGGTAAAGTATTCCCTGAAACAACATGGAAAACGGGACGAATCGAAAGATGGCATTGATATGGCATTTTGTGTATTGGATCTGGAAAATATGAAGATGCAATATGCAGGTGCAAATCATCCATTATACCTGGTTAAGGATGTCAAAGGACGACCTGAATTGGAGGAGGTAAAGGCAGACCGGATGCCTCTGGGTTACTATCCGGGGAAGGATAAACCATTTACCAATCATGATATACAGCTTGATAAGGGTGATACCTTTTATCTGTTTTCTGATGGATTTATTGATCAGAAAGGAGGGTCGGAGGAAAAGAAATTTTTGAGTAAGAATTTCAAAAACCTTCTTTTAGAAGTTCATGATCAAGCTATGCCTGATCAGAAAGAAATCCTTGAGAAAACACTAACAGATTGGATGGGTGATCATTCTCAAATTGATGATCTATTGGTAATAGGGGTGAGGGTGTAAGCACTACGGCCCCTTTTTATAATTCTCGTCCCTGAAGATCAGTTGCCCCTTGGTCAGCCAGGTGATCCCAAAGGAAAGTAGTACAATGGATTCCAGCCAGAAAACCGGGTGAATATTTTCCAGGTTGGGGTAATGATTTTCCAGGATCCACATATAGCCTATGATCAAAAGCAATGACAATGCCATGATGCCGCCGCAGATATAGTAGACCACGTTCCGCTTCTTCTTCTGGCGCCCCATAAACATCTTTTCACCGGTCACCATATCCATATGGGTTTTTGGGAAAAGGAAGAGCGCATAAACGATCAGGATGACGAAATACAAAAGCGCTGAGATGTTGTGCAGATTGCCCACCAGGGGAGTTTGTGCAAAGGACGGAACCAGGCAAGGCTGCCCGGGGGTAACCATGGAGCAGGGCAGGAAGGCAACACCAAGGACGCCGATGCAGCCCAGATACCCAGCCAGGTTGTCCCTCCAGTCGTGGCCCCTGTAAGCAAACAGAAAGAGGGCCACCGCGCAGTTAAACCCTACGAAGATGTTCCTCATGTTGGTGTAATAATAGGTGCTAATGGAATGCTGGACCTCTTTGCAGTCCCCGAACAGCAATGTACCGGCCAGCAGGATCAGTGGAAGGGTGATCCCCAGGATCCCGATGGACCGTCTCATGGTATAATAGGAGATGATCTCGGGTGGCTTGTCCAGTTGCTGATGCTGGTCGCTGTTTTTCATTCCTTTTGTTTTATATATGTTTCGGATTCAGCCATCCACCATGGGCTTTTTGGAAATATCCATCGCGTTAAAGGTAATCCAAAACATAGTGTATCGTTTGATTAAACAAATAGTGCCCTATATGGTTATATCCGTAATTGGAAAGAATCACAATATTAAGCACACTAACATTAAAAATTCTAAGAAATGAAAAAAACTACACTATTTGCCATTTTGCTTGGCTTGCTTATAAGTTTAAATGGCTTTGGCCAACGCACTTATGAGCCAATTCCAGAGGATATTCCTACGGTAGAGAAAGCAAACTCAAAAATCGGCAAGCTTTCAATGCCAAACGGCTATACCGATGCTGCATCTGCTGCGAAGTTGGAAGATGAAATTCTTTATGTACATGCTGTGGAAGCCTACCTGAACACCATTCACGGTGTATCCTTATGGGCCATGCGCAAGGGTTTTCAAGAAGTAGGTGTAAAGGACAATGAATTTCTGGTTTTTCCAAATATGATGGATGGCAATCAACTGTTTTTGACAGCCAACATGGATACCTATTATTACATGAGTTTCGTTGACCTCTCAAAGGGGCCTGTGATTGTAGAAACGCCTGTAGATGCACTTGGAGTAATCGATGACATGTGGTTTAATTGGGTAACGGACTTTGGTCTTCCCGGATCGGACAGGGGAGAAGGTGGTCGTTACCTACTTGTTCCTGAATGGTATGATGGACCACTTCCGGATGGTGGTTTTTACATCAGATACGCAAAAACGAACCATGTATGGATTGCGGGAAGATCTTTTCTAGAGGATAATTCTCCGGCAAAAGCCATCAAAGATGCAGAGGTTTTGGCCATATATCCATATTCACCTGGTGGACAAGGAACCTCCATCGGCGACTATCTGAATGGCGAGGCAAAGCTAGGTCCGCTTTCCCAATATGAGAAAGCGAATCAGATTGATGGAACAGGCATAAGCATTAACACCCTTCCCCCTTCAAATTTTCAACACTTTGTTATGTTGAATGAAATGATTCAGGAAGAACCGGCCACAGCAATTAATCCAGAGATTGGAGGTCTGGCCGCTGCAATCGGTATTGAAAAAGGAAAGCCTTTCAATCCTGATGAAAAGACAAAGGCTATTTTAGATAAGGCAGTGGAAGTAGCCAATGCTTACGCAAGAACTGCAGCAGTTGGGGCGCTGCCAAGCAAAGGCTTTGACTATTACGGTGATGATTCAGGCTGGTGGAATCCTCTTTTTGAAGGAGGGTATTCATGGACAACTCCTCCACCAGAAATTGACGAAAATGGGGAAGTAATTCCTTACGAGTACACAGGAGCAATACGCTTAAGCGCTCGTTCATCTTTCTTCTATTTTGCTACAGGTACAACCCCTGCTATGTGTATGCGTCTAACCGGAATCGGTTCCCAATACCTTATGAATAATGTGGATGCAAATGGAGAGCCTTTGGATGGAGGTAAAACTTACAAAGTGGTATTCCCTAAAGGTATCCCAGCGTGACGGTTTATAATATGCAAACACGTTCGATTATTCAAACCGATCAGAAATTTCCCAGAGCAGGTAGTCAATCTTTTCCCACCCCTGCGGCCGAAGTGAATGGCGATGGCTCAACCACCATCTACTACGGACCTGCGCAGCCCGAAGGTATTCCGGATGGAAACTGGGTACAAACCAATGCAGATGAAGGATGGTTTCAGCTTTTAAGGTGCTACTCACCTAGTAAAGCTTTCTTTGATAAAACATGGCAAGCCGGCAAGCTTGAATTGGTGAATTAAAAGAATCCTGCTTCTCAGCGTTGTAGATCCAGGATTTCCTTACTCAGGCGGATGTCTCTTGAGGAAGATGCCGAATGGATGGTATAGGAACCTTCTTCCAGTGTCCATCCCGAGCTATTTTCGTTCCAGTAAGATAAATCTGATATCGGAAAATGTATGCTTACTTCGGTGCTTTCTCCGCTGTTCAGCAAGGGTGTTTTTGCAAATGCTTTGAGTTCCTGAATGGGGCGGTCAATCTCTGTATCTGGTTTTGATACATAGATTTCGACAACTTCCTTTCCGGGAACCATTCCGGTGTTTTCTACCTGAACTGTAATGTGTATGTTTCCATCCATGAGCTTTATGTCCATGTTGAGGTAATCGAACTCCGTAAAAGATAAACCATAGCCAAAGGGGTAGGACACGTCCAGGTGGTTTTTATCGAAGTGACGGTAGCCCACATAGATGCCTTCCTCGTAGTTTGTGTAGTCTACATTTTCCACCAGTTCGTCTGCAGGTTTGTCTTTTTTATTGGAAAGCATCGACATTAAATTCATGGGTATGCCCTCCATGGGGAAATTGGCACTTGATGCATGATCTTTCAGTGCGATGGGGAAGGTCATGGGAAGTCTACCGCTCGGATTTACTTTTCCGCTCAGGATGTCTGCAACAGAATTGCCACTTTCCTGCCCACCCTGCCATGCCAGCAATATGGCATCGGGCTGTTCTTTCCATGAAGCTGTTTCAATCACCCCGCCGATATTCATAACAACGATAACCTTCTTGCCTGATGCATGAAAGGTTTCGCATACGTTTTTGAGCATTTCATTTTCATCAGCCGATAAAAGAAAATCGTCCTTTTCAACCCGGTCACCTCCTTCTCCACTGTTTCTTCCAATGGTCACGATGGCCACATCAGCTGTACCGACCACCTGTGCGACTTGTGTTAAGGTCAGGATCATTTCCGGAGCGGTAAACGGATTGACCATGGAGGCCAGGGTCCCGTCCGGTTTTTCGAATTCTTCAGCATGGGCTGTTTTGTGTGCCTCAAACAGATGAATTGCTGCCTCATTAACCACAAAACCTGCATTTGTAAGACCTTCCTCAAGCGACACCGTATAGGCTTCGTTTACGTCACCGGATCCTGTTCCTCCTGCGATGAAATCGTATGATGTAGATCCAAATAGTGCGATATTTTTTACGCTTATCAGAGGGAGTGTAGCATCGTTTTTCAGAAGAACCATTCCTTCCGACGCAGACTGGCGGGTTATCTCTGCATGGGCATTCAGATCGGGATCATTGCTGTAAGGGTAGAGTCCCATCTTTGTGGAATTCAGGGCAAGCTTGAGGATGCGTCTGGCAGAAGTGTTTATATCTTCCTCTGACAATTCACTGCTTTTGGCGGCCTTTTTCAATGCTTTGTATTGTTTCCTTGTCCCCGGTTCCAGCAGATCATTCCCGGCATGGATCTGAGCCGATGGAATTTTCTTCCCAAACCAGTCGGTCATTACAATTCCTTCAAATCCCCATTCATCACGCAATATATCTGTAAGTATGTAGCGGCTTTCAGAAGCATAGGTGCCATTCACTTTGTTATAGGATGACATGATGGTCCAGGGTTGGGCCTTTTTCACAATGATTTCAAATCCCTTGAGGTATATTTCTCGCAAGGCCCGTTCAGAAACGAGCACATCATTAAAATTTCGATTGGTTTCCTGGTTATTGGCAACAAAGTGTTTTACAGATGTTCCAACGCCATTGGATTCTATTCCGTTCACCATGGCTGCACCTAT
>RCNC010002205.1_pt1 | contig 13011 bp, 8 predicted proteins | sample 2041301 | NCBI WGS metagenome assembly RCNC01 (sample SAMN09708231, study PRJNA481090) | Marine sediment metagenome, whole genome shotgun sequencing project. | biome: marine sediment; feature: ocean; material: sediment; isolation source: Sewage treatment plant 13A marine sediment (STP13A) ... | reverse complement strand
TGATACACTCATCAATAAAAAATTATTGGCAGCCAACACTATTTTTAGGTATATTAGAAAAGGTGAAGTGCTGGAAATGACCATATTAAATAGTATAAATGTGGAAATTTTAGAATTCAAGGCCCACAAGAATTCCAAGATCACAAAACGAAAAATTAAAGACCTTAAGTTTCCCAGAAATGCGATTATTGGTGGTGTGATCAGAGATAATACAGGAGTAATCGCCCTTGGAGATTTTCAAATTCGTGAGGATGATAAGGTTGTCGTTTGCTGCTTTCCTAAAACAATCTCTAAGGTTGAAGGATTCTTTAATTAATGCTGCATGAAAAAATTCAATTTTAAAATCATTCTTCAACTTATGGGAATCCTCCTTCTTTTTAATGGAGGATTTATGCTTGTTTCAGGCTTGGTGAGTTGGTATTATGATGATGGGGCGTTACAAGGTATACTTTCAGCCGGATTGGTCACCCTAATTACTGGTTTGTTACTTCGATTTATAACCAAAGGATTTGAGAAAAGAATCAAAAAAAGAGAAGGCTACCTGGTCGTTACTTTAGGGTGGGTTACCATGTCTTTGTCAGGTGCCTTACCTTATATCTTTTCAGGCGCCTTACCATCCTTGACGGATGCTTTTTTTGAAACCATGTCGGGCTATACTACTACCGGGGCATCTATCATTAATGATATAGAAATAATGCCAAAAAGTATTCTTTTTTGGAGAAGTACGACACATTGGATAGGCGGTATGGGGATCATCGTACTCGCAATTGCCATTCTTCCTTTATTAGGAATCGGAGGTATGCAGATGTTTGCTGCCGAAGCACCTGGACCCTCAGGCGATAAATTGCATCCGCGAATTACTGATACTGCTAAAAGATTGTGGTTTTTGTATTTCGGACTAACGCTTTTTGAGGCTGTTTTGCTCAAAATTGCTGGTATGGGCTATTTTGATGCCATTAACCATGCAATGAGTACCCTGTCAACAGGGGGCTTTTCTACAAAAAATACAAGCATTGCCTTTTGGAACGATCAACCCCTGATCCAATACATTATCATGTTTTTTATGTTTGTGGCCGGAACGAATTTTGTTCTCAGCTATTTTGCGGTTAAAGGAGATTTTACAAAATTCAAAAAGGATGAAGAATTTAAATATTACTTAACCGCAGTTTTATCTATTACAGCAATTACAACCGCAGTCATTTATTTCTATGCCAATGTTTCTCAAGCTGCAACTGATGTCCAGCTTATAGCTCACCCTATGGTTTTTGGTGAACTGGAGAGTTCCTTCCGTCATGCCTTGTTTCAGGTGCTGGCTGTGATCACTACTACTGGATTTGTATCGGCTGATTTCTCTATTTGGTCGCCTTTTTTAACGGTGCTCTTCTTTATATTGATGTTTTTAGGGGCTTCGGCGGGTTCCACAGCAGGTGGCGTAAAAATAGTAAGACACATTATCATGGTCAAAAACGGATTTTTGGAATTCAAAAGGTCCCTGCACCCTAATGGAATCATACCCGTAAGATACAATAACAAGTCAGTAAGCAGAGGAATCGTATTTAATATCATGGCATTTTTTATCTTATACCTGATCATTTTTGTCCTTGGATCGCTTGTTTTTAGCTTTCTGGGGGTTGATTTCATCACCTCTGTAGGTGCCGCTGCCTCTTCTTTGGGTAATGTGGGCCCTGCTTTTGGCGACCTCAGCCCTGTAAATAATTATTCGAGTCTTCCTACTTTTGGAAAGTGGTGGTCGGCTTTACTCATGCTATGTGGACGTTTGGAATTATTTACCGTATTGATAATTTTTACCCCATATTTTTGGCGAAACAATTAAAGTCCTGGTTAAATTGACCTTGTTTTTACAAAAGTAAAATAGGAAGCCCTCATTGAATGATATTTTACTTTTGAAATTCAGTAACTTGCACCTTAAGAAATTGAACCTTTAGCATGAAAATAGCAAAGCCCTATTCCCCTAAAAATAAAATTCGAATTGTTACTGCTGCATCTCTATTTGATGGACACGACGCCGCCATAAATATCATGAGGCGGATAATCCAGTCAACCGGAGTTGAAGTAATTCATTTAGGGCACGACAGGAGTGTTGACGAAGTGGTGAATACTGCTATTCAGGAAGATGCTAATGCGATTGCCATGACCTCATACCAAGGTGGTCATAATGAATATTTTAAATACATGTTCGATCTTTTAAAGGAGAAAGGCGCTTCACAAATCAAAATTTTTGGAGGTGGTGGAGGTGTATTTTTGCCCCAAGAAATTGAAGATCTTATGGCTTATGGAATTACGCGAATCTATTCTCCTGACGATGGCCGTAAACTAGGGTTGCAAGGAATGATCAATGACATGGTAGAACGTTGTGATTTTGATCCATCTTCGTTAATTAATAATGAAAAATCAGTTGTCGAACAACTTGGAAAGAATGACAAAAATGTAATCGCAAGATTAATTTCATTAGCTGAAAACCAACCCGAAGTGTTTGCAACACAGTATGATTTTTTAAAAAAAACTGAATTTAAAACGCCAGTACTCGGTATTACCGGAACAGGGGGATCAGGTAAGTCATCAATTGTTGATGAATTGCTTAGAAGATTTTTAGCCGACTTTCCTGATAAAAATATAGGAATCATATCTGTGGATCCGTCTAAAAGAAAGACTGGAGGAGCTTTGCTTGGCGACAGGATCAGAATGAATTCTGTAAATGATGACCGGGTTTATATGCGCTCTCTTGCAACAAGACAATCTAATCTGGCGCTTTCTAAACACGCGAGTGATGCCCTCAACGTTCTGAAAGCTGCTTCATATGATCTTATCATCCTTGAAACTTCAGGGATAGGTCAATCAGACACCGAAATTCTCGACCATTCAGATCTCTCTCTCTATGTGATGACCCCGGAATACGGTGCCGCCACTCAACTGGAAAAAATAGACATGCTTGATTTTGCAAATGTCATAGCCCTTAATAAGTTTGATAAAAAGGGTGGGCTCGACGCTTTAAGGGATGTTAAAAAACAATACCAAAGGAATCATAACCTATGGGATACAGACGCGGAAAAGATGCCCGTTTATGGAACCATTGCCTCTCAATTCAATGATCCTGGCACCAATAATTTGTATACACACATTATTCAAAATTTAAACCAGCGCTCTGAAAAAGCTTTCAATTCATCTCATATACTATCTGAAGGTTTAAGCGAAAAACAATACATCATTCCGCCAAACAGAGTTCGCTATCTTTCTGAAATTACCGATTCCAACAAGCAATATGATAAATGGTGTACCGATCAAAGCGAAATTGCACAAAAACTATATGCGCTTTATCTCAGTATTAATAGTGTTTCTGGCTTCGAATTCGAACTTGAACAAAATGGATTTGACACTACAGCTATTTCCGACAATATTTCTGAAGATAAAAGAAAATTAATCGAGCAATTAGCAGGTGAGTTTCATAAAACCAAAATGAATCTGACGGCTCATAACTGGGAACATATCATTGGTTTTGATAAAAAAAAGCAATCCTATAAAAATGAGGTATTCAATTTTAAGGTAAGAGACAAAGAAATTCATATTAAGACACATTCCACGTCATTATCCCATTTGGAAATTCCAAAAATATCGCTTCCGAGATTTAAGGCTTGGGGAGACTTACTTTATTGGATCCTTCAGGAAAATATACCCGGAGAATTTCCTTTTACAGCAGGTATCTATCCATTTAAAAGAACGGGAGAAGATCCTACAAGGATGTTCGCAGGTGAAGGTGGACCCGAAAGAACCAACAGGAGATTTCACTATGTGAGCCTGAATGCTGATGCCAAAAGACTATCCACTGCTTTTGACAGCGTGACCCTTTACGGTCATGACCCGCATCACAGACCCGATATTTACGGTAAAATAGGTAATGCCGGAGTATCTGTTTGCTGTTTAGACGATGCTAAAAAACTTTATTCTGGTTTTGAACTAACCAACCCATTGACTTCAGTGTCTATGACCATTAATGGGCCCGCACCCATGTTACTTGGCTTTTTTATGAACACGGCTATTGATCAGGAATGCGAGAAATATATCATAGCCAATGGACTTGAGGACGAAGTGAAAAGAAAGATTCAAGCCATCTACAAAAAGAAAGGCGTTGAAAGACCAGCATACCAGGGTGAACTTCCCAAGGGAAATAATGGCCTTGGCTTAATGCTTTTGGGCGTTACAGGTGATGAAATTCTGCCCTTGGATATATATAACAATATTAAAAAAGAAACCCTGTCAAAAGTAAGAGGTACCGTACAGGCCGACATACTCAAGGAAGATCAGGCACAAAATACCTGTATTTTCTCCACCGAATTTGCTTTGAAAATGATGGGAGACGTACAGGAGTATTTTACAAAGAATCAAATCAGAAACTTTTATTCAGTTTCTATATCAGGCTATCATATAGCTGAGGCCGGAGCAAACCCCATTTCTCAGCTTGCCTTTACCTTATCGAATGGCTTTACTTATGTTGAGTATTATCTGAGTCGTGGAATGGACATTGACAAATTTGGTCCAAATTTATCGTTCTTCTTCTCTAATGGTACTGATCCCGAGTATGCTGTTATAGGTCGAGTTGCCCGAAAAATATGGGCCAAGGCCATGAAATTAAAATACGGTGCCAATGAACGGGCCCAGATGCTTAAATACCATATTCAAACATCAGGCAGGTCACTGCACGCACAGGAAATTGATTTTAACGACATCCGAACAACGCTGCAGGCTTTATACGCTATTTATGACAACTGCAACTCTTTACATACTAATGCCTATGATGAGGCCATTACAACCCCAACTGAGGAATCCGTAAGAAGAGCCATGGCCATTCAGCTGATCATCAATAAAGAACTTGGTTTGGCAAATAATGAAAATCCAATACAAGGATCTTTTATCATTGAGGAACTTACTGATTTGGTTGAACAGGCTGTTTATCTGGAGTTTGATAAGATTACTGAACGCGGTGGTGTTCTGGGTGCTATGGAAACCATGTATCAAAGATCTAAAATACAAGAAGAAAGCCTCTATTACGAGGAACTTAAGCATGGGGGTCAGATTGAAATCATAGGAGTAAACACTTTTTTGAGTAGCAAGGGATCTCCTACGATGCTTCCCCAGGAAGTAATCCGTGCCACCGAAGAAGAAAAACAACACCAAATTGATGTGATCAAAAATCTGCATAGCGCCAATGAGAAACTGAGTCAAAAAGAAATTAGTCTGCTCAAGGAAAAGGCCGTCAAAAACGAAAATGTTTTTGAACAGTTGATGGAAGCCACAAAAGTTTGTAGTATTGGACAAATAACTTCGGCGCTTTTTGAAGTTGGGGGACAATACAGAAGAAACATGTAAGTTCATCTCTATTTTTTTTAGTGACTGGCATTTTTCATGCTCCCTATAAAGGGCAAAATTCGAACAGTTGGAATTAGGAATTGTTTTGTAGATTTACGCTAACTTATTATACTTCAATGAAAAAAACCTGCTTTTTTCGCTTGTTATTTTATTTTGCAATCTTCTCTTTCAACGCATGTAACCTGAAACAAGCTGAAAGTAAAACCGAAATTGGAAATAACGAGGAAACCGCGATTGAATATTCCTATATCAAGGATCATTTTGATAAACTGGAAGTTACCATTCAAATGAGAGATGGAATCAAGCTTTATACCAGTATCTATTCTCCAAAGGATACTTCCAAAAAATATCCCATACTGTTAAAACGTACCCCCTACAGTTGCAGACCCTATGGAGAAAATGAATTTCCTCGTAGAATCGCGCCAAATAAATATATGGAAAAAGAAGGGTATATAGTTGTTTATCAGGATGTAAGAGGGCGATGGATGAGTGAAGGAACTTATGATAATATGAGAGCCTACATCCCAAATAAAAAATCTGACAAAGAAATTGACGAAAGTACTGACACTTACGATACGATTGATTGGCTCGTAAAAAATGTGGACAATAATAATGGAAAGGTTGGCACTTGGGGAATATCATATCCCGGTTTTTATTCAACTTATTCTACCATTGACGCTCATCCTGCATTAAAGGCTGCTTCTCCTCAGGCTTGTATAGGTGATTTCTTTTTTGACGATTTCCACCATAACGGCGCTTATATGCTCAGTTATTTTAGAGTTACCTCACTTTTTGGAACCATCAAGGATAAACCTGTTGACAGCGCCTGGTATAAATTGCCAGAACTCAATACCGAAGATCAATACCAGTTCTTTTTGGACGCAGGGCCTTTGAGTAATTTGAATAAATATTTTCAATACGAAACTGTTGACAATCCAGGCTTAAGAAATAATGATGAGGTTGATGACGTATTTTGGAGAGAGTTAAAAGATCATCCAAATTATGACAGCGTTTGGCAAAAGAAAGGACTGATACAACATTTAAAAAACATAAAACCTTCAGTGGCAACTATGGTTGTGGGTGGGTGGTTTGATGCTGAAGATTTGTATGGACCCTTAGAAACCTATAAAACAATTGAGGCGAACAATCCCGAGAACTATAATACTATGGTTTTCGGACCATGGGATCATGGCGGATGGGCCCGAACCAGATCTAAAAACATAGTTGGTAATTATTATTTTGGTGATTCGATCTCTGATTTTTTCCAGAAAAATATTGAGTCACGCTTCTTTGAACACTTTTTAAAGAAGGATGGAGGCCATAATTCCGGTCTACCCGAAGCTTATGTATTCGATTCGGGTAAAAAAGTCTGGCAGACCTTCAATAACTGGCCACCAGAAAATTCAACAAAACAGAGCATGTATTTATCAGTAGGTCAAAAACTTACTACACAGCAAAGCAAAAAAGAAGCCATAACTTTTGTGAGCGATATTAAGAGGCCCGTTCCTTATTCTGAAGATATTAAAACTGTTTTTACACCAAGAAAATATATGACAGATGATCAAAGGTTTGCAGCGCGAAGACCTGATGTATTGGTGTTTGAAACAGAAGTTTTGGATGATGACCTGACCCTTTCCGGGGATATCCTGGCGAAATTAAAAGTAGCGACAACAGGTACCGATGCTGATTGGATCGTTAAAATAATTGACGTTCACCCTGCTGATACGCAAAGTGAAAATGAAAACTTGCAAGATCATTTAAAGATGAGTAATTACCATCTGATGGTAAGAAGCGAGGTTATGAGAGGGAAATTCAGAAATAGTTTTTCGGTACCTGAGCCTTTTACACCCAACCAGATAACAGCAGTAGACATAAAATTACAAGACGTGTTTCACACCTTTAAAAAAGGCCATAAACTACAAGTTCAGGTGCAGAGCACTTGGTTTCCATTGATTGATTTGAATCCACAAACCTTTGTGCCTAATATTTTTAAGGCCAAAGAAAGTGATTTTAAGACCCAGACGCATAGCGTATTTACATCATCGTCAATTCAGTTCACCGTATTAAAATAAAAATGCCAAGCCATCAGATAAAATCTATAGGACAACGAATAAAATTTGGCGCATTTTTAGCCGGCCCAATCTTATTCTTTTATCTTGTTTTTTTTGTTGAACTCGATAAAAATAACCCGGCCGTAAGCTACACGCTTGCGGTAGCTGTTTTAATGGCCCTGTGGTGGATAACAGAGATTGTTCCTCTTGCGGTTACTTCCCTCTTGCCCTTTATCCTGTTCCCGGTTTTAGGTGTGATGAACGGAAAGCTTGTAGCGTCCAATTATTTTAATGATATCATCTTTTTGTTTCTTGGCGGATTTCTTTTTGCACTTGCCATGCAAAAATGGAATCTACATCGACGCATAGCATTAAAACTGCTTATGCTTGTCGGTAATAGTCCGGCTAAAATCATGCTTGGGTTTATGCTTGCTACGTCATTTTTGTCAATGTGGATTTCAAACACGGCAACCACCATGCTTATGATTCCTATTTTGATGTCGATTATTGTAAAACTGGAAGAAGTCAATAAAAACAAAAGTATACATCTCTTTTCTACCGGTTTATTATTAGCTGTGGCCTATAGTGCCTCGATAGGCGGTGTTTCAACTCTTGTGGGCACCCCTCCTAACCTATCTTTTGCAAGAATATTTGCCATCTATTTCCCCGAAGCTCCTGAAATCTCATTCGCCCTATGGTTTTTTTATGCCTTTCCTATAGTAGTGGTTTTGTTGAGTATTACTTATGGCTATTTGTATCTGGTATTTATCAGGCGGAACTCAAAAAACTGGTCCACTATAAATACCAGTGATATTGAAACGGAATATAAAAATCTCGGACCCTGGGTGGCAGAACAAAAAATAATTGCCTTTTTATTTATCTTATTGGCCATTCTATGGTTCACCAGGGCTGATTTAAATTTTGGTTTTTTCTCTGTAAAAGGCTGGTCAAATCTATTTGCAAATCCTAAGTATTTAAATGATGGTACCGTTGCGATAACCATAGCCGTCTTATTGTTCTTATTACCCTCTAAAAATGGACATGGAAAATTTATAATGGATTGGAAAACGGCTGAAAAAATTCCATGGGATATCATCTTGCTTTTTGGCGGAGGGTTTGCCCTAGCAAGTGGTTTTAAAGAATCTGGTTTGTCCTATTGGTTCGGAGATCAACTCATATGGCTTAAAGGTGTCCACCCTATTATTATAGTACTATCGGTGTCATTGCTAATTACTTTTTTAACGGAACTCACCTCAAATGTGGCAACAGTTGAGACCTTTTTACCCGTCTTAGCTGGCCTGGCAATGAGTCTTGAACTCAATCCTTTATTATTCATGCTTCCCGCTACAATATCAGCGTCCTTGGCATTTATGATGCCAGCTGCAACACCCCCAAATGCGATCATATTTGGCACAAAACGTATCAAGGTCATCGAAATGTCTAAAACCGGATTTATACTTAATTTTATTGGGATAGTCATTGTTACTTTAGCCACCTATTACCTTGCTACCTTTGTTTTTAATATATCCTTGACTGATTTCCCTGCATGGGCCAATACTAACTAATGCTACAGATTAAAACAAAACATGGAAGAACCAAAATTAATTGATGTTTATGGCAAAGCCATAATTGATTATTTCATGGGAGAAAAATCAAAGATCGTTACTTATTCAACCGTTGGTGGGAAGGATGAATTACCCGTTGCACATTTATTTAGGTCCTATGAAAAAATGCCCGAAATAGAGAAAGTTGCCCTTGATATAACAAAAGGTCAGGTCCTTGACCTTGGCTGTGGAGCAGGGAGTCATTCCTTATTTTTACAGGAAAAAAATCATTTGGTCAAAGCCATTGACATCTCTCAAGGCGCCATTCAGGTTTGTAAAAAAAGAGGCTTAAAAAATGCTGTAGTCATGAATCTATGGGATTTGAAATCTGAAAAGTTTGACACGATCCTTTCATTAATGAACGGGGCTGGAATATGTGGTTCATTGGGTATGGTTCCAAGTTTTATGGCACATTTGAAGTCTTTGTTAAATCCAAATGGGCAGGTCTTAATCGACTCTTCTGATATCATATATATGTTTGAAGATGAAGATGGGGAAGTAGATCTTCCAGAAGATGGTCATTATTACGGGGAAGTTGAATTCAATTTACAATATAAAAAAGAAAAAAGCGGTGCCTTTCCGTGGCTTTATATTGATTATGGCCATTTAAAACATTACGCAGAAGAATCAGGCTTCGAGTGCAAATTGATACATGAAGGAGACCATTATGACTATCTCGCCCAACTTACTTTAGCTCCGGGAGAATGATTTGTATTAAACAGTCTATTATTTATTAATTTAGGAAGCGTGTCGCCTTTGCAACCAATATAAGATTGCGCAAGCAATAATACAGATTGCTCCCATTAAGTACCAAGTGGAACCAAACCCGAATTTTTCCGAGAATTGCATTCCTACATTAGGGCCAAGTATATGCGCTACTGAAAATGACATACTGTAAAGGGCCATATATGACCCCTGATTTCCTTTTTTTGATCGGTCAAGTGCATAGGCATTAGAAAACGGAAATCCAAGCATCTCCCCGAAGGTCATAAAAATGACTCCAATTACGGCCATCCCTATCCATGGCGCAATATTCAATACAAAAAAACTAAGGGCTAGTAAAAAACAACCGCCAATTACTATTTTTAAACTTTCCAACTTTGACTTATCAAGCGCATTTACAAGTGGCATTTCCAATATAAAAATCAACATTCCGTTCATCGCAAGCAGCAAACCAATACTCCCTTCTTCCAAACCCAAAACCTGACTGTAATAAAGCGGGAGGGTTGAAAATAATTGCATAAATGTAAACCCTATAAGGAACATGGCGAACCAAAAAATGAGGTATTCTACGTCTGAATAGGGCGATAATTTTGGGGCATTCTTCTTGTCCTCACCCTTTTTAACCTGACTCTTTTGTCGTAAAAACACAATAATAATGACCGAAGCAATCAAACAGGTAATTCCATCTACCAAAAAAAGACTTTTATAATTCAAATACATGATTATAAGACCGCCCAAGGCTGGGCCCATAGAAAAGCCCAGGTTTATCGCCAGGCGGATGAGCGTAACAGAACGCGTTCTGTTTTCGGCATCACTATAGTCGTCCAAAGCCACCCACACAGCTGGCCTAAATGTATCGGCCACAAGGGTCAAAGCAAAAATACCCGCACAAAGTGCATAAAAACTTGTAATGAACTGAAGAACAAAAAAAACAATTGCTGTACCGATCAAGCTAAAATACAACACCTTATAATAACCGGTTCGATCAGCAAGTTTGCCTCCAATAAAAACACCCGCAACCGAACCAAATCCATAAAAGGACAATATCCAACCAACTTGATTTAGTGAATAGCCAAGGTAGTTTGTCAGGTATAATGAAAGAAACGGAATCACCATGGCCCCGGCTCTATTTACCAACATGGTTAGCGCCAAAAACCATACTTCTCTAGAAAGCCCGCGATATGGAGTAAGCAATTTCTCAAACATTAGATAAAGATAAATTTTAAATACATGAAATATTTTTAATTGAATCAAATAAATCTATGATCTCATAGAATCTTAGAATAACTTAATTTAAGTATATTTGAGTAAAATTATGCTTAATGAAAACGACAATCCTAATAATTAGCCTGCTCATAGCAACGGTTCTAAGCGCGCAAGACAAGAAAAAGAATACGGAGGCCAGTAAATTTCAGAATAAATTAAATAAGGATTTTTCATCAAATGAAGATTCTCCGCTAACCGAGGAAGATTTGAAATCGTTTACAAAGCTAGATTTTTTCGTAATAGACACTGCTTTCAGAGTTACTGCCAAGCTCAAATTTCATACAGATAGTAAACCATTTAAAATGGCAACTACAACTGATCGTTTGCCTGTTTACAAATTATATGCCACGGCCAGTTTCACCCTACAAGGGAAAGCGTTTCAGCTGGAAATTTATCAAAATGAGAAATTAACCTTGTCGCCTGAATACGAAGATCACCTTTTTCTACCCTTTACGGATAATACCAATGGTGAAACGAGCTATGGAGGTGGTCGATATATCGATCTAAATATTCCTGAAGGGGACCAGATAATTATCGACTTTAATCAGTCCTATAATCCTTATTGTGCTTATAACCATAAATATTCTTGTCCCATTCCACCAGAGGTCAATCATGTTGACACAGAAGTTAAAGCAGGAGTTATGGCCTATAATAAGCATTGATCAAATTATTTTAACCAGATACATCCCCAAGAAGACCGCCCCTATTCCTAAAATAAAGCTAACTGCCAAATAGGGTATCATTGAAAAATAATCCCCACTTTTAATAAATAGATGGTTCTCATAAGCAAAGGTTGAAAAAGTTGTAAATCCACCACAGAAACCTGTTGCGAGCAACAGGGAATGATTCTCATTGAGCATACCTATTTTGGTTGAATACGCGAGAATAATCCCAATGAGTAAACTCCCTAATACGTTGGCCAATAAGGTTCCAAAAGGAATTCCACTTTCAAAATTGTTGAGTTTTAGACCTACCCAGTATCTGGCCACACTGCCTAGTCCCCCACCAATAAATACCAATAATACCTGTTTCACCTTTTTGCTATTCTAAAGTCACATTTTTGGCTTGACGCCAGCTCCATTTACCTTTGATCGTTCCCTTATCTAACGTAACTATTCCAGGATTTGATCTAACTATTGTTTTGAGGGTTGTTTCATCACAAAACAATAGTTCAAAATCAAAGCCATATTGATCTTTGATTTGCTTATAATCATCTATGGTTGACGCAGAAAAACAATAAACTGTATACCCTTTCTCCATGGCCCGTTCTGATAAATCCTTGATATTATTCAAGCCTTTCGCACTTGTCAATTTCAAATTATAAGCCACAATCAGCATTAGTTTTTCCTTCTCCATCAACAAATCTGTTAAGTCTTCTCCATCCGTTTCCATTGTAAAATCATGTATAGGAAGTACATAACCCTCTTTCAAGGTTCTGGTCTTCCTGTCAACAAAGGTGGCTCCTTCAATGTTCCATGGCTTATCCTCGGTACTAAAAGTTTTATCCTCTCCATTTACATTATAGATCCACGTGTCTTCATAGACCGGTTTTTCCGCGCCCTCTGGAAAGATCATTCCCTCTGGAATATTTTTACCAATGGCATAGGGTCTAAAATCAATGATCGGAAGATACCTTAAAACATAAAATTGTATGCCTATAAAAATGAACAACGAAACCAATGATATTCGTTTGGCAACAACATCCGATCCAATTGGCTGTATATCGTATACCCTGATCATCAGATAAACTACCAGAACAATTAAGACTACATTTTTATAAAAGGTCTCCCAGGGAGTCAATTTTACAGCATCTCCAAAACATCCACAATCAGTAACTTTATCAAAATAAGCTGAATACCAGGTGAGAAATAAGAACAGTAAACTAATTAAAAACAAACTCCATACCGTAAATTTTGCTTTATAACCAACCAGAAGCATTACGCCCAGCATAATTTCAGCTAAAATGAGAAGAATGGAGAACTGCA
>RCNC010002204.1_pt1 | contig 13011 bp, 13 predicted proteins | sample 2041301 | NCBI WGS metagenome assembly RCNC01 (sample SAMN09708231, study PRJNA481090) | Marine sediment metagenome, whole genome shotgun sequencing project. | biome: marine sediment; feature: ocean; material: sediment; isolation source: Sewage treatment plant 13A marine sediment (STP13A) ... | reverse complement strand
TTCCGTACTACCACCGCCGATATCCATCACCAACCGCTTACCTTCATTGCGCGGCAAGCTGCTAAAGACACCGCCGTAGATCAGGCGTGCTTCTTCCTGGCCGGAAATGACTTCGATGGGATGCCCAAGCGCCGCCTCCGCATCCGCCATGAACCCGGATTCTTCTCGTGCGCGACGCAGGGTGCTAGTACCAGCAGCGCGTACGCTGCCAGCCTGCATATCTCGCAAGCGTTCTCCGAAGCGAGATAAGCAGTCGATTGCACGACCTCTGGCATCCGCAGATATTTCTCCGGAATCAGAAAGCCCCTCTGCCAGTCGCACCGTTTCGCGCAGGCGATCGAGAATGACGATCTGCCCGTGCCGCAGTTCACCAACGATCATATGAAAACTGTTGGAGCCGAGGTCAACGGCTGCTATGACCTCAGCGGAAGAATCAGACTGTAAAGGAGGAACCACAGCCGCAGGTCGTCGCCGCATTTGGATTGCGAATTATGAATTGCGCGCCTTGCAGGTCTTCCTTGTAATCAATTTCAGCGCCCATCAGATACTGAACACTCATTGGATCAATCACTAGCGTGACGCCCTGATTCTCTACTTGACTGTCCCCGTCCTCGACTTTCTCATCGAACGTGAAACCGTATTGAAAACCCGAACAACCGCCACCGGAAATAAACACGCGCAGCTTAAGCTCCTGATTGTCTTCCTCTTCGATGAGCTCGCCTACTTTATACGCCGCAGCGTCGGTGAAGACGATGGGCGGCGGCGGTGCGGTGCTGCCAATGACGGGGGTTTGCAAACTCATGATTTATTAACTCTTTAAGACTTACGATTCTGTGGCTAGGGCGGCTGACTCATCGATACGAGTGGTCTGTTCCAGCAAAGCGACCTGACCTTCCGGTTGATGCACCAGTTTACCGTTAATTTCGGCCCCGATGGCCATTTCTATCAGATTGTAATAAACGTTGCCGATAACTCTGGCTGTAGGGCCCAATTCTACCCGTTTTGTCGCGAAAACATCCCCGCGCACGATACCGTGCAGCACGACATAAGGCACGGTCACGCCGCCCTCAACATTGCCTTCCTCGCTTACACTTAACGCAGAGTCGCTTTCCGTATCGGCGCTAACGTTGCCCTTGACGGTGCCGTCAACGTGACAGCCACCTTCAAAATTGAGATCGCCGTGAATTCTGGTGTTCGTACCTACCAGCGTATCGACTACTGTGTGCCTGCGTTGCTTCTTGTTAAACATTTAATGCTCCTGCATCAGCCTGGACTTGCCGTCCAGGAATAACTCTCTTCAATACTGGAAATCGAACGCGTCTTTGAGCGCACTTCGATCTTGATACTTTCGGGCGTGAATCCGTCAGGTAATACGATCTCGCGATCGAAATCCTGAAAGTAGCGAAATTTGAACGGCCAGCTACTGTCTGTCTGTTCACCCAATAATTGCGAGTAAGGGTAGCTGACATCGTTACCATCCTGTACTCCTTCGACAAATAACCCGACATCACCGGATACTGTTCGATCGTGTTTGAGAGACTGCACGAGCACCAGCCGAACCATGAACGCTCGCTCGTTATTGGAACGCGTCAGGCGCAGGTCCTGCACGCGAAGGCCCGCAACGCCGTCCGCCGGCGAAACGATGCCACGGTAGAATGCAATTTCGTTGGTTTGTTCCTGAATCTTGGCTTGCAGCGTAACGAGGCCTGTTTCGACATCCTTGTACGCAGAACGATCGATATCGCGATTCGTCTCTAATTGCGCAACAGATTCTTTCAGAGTAACTATCTCAGCATCCAGCACCGCTATTCGACTGACGTATTCTTGTCGTTCGCGTCCGGCATCAACAATATTGAAGTTCGCCTGAATTCTGCCGAACTCAAACACCAGATACGCACAGACCAGGATCATCACGCCGATAAGGACGCGCGTCGTGATGACGCGTCCACGGCTATGGGAATGAAATGGCGAGTGTCTGGACACAAATTCTCTCTAGTAGCGCAACGACGTTATGTTACGCGGCGCTGCAGCCACTGAGAAGTGCGGCAAGCCACGAAAATGCCGCTCATACGTGACGAGTTTCACAGGTTTAGGCATGATATTCGGATGGCAGCATATTATCTCTGGCTTAAAGGCCTGCACGTCGTGTTCATGGTGACCTGGTTCGCAGGCCTGTTTTACCTGCCGCGCCTGTTCATTTATCACACCACCGCAACGGATTCCGCGAGTCGCGACCGGTTCACAATCATGGAAGTGCGTCTGTTCGCGATCATGACCATTGGCGCAATCGTGACCGCTGTTCTGGGGACATGGCTACTGACTATCAATCCCGGGCTATGGGAGATGGGCTGGTTTCGCACCAAGCTCGCGCTGCTCGCCGGGCTTATTGCTTACCATTACCGCTGCTACGCCTGGATCACTCGATTAAGGACTGCCAGCCCTTCTCAGGATACTCAATGGCTGCGCTGGTTTAACGAGATTCCTACGGTCTTTCTGATTGCGATCATTTTGCTGGCCGTCGTCAAACCTTACTAGACTGCCCGATATCCTTGTCGAACACCGAATGCCAGCGCTTTGGCCACCAGCGGGGACGTGCTGGCATCTCGTGCGGGTACACGCTGCTACCTAGTTCGTGCAGCGCCTGCGCGTAGACACGCCGTTTGAAATAAATCACCTCATTCACTGGCCGCCAGAAGTCTACCCATCGAATCCGATCGAATTCGGCCTCTTCGCCCAAATCAAAGCGCAGTTTGTCGCTGTCACAACTGAGCCGCAGCATGAACCAACGCTGCTTCTGACCGATACAAAGGGGCATGCTGTGGCGGCGTACGAATTTGTCGGGCAAGCGATAACGTATCCAATCCTCGGTAACTCCGAGTAATTCGACGTCCTGCTGCTCGAGACCAACTTCTTCGCGCAATTCACGGTACATGGCCTCGGTTGGCTCCTCGCCAACCAACATGCCACCTTGCGGAAACTGCCAGCCTTTGTTGCTGACGCGACCGCCCAGCAATAGCTTGCCAACATCATCTGTGAGGATGATGCCGACGTTGGCACGAAACCCTTTTTCGTCTATCCAGTCGTTGCTCATGGCAACCGATACTTAAGCCTTAACTGACAATTACTTTACACCAATCACGCGCATTGATTAGCCTAAACATTCCCTGTCGTTAACGACGGGCACTAATTGGGAGAATCATGTTCATCACCGGACGACCTGCGGCCTTACTGGCTGGATTGGCCCTTGCTGCTGGCGCTGCTTTGCTGGTCGCCCTGGTGTCCGGTAGCGCGGACATCGGCATTTCAGAGGTTTTGGCCGCCCTCTCGGCAGAGGGTGGCGATAGCGACAGTGCCATCGTGCGGACCGTACTGGACTTGCGGCTATCCCGCGCACTAACCGCGTTTGCCATAGGCGGCCTCCTCGCTGTTGCCGGCGTTCTTATGCAGGTTTTGCTGCGCAATCCGCTCGCAGAGCCCTACATCCTGGGAACATCCGGTGGTGCGGCAGTCGCAGCGCTGCTGGCAATGATTCTTGGCATGAGCAGCTTGGTTGTCGACCTGGCTGCATTCGGCGGCGCGATGGCTGCCACTCTTCTGGTGTTTTCGATTGCGCGCGGCACGGGCAGTTGGGCGCCGGCCAAACTATTGCTGACGGGTGTTGTGCTCGCGGCAGGCTTCAGCGCTGCCACAACATTATTATTAGCACTGAGTCCTGACAGCAATTTGCGCGGCATGTTGTTCTGGCTCATGGGTGATTTAAGTTACGCACTCGATCCCGGGCGCAGCCTGATCACTCTATTCATCATCACCGCATCGGGCATGCTGGTCGCACGGCATCTCAACGTGCTCTCTCGTGGTGAGCTGCAGGCCGCAATTCTTGGTCTGCCGGTCACTGGCTTTCGCTACCTCGTCTTCGCCGCGGCATCCTTAGCAACCGCATTGTCGGTCACGACAGTTGGCGTTATTGGTTTTATTGGCCTGGTCGTGCCACATCTGGTCCGACTCGCCGTGGGTAGCGATCATCGCATCGTCATTCCTGCGTCGGCACTCGCAGGTGGTTGCCTGCTGGTCATAGCAGATACGCTCGCGCGTACAATAATGGCCCCCCGACAACTGCCAGTAGGCGCATTGACCGCCGCCATTGGCGTCCCCTTGTTTCTTATTCTGATGAGCCGCACACAGAAAGGTCGCTAACTAGCGATAACGCGCGCGCTCCGCCAACTTCGTCGCTTCAGCCTGTCCCGACGCGACCGCAACGATATTGTGGTTGCCTTCAGACTCAAGCAACACCGGAAAAGCTGCAGTTTGAGCGGCATGGCGAGTCTGAATATCCCGCTGCAGCATCCAGTCTATGAGAGCGACCGCCGCGTCCGGATTGTGTGCGTGACGTGTTACTCCCACCGCTTCAATATCGACATAGGTCTCGGCGAGTACCTGTAGCTGCAAACTGCTGTCAGAAATCATTGTGGCTGCACCGCTGCTCATGATGCCGACCGCGCACTGTCCCGACGCCAGCGCCTGCAGCAGTAGATCCTCGCTGGCAAACACCGGCTGCGCCAGATTCGCGACCCAGCCACGAACGGCCAGCTCGGCATTACGCGCTCCCAGTTTGTTCATCAGCATCGCTATGACTGCGCGATTGATGCTTAGCTCAGATGAAGTGAGGCAGACCTTGCCGCGAAACTCTGCTGCGGCCAGATCTTCGTAAGCGGATAACTCGCTGACGTCTATTTCGTCCGGAGCATAAACAAGTACTGCTTTCTGATAACTCAGCGCTGTCCAGAACTTGTCCGGGTCGCGCAGCCAGGAAGGGACATTTTCTGCAATGACGGTCGAATAGTTCGGTCGTAACTCACCCTCTTCTGCAACCCGCCACATACCAGCAACAGACGGTGTAAGCAGCATATCCGCCGGCGGTGTTACGCGATCAGCAATAACATCGTCCACAATCCCCGGCACGGAACCGTTGCGAACGATCACGATGATGCCGGTGTCCTGCGTAAATTCGTTAAACAGAGTCGGCAGGTAGGTCTTGTCGCTGTATGCGCTATAGACCACGAGCGGTTCCGACGATGGCGCCTCTTCTACAGGCACGTCCGGCGTACATGCGCTAACCATCGCTACAGCCACAGCCATGAACGCCAAGCCCAAATGTGCAAAATTTCTAGCCACGAGTTGCAATATATTCCCGCCCTTTCTTCATCAGCTCAACAAAACCATCCTCATCGCCGCGTGCCACGACATCGCGTATCCGCGTCGACGCCTCGCAAAGCGCATCGAGGGGGTCGAGCCCAAATTTATTCAGGCTCTGAATTTCGAAATACATGCGTGGATTGTCCTGAGCGACCGCAGCGGACACGAGTAATTGCGCATCGAAAGTCGTCGATGACATCTGCGCAAGCTTCGGTGCTGCCTCGCCGCTTTCTGCGAGCGCTGTAAAAAACGCGATATTCAGCGCATGCGACAAGCCCAGTACGTACGCAATGAGGCGATCATGATCGTCCAGACTCATGTCTATTTGCTCAACCATCGTTGCCGAAAACAGCGCTTTGGCATCTGCCATCGCCTCTGCACTGCCTGCATCCATGAAGATCAAATGGCGGCCCGATAATAGTCGGGTATTTGGGCCATACATCGGATGCAAAGAAACGACGCGACAACCCGCGGCAGCCAACTCGCGCAAGCCGTCAATCAGCGGCGTTTTGAGCGAGCCGATATCGAAAATAAGGCCTTTGGGTTTGAGGACCGCCAGTTGCGCCAAGATACGACCCGAAATGCCAAGCGGCGTGGCAACCACGATGACATCGAAGTCGGTACCCGCATCGGTCCAGTTGCTGAAACTGGCCGGTCCATCCTGCACGCCTTTGTCCGCGATCACGGTCGCAAAACCCTGGGAGGTGAAAAACTCCGCAAACCAGCGACCCATCTTGCCCGCACCACCAATAACCAGAACGCTGCGGCCGTCACCCTTGCCCTCCGAAACCACCCGGTCGCGCTCCTGGCTGGCCAGTGAAGAACGAATCAATTCGCGTAAGACGTTTTCAGCTAATTCCGGATCCAAACCGAGCGCTTCAGCCTGCGACCGCCCCATATCCAACACATCTTTCTCGCGCGCATAGTCTCGCGTTCCAGTGCCTGTAGATTGTTTGTTGCGCCCTATTTCGCCGACCAGGCGCTGGCGCTCGGCAATCAGTTCGACCAGTTTTCGGTCTACCGCGGAGAGATCGTTTCGAAGCTCGTCCAGTTTCATCAATTTTCGTCTGCAGCGCCCAGTAGGCAATTCAATTCCTGTTTTACAGGAGTCCGACGAGCCGGAGCAAGCGCAGCCGCGTTGTCCGAGGTCGGTCAATCGTGCGAATATCAGCGCCAGCCAAGAATTTCGATAACAATAAACTTGAAAATTTGAACGGAGCTAGATAGCAATGAAGACACGTGCCGCAGTCGCCTGGGAAGCAGGCAAACCACTCGAAATCGAAACCATCGACCTGGACGGACCGAAGAGCGGTGAGGTTCTGCTGCGCAACGTCGCCAGCGGTGTTTGTCATACAGATGCATTTACCTTGTCTGGCGAAGATCCGGAAGGGATCTTCCCTGCCGTGCTCGGCCATGAGGGTGGCGCAATTGTTGAGGAAATTGGCGAAGGCGTCACGTCACTTAAGGTCGGCGACCACGTCATTCCTTTGTACACGCCGGAGTGTGGCGTATGCAGTTTCTGCACTTCGGGCAAGACCAATCTTTGTCAGGCGATTCGTGCCACACAGGGTCAGGGATTGATGCCCGACGGTACGTCACGATTTTCGATGAACGGCAAACCGATTTTTCACTACATGGGCACATCAACGTTTAGCGAATACACCGTCCTGCCAGAAATCTCGGCGGCCAAAATCAGCCCCGAAGCGCCGCTAGAAAAAGTCTGTTTACTCGGCTGCGGCGTCACCACCGGAATTGGTGCGGTGCTTAACACCGCCAACGTTCAGCCAGGCGATACCGTCGCTGTATTTGGTCTTGGCGGAATTGGCCTAAGTGCGATCCAGGGTGCCCAAATTGCCAAAGCCGGTCGCATAATCGCGATCGACATCAATGCTGACAAGTTCGAAATGGCCACACAGTTCGGCGCAACGGATACGGTCAATCCGAAAGACCACAGCGGCCCTATTCAAGATGTCATTGTTGACATGACGGACGGTGGCGTCGACTACTCGTTCGAATGTGTAGGCAATGTAGATCTCATGCGCGCAGCACTGGAGTGTTGCCATAAGGGCTGGGGCGAATCAGTCATCGTTGGCGTCGCAGGCGCGGGCAAGGAAATCTCAACTCGTCCGTTTCAGCTGGTAACAGGCCGCGTATGGCGCGGCACTGCGTTTGGCGGATGTCGTGGCCGCACGGAGCTTCCGGGCCTCGTCGATCAGTACATGAATGATGAAATTAAAATTGATGAATTCATCACCTATACGATGCCGCTCGAGGACATTAACCGGGCATTTGATCTGATGCACGAAGGCAAAAGCATTCGTTCGGTGATTCATTTTTGAAATCAACCCAGGTTGGCGTAGCAACCACCTCTGAGCTTGCCGCACACGCGGCCGAATACGTTGCCGACCACGGTGGCAATGCCGTGGATTGCGCGCTCGCGGCCGCACTACTCACCATGAATACAGAGCCCGGAGTCTGTGCGCTGGCGGGCAGCGCCTACGTGACCATATGGCCGGCGAACGGAGACCCGCTCACGATCGACGGCAATACCGCTATTCCTGGCATCGGACTCGCCGCGAACAAATTAGGCCACGGAGCCGAAAGCCTGACTCTCAAATATGGGGGCGGCATAACGACGCTTATTGGTTCGGGTTCAGTCGCAGTACCCGGTTCTTTGAAGGCACTGGAACGCGCCTGGCAGCTATTCGGTAATTCGTCGTGGAAGGATTTGTTCGCGCCAACTATCGCGGCGATTAAGGATGGCTTTCCGCTGTCGTCCGCCTGTCATTACTACCTTGGCTACTCTGGCGAGCCAATATTCGGCCGTAGTGATGACGGCTTCTTCGCGTTGCACAATTCGCAGCGCGAATTGCTAGCGCCTACCAGCCTGATCAATATTCCGCATCTTACCGATTCCCTCGGTGCGATCGCTGAAGAAGGCAGCCGAATTTTCTACGAAGGCGATATCGCAACTGCGATGACAGCGCACGTTCGTGACGCGGACGGCGCCTTGACGATGAACGATCTGCGTCTGTATGAGGCAGTTGAAAGGCCCTCACTACGAGTGCCGGTCGGGTCCTGGTCTATCGCGAGCAATCCTGCTCCAGCGGTTGGCGGCGTAGTGCTCTCGGCGATGCTACTCGCCTGTGCGGAGCTTTCGCAGCCGGAATGGAGCAGCGACGCGCTGCGCAGACTGATCGATGTACAACGCGCTTGTCTGGCGTTTCGAAAGCGACGGCTGGACATTGCCGACGACGTCGGCGTTGAGGCTGCCGCGCTGCTAAGAGATGCGGACAGTGGACTACTTATGAGCGAATGGGCATCTGCATCGACCGTACATACCTCGGCGGTCGATAATACCGGTCTTGCATGTGCTGTAACGGCGTCGTCGGGCTACGGTTCCGGCGAAATGCCAGCGGGCACCGGACTCTGGCTCAACAATTGTCTCGGCGAATTGGAATTGAATAGGCGCGGTATGGCGGCGGGCCCGGCTGGGGCACGACTGCCCTCCAACATGGCACCTAGCATCGCACGCAATGACAATACGGTACTGGCGATCGGCTCGCCGGGTGCCGATCGTATTACTACCGCGCTGCATCAGTTTCTGCTCAACCATCTGCAAATGGACATGCCATTGTCCGAGGCCATCGCGCACCCTCGCGTCCACGTCGATACCAGTGGTTCCCAAGAGCGCCTGATGGCGGAGCCGGGCCTCGATTTACCCGAACTCGACATCCCGGTACACGTGACCGCAGGCCTTGGGATGTACTTTGGTGGTGTTGGCGTAGCACGTTACTCAACACGAGACGGTATTACGGTTGCTGCCGATCCCCGTCGCGAAGGCGGCACTGCTTTGATAGGCTGTGCGCGTGACTGACTTTTATCTCACTCCCCGACTTCCGGATGATCTGCCGAACGACCCAATGCATTGGGTTAACGCCTGGCTTGATGACGCTGCAGAGAAAGAGGTCAAGCGCAATCCGAATTCGATGGCGATCATTACTTCAGGCAGTGACGCAAGACCGAGCGCGCGCATGGTCTTGTGTAAGGACTTTCACGCCGACCCTGGGTACCTCGTGTTCTATACGAACTACCAGTCAAACAAGGCCCGCCAAATTGACGAAAATTCGAACGTCGCCGTCCTGTTTCACTGGGATCAACTGGGACGCCAGGTCCGCATAGAAGGTCAGGCCGTACGCTCACCCGACGCAGAGAGCGACGCCTATTTCGCGAGCCGCGACTGGGGTAGTCAGATCGGGGCCTGGGGGAGTGACCAAAGCGCGCCCTTGAAATCGCGCAACGCATTGATCGCTCAAGTTGGCAAACGCGCGTTGAAACTTGGCGTGAATGTTGCCAAGAACCTGCAATCGATTATCGGCTCCGACCAGCCAACTATTTCCCGGCCCCCGCATTGGGGTGGCTTTCGCATTTGGGCGAGTCGCGTCGAACTCTGGATCGAAGGCAAAGATCGCATCCATGACCGCGCCCGTTGGGAACGGACTCTCACGCGACAGGATGACGATTCATTTCTTGTCGGCGAATGGTCTGGCAATCGCCTACAACCCTAAGCCGACGTTTTGAATTGAAACGACTCGCCGCAGTATTTGTCTTGCTGGTAATTGTCCACCCGGCGGCTGCACAGTTCACGCTGACTCACGGTGGCGACATATCGGTCGACGTTGCGAAAGACGGGCGGCTGGCAATCGACTTGCTCGAATCAATCTGGATCTTGCCCGACGGCGGCAGCGAAGCAGAGGCGATAATCGCGATTGATACCCCTGCGCGCCGGCCGCGATGGTCTCCGAATGGCGAAACCATTGTTTATCAAACCCGAATTGGCGGCTTGGAACAGATTCGGCAATACCGCTTCGCAAGCGAACTGGTGACCAATATCGGTGCTGTTGGCTTTCTCAATCAACAGCCAAGCTGGCATCCGAGTGGCGAGCGAATCCTGTTTTCGTCAGACCGCCAGCAAAGCGGATTCGATCTATGGGAGTTCGATCTCGCAACCGGCCTAAGTTGGCGCATAAGTCATCGTGACGGTGATGAGCTCGAACCGGCATGGTCGTCAGACGGTCGCGATCTGGTGTACGTGCATCACGTCAGCGACCAATGGTCGATCATATTGCGTCGCTTCGGTCAGCCAGATCGCGCTTTGCTAACCTCGAGCACCGAATTATCCGCACCGCAATGGCGTCCCGACGGCAGCCTGATTACATTTCTTCGCGAAGACGAGGCGGAACCTTCCATTGAGATGATTATCCTCTCGGACCCGCTGCTTGTCCGAACGTTGGTTAAGGGCGAAGAATTCATTGCTGCACGGGTTAGTTGGAGAGATCGTGAACAGCTCCTGTATACCGCGAACGGCGCTATACGACGCCGCAATTTCAACTCATGGTCTTCATACAATGTTCCTTTCCGGGCAGCGTTTACACCGCCCGATGAAATTGCGACCGCGGTGCAACCGCCGCGTGAATTGTCATCATTCGATATTCCGTCCGGAAAACTCACTATAAGGACAGCGCGACTATTCGACGGCATAGGCGGTGGCTACAAGAACAACATCGACATCGTCGTCGACGGCGGCCAAATCGTGGCATTGGAGCCACAACGCGATCGGCCAGGAGAAGTCATAGTGGATCTGGGAGACGTAACAGCGCTACCTGGGTTTATCGACAGCTACGCGGGTCTCCCGCAAGATTTTGATGATGAACTCGGTGCGTTGCTCCTATCGTTCGGCGTGACGACTATCGTTGCCGAGCATCCTGCCGCTGAGGAGCTGGATCGGCTTTGGTCAGGTAAAGACACACCCGGGCCGCGAATTTTTGATGCCGGCGATGCTGAAGCGAGAGCGTCACTCCTGCGCGGTACCGAGTCGATTGCTGATGTGAACACTCCGGGTCTGGACAAACTGCTGGGCGTACGACAAGCCAAGCTGCTTCCCCCTGCTGATCCCAAGCGACGTTTCTCCGAGATTCCTGACCTTGAACTCAAGGCGACTTCGATGGTTGCTGCCAGCAAAGTCAATGGGCTGCCACCTGGCATAGCGCTGCACGCTGAGTTCCTGGCGCTGGCGTCTGCAGGCCTTAACGGTGAGCAATTGCTGCGCAGCGCCGGTGTGAATGCAGCGACTTTCTTGAATTTGGGACTCCATGTAGGCCGGCTCGCCCCCGGCAGTCGCGCAGATATCGTTCTATTGGATGGCGATCCTCTAAACAACGCCGCCGATTTACGAAAAGTGGTCGGCATCATTCGCAATGGCCGTTTTTTTAGTGCCATTGGCTTAATCGAACGAGTACAACAGGCACCTATTGTCGATTAATTTGACAGATTAAAGGCCATTGAGAGTTGTGCGACAGCCACATCCGGGGACGAGTCTGAAATAGCAGAAATAACCTGAATCGTTATATGAGCTTACGAAGGCTTGTTTCGTAACTGCTTGATCTTTAACGACGCAGATTCGTCGATTATCTTTACAATTTGCCGGTAATCTGGCGGCCAATTAAAGGCAACGGTGCTGAAGCTCTAGCAGCTTGGTGCCTTTCGGAAGGTTGGCACAGTAATTGCTTTTATAACCTTGCCCAAGCGAAGTGTAGCTACGGCAGGTAACGAATAAAGGCTACTTAAAGGATTTAGACGCCAGAAGAAGAACTTAATAATAATAATAAGATCGAGATCCCATAATAATAATATTTTAGTATCCAGTTACCTGATTCGAAGTTACCTCTCTTAATAATAAAAAGAGAAATTAGCCCCGCGGCCTCCAGCTGCGGGGTTTTTTATTGCCTGTGCACTTTGCATCGTCGCGCCGGTCAGATTAACGTTCACTACTGACCTGATGCGGAGCACTAGCAATGATGAAGTCAATATTTGCAGCACTACTACTGGCCGTGGCCTTGGGAACAGACCTTGCCTTAGCTGACGTATATACGGATGCACTCGCGAGTCCTTCTCGCCTCGAGGCTGATGCCGCCCGCGATGCTGGACGCAAACCGGATGAGGTTCTGGCGTTCTTCGGTATCGGTCCGGACATGGTTGTACTCGATATGTTTTCAGGCGGTGGTTACTACGCGGAAATTATCTCAAATGTCGTTGGTGCAAACGGACGCGTTGTTGCCCACTCCAACTCTGCCTATCTGAATTTCGTCGGTGACGAGTTCAAGGCGCGACATGCTGAAGGTCGTTTGCCTAACGTTGATGTTTTGATGGCGGAGAACAATGAACTACAACTCGGTGCGAATCAGTTTGATGCGATTACGATAGTCCTGTCGTTTCACGATACATACTGGATAAGCCCGGAAGATAACTGGCCGGAAATCGACCGTCCGACATTGAACGCGGAGCTCTTCGCATCTTTGAAGCCCGGCGGTATTTTGGGCGTCATTGATCACCATGCCGCTGCGGGCGCTTCGACAGACAGCGTGGGCACACTGCATCGCATTGATCGCGCCATCGCTGTCGCCGACCTTGAAGCTGCCGGATTTATTCTGGAAGCTGAATCCGATATCTTGCGTAATCCCGAGGACGACCACACCCAGGGTGTATTCGCCCCAGGCCTGCGCGGCAATACCGATCGTTTCGTCTTATTGCTCCGGAAGCCTGAGTGATGCGGGGCGTTAATCTCGTCGCTGCTTGCCTTTTGGCTGCAGCTAACTGCAGCTATGCCGACGACTTCGGAGAGCTTTCCATTGCGGAACTGCATGAGGGTATGCAACGCCAGGAGCTCACGGCAGAAGCAATCGTCACCGGGTATTTAAAACGCATAGACGAAATCGATCGCGCCGGGCCAGAACTCAATTCGATTATCGAGCTCAATCC
>RCNC010002201.1_pt1 | contig 13015 bp, 11 predicted proteins | sample 2041301 | NCBI WGS metagenome assembly RCNC01 (sample SAMN09708231, study PRJNA481090) | Marine sediment metagenome, whole genome shotgun sequencing project. | biome: marine sediment; feature: ocean; material: sediment; isolation source: Sewage treatment plant 13A marine sediment (STP13A) ... | reverse complement strand
CAAGGAAAGGAATTATCGATTTTAACCGGCTTATGGAATTACTGGGATTGGAAACCTATGAGCAGTTGAAACAAGCCCATTTCAAGTGGGTAGACAGTGCGATACAGGCTGAGAATAAAGGCAGGCAAGCCAAATGGACACAAAGCATTGCGGTTGGCAGCAAGTCCTTCATCGAGAAGATCAAAGAGGCACTTGGTTTCAGGGCGAGAGGACGAAAGATCCGTCGCGCCGGCGATTCCTTTGAACTTCGGGAAGCCCTGAAACCATATGGCACAACGAATGCTTTGGCGTCTGGAAACACCTTTTTATGGGATCAATGACAACCCGCCTTAATCGGCCTGTTTTGGCCCAAAAAATGGCCGATTAAGGCCTCGATACAGGCACTTTTTTGACTCTTTTCCCAAGTTTACAGTATGTTGCTGAGGCGACCCCATTTCTGTGGCTTATCAAGCCACTTTTAGCGAAGCCTCCGGATTCGGCCTGATCGTCGTGCGCAGCTTGGCCAGTGCCTGGTGGGCGGCGTTGATCAGCGGATGAACAGTGGGCGCCGATGTCAGCAGCGGGTGGGTCGCAATCTGCATCATGTCCAGTTCACGCACCGTGACCTTTTTTTGGATCGCCAGCGCAACCACATTAATCAACTCCCCCACGGACGGTCCACCGGATACCTGCCCCCCGAGAATAATACCTGATCGGTCGGCGAAGATCAGCTTGACCTTGAGCTCACTGGCACCGGGAAGCATGCCGGGGTGACGATCCGGCGCAACGGCAGTTGCCGTAACGTATCTGAACCCTTCTTTTTCGCAGGTTCTGCAGGTCATCCCTGCGCTGGCAAATGATTTCCCGGCGATCTGGGTAGAAAAGGCCGCAATCGTACCCTGGATTTGGTGCAGCACGCGGATGCCGTAGATATTGGTGCCCGCATTGCGCGCTTCGGCGGTTGCCGTTGACGCCAGCCAGACCGGTGCTGCCTTGCGAGTGAAAAAATCCCGCTTCAGCGCGCAGTCGCCGACGGCAAATACATCCTCGGCATTGGTTCGCATGTAATCGTCAACCCAGATAGACCCGTTCTCGACGATCTGTAAACCGGCCTTTCCAGCCAATTCGCTCGATGGTTGGGCACCCACACTGACCAGTACCATATCAGCCGGAATGGTTTCTCCGTTTTCAAGGGAAACCGATTCTACACGTTCGCCGCCGTCGATGGAGACGACACGGCTGCCGGTGCGAATCTTTATCTTCCGTTCGTCTAACAGTCGGGCAATCTCGTTACAGAATTCATCGTCAAAAGCGGTTAATAGCAGCCTGGGCATGATTTCGATCAGGTAGACTTCCACATCGGCACCCCGGGATAACTCATCGGCAAACTCTGCACCGATGAACCCCCCGCCGATGATTACCACGTTTTTGGCCTGGTGGACTTTATCCCGCAAGGCATTCATCGCCGACATACTTTTTTTTATTTTAAAAACGCTTTGTTTATTCACACCCGGAATGGGTGGCATGCGGACATCCGTTCCGGTCGCCAAAACAAGCTTCTCATAGGAAAGAACGTCACCAGACTCCAGGGTAACCGTGTGTCCTTTCGCATCCAATGAAACCACTTTGCCCACGATGATGTCGATTCCTGCTTTTTCCAGTGGCATGTTACCCATGGCGTTGTGCTTCGTGTCGGCCAGGGTGTGCATCATGTAGGGTATGGCGCAGGGAATGACCCCATCCCCGATTTCTTTGATGACACACACGGATTTGTCAGGATAAACGCTCTTGGCCGTCTGTGCAGTAATAACTCCGGCGGGTCCGCCACCGACAACAACAATATTGACTTCCATTGGTTACTCCTTTCCTTGTTCGTTGATGGTAAAAGGCAATACCCTTTCTTATAAACGTTTAAGGCTTGTCAAAGAGCGGCGGGATTACAGTCGCGGCGTAACCCCGAAAGTTGCGTTAAAAATAAAAATCGATAGCCAAGGTTCCATATGAATTTTCAGTACTAGTTTTCTCATAGCCGGGAAGTGGATCCGGGAGGACCTCCTCGTCTAAGATAGCAGAGGTATAATTCAAAGAAGCACGAATAGAAAACCAGTCATAATAATGATAATTGAGGCCTATTAATCCGGCATAGACAAAATCCTCTCGTTCAACAGATCTATCATCGCCTGTGATAATACTGCCATCATAAAGGACCGAATAAATCAGTCCTGATGCGCGGGCTCCAAAAACAACTTCAACACTATGCGCGGCTGCTAATGATGGTTTGGGAAGGTAGTAAGCCTGGAAAAAACCACGTCCCGGTGGTGCTGGATAACTATTGAAACCCTCTAAGATGTTCCATCCAAATCGCATTTCAAAAGCGAGTTCCACGGCGGTTAATAGGTTCCCCAAATGGGCAATTGGGCCCAAGGCTATATTCCCGGCCCAGCCGTTATCGTACTCACCCAAAGACGCAAGACGCCACAAATGATGATAGCCGATATTAACAATGGGTTCGGTTTTTCTCTGGGTGTCCCATCCTCGTGGAGTTCTTCCGCGGTCTAAATCAACGTGCACAAACTTTTGGAAATCTTCTGCAAGGGTTTCTTCACCAAGAATACCGGCTGTTACTTGAAAATTACGGGCTGTTCGCTGATTAAAGCTCTGCCAATTCAAAGTATAGGTCAGTGTACCGGCATAAGGCAAATCCCCTCCCTGTGGCGTTTCAAGAGATAGATTTTCGGGGGTAATCATATTTTGTCCAATCCCCTGACCATAACGGACGATGGAATCATCATCGTGAAGGGTTGGAAAATGTTTGCCGACCCATTTGATAAAACCAGGCGCCTCGGTTTCTTCCCAACTGGCGTAGCGGACGGTATGATATTGCAGGCTCCAACCGTTGGAGAAATTACTGTCCTTATCAAAAACGGCATCGTTGTTGACTTCAAACCGCCAAGTGCCTTTATTGCGTGGGCTATCAAGATTGAAGTCTCCTGCGAATAGTGAACTATCAAAGGATATCAACAAAAACGCCATCAAGAAAAACGTGTAAATTCCCATTAATTTGTGGCGCCGTAAGCAGTTGGTTTCAATTCTTTCTATTTAAATATCTAATGACTAATCCAATGTCGGTGCAGGCTGTATCTATGAGAAACGTTACACGGCTTTCTATAAGGCTCATTATTACAGGAACCACCCTAAAAGTCGGATGTATATTTATCGACGCATCATAGCTATCAGGGGTTAGGGTGGATTTGAAGCTAAAATTTTCCTTGTCCTGCCTGCGCTCGAGATGCATCTTAACATCCTTGCTCTTCTAATCGGCGACAACAACCATGGTGTCACTGATACCACTGGAGATGACCATGCCATCTTCAATGATGAAAAAACGAAACGCGAAGGCAGCATCGATCGGCATCTGAAGCTTATAGGTACGCTTTTCCAACCCATTGCCAGTCTCCTGGATGAGTACCGGTGCTCCCCAAACGGTCTCAACAGCTTCGAGGGACATGGGGTGGTTCTTATAGTAGAGATGGCTGACTTCGTTGATCTCTATTGCCCGGAAATCCTGTCGAGTTGAATCGACGTTGAAGCCCTTTTCCGGAGAGATACGGCTGGCTATGACGATTCCGTTATTGACGATGAATTTCCGGAACTTGAAATCAGTATAGGGGGCCTGTATCTCATAAATGCGAAGTTGCGTTCCGTCATTCGTATCCCGAACAACCAGCGGTTGGCCCCAGGTGCTATCCAGATGCGCAACCGTTGTCCTGTGTTTGGCGTAAAAGGCTTTGCTCAGATCGCTGGCAACAAAACCGATGGTTTCGTGATGCGTGTCCGGCGGGATTGCCTTACCAGCGTCTGTGATACCACTGGCCAGAACCATGCCGTTCTCGATCAGAAAATAACGGTACCTGAGATCAGTGTAGGGGCTCTGGATCGTATAGATGCGCTTTTCGATACCGCCATCCAGCACGGTAACGTCTATCGGTTTTCCCCAAACTTTTTCCACCTCCTGGGCAGATCTGGGATGGTGGGTGTAAAATGACCGGCTCAAGGTGTCCGAGCATCCGACAACGAAAAATAGAAGGATAAGTCCTGTCCCGGCAATCGCTGAAATTCGTTCTTTTCTCATTTTTTATTCCTTTCCCTGAAGGTGAAGATCTATATCTGTTGTTCCCCACTCATGACCGTTCTCAATATTCATGCTTGATATAATCTACCCGATGCCATTTGTTGCTTTGAGCGGCTATGTCACAATCCACACCGTATCTTTGCGACCCGCATGAATCACCTTGTTGCTCACCCGGCCCATGAAAAAGTCGCCTACACGGGACAAGCCCCGCCGGCCCACCACAATGGTGCCCCAGCCCTCTTTTTCGGCCGCCTTGACAATGGCACCGGCACGGCTGATCGCACCGATGAGGGTTTTGGTGGAGATGGCCTGCGGATTGAATCCGGCTGCGGTCAAGGTATTGCTGGCTGCTCTGAAAACTGGTTCAAATGTGGTGTTGCCGTTTTCTCTAAATGCTTCAAGATCAGAAGCCTCACCGCGCACCACGTGAACCAGTTTCACCTGATAATTACCCAGCGGTCCCAACATATCGGCCACAAATTGCACGGCCTTGGTTGCACATGGAGAGCCGTCCACGGCCACCAGCACCTTTTTGTTGATAGGTTTACGGCCGGCGATGAGCAACGGAATGAAGGAAAGCTTTTCCAGCAGTTTGTTGGTGACGCTCCCCACGATAATGTTTTTGAGGGCAGTGGCGCCCCTGCGACGAATCAGGACCGCGTCGTAGCCTTTCTGGGCCTCGATGATGATGTCGCGGGCCACCCCTTTTTTGCGGTTTTGAATTTTAACTTCGACCGCCGCTTCAGCGTGCCCGGCATCCAGCAGCATCTGCCTGGCATCGTCCATGTATTTGCGGATTTTTTTCTTCTGCTGGGCTTCCCAGCTGCGCACGTGGGTGACTACCTTGACGCTCTTGGGTTCCTTTTCCAGGTCGTAATAGGCGTCCGGGATGCTGTTGAAAACGTGGAATAAAACAATTTTCATACCCTTGAAAGCATCTTCTTCTCCTGCGTAGCGTACGGTCTGTAAGGCTCGTTCGGAACCGTCCACGGCCAGCAGCAAGCGTTTTTGTCTGAGTACCATATATTTCCTCCTGGTATCGATCAATTAAATGAATTAATGGTTGTCGAATAGGATTCGCCGGTTTTCGCGGTGATCCACCATGTAGCGTAGCTTTGCCTTGCCCTTGAGAATCTTCAGCATCTTGTCGATTCTATCCCGGGACACATCGTAAAATCGAAGATAGACGTTGCGATACCCCACCGGTGCCCGCTCGTAAGTGGAGAGAATGCTGGCCATGCGTCCACCGAATTCACGCACCACATTGACGATTTCCATAATTGATCCGGGGGTGTCCTCCAAAACAAAGGCCAGGTGAAATCCCCGCTTTTTCAATCCGGTAATATACAGGGTAGCCTTGAACATGTCCGTCTGAGTGATGACCCCGCACAGCTGGCGTTTATCATCCACCACGGGTGCGCCGGAAATTTTACGGTCCAGCATGAGGTCTGCGACTTCCTCCATAGTCCAGTCCTGGTTTACCGTGACCACATCGCGGGTCATAATGTCGGCTACCTTGATTTTGGAAACAAGGTAAAGCAGTTCGTGCACATCCAGGCTGGTGGCATCCGAAGCAGATGCCCGCTTCAAATCGCGGTCGCTGAGAATGCCGCAAAGTTTTCCTTTGTCGATCACAGGAAGTAGCCGGATGCGGTTTTCCTTCATCAGGGTGGCCGCCTGCTGCATAGAATCGTTTTTTTCAACGGTAATCACTGGTTTGCTCATCCAATATCTGATCAGCATGTTTTTTCTCCTTTGTTGCTGTTCTGTTTCAGGGCAGTTCGTTGAAGCCCGCCGGTATCGTGAGCAACGGTATGGGCGACCGGCGATACATCTTGCGTGCCGTTGAACCGACCACTACGTCGGCCAGATTGCTGCGGCCCTTTGTGCCCACAACCATCAGGTTCGGCTTTTCACTTTCGATGGCAGATAGCAGTTCCCGGTATGGGATGCCGGTCTGGACAAGGTAGCTACATTTGACCTTGCCCAGAGAGACCGCTTCAACGATATCTTTCATCTTGGTTTTGCGATCCTCTATCTGTTCAGTGAGATAGTTCGGAAAAGAAAACGCTTCATAACCAGCCATGGACCGCTGAACCATATCCAGATCGCGCTGGTTGATCACATTGATCAGCAGCAGCTCCGCATCCAGTTTCATGCTCAGCCCTACACTGTAGAGGACCGCCGCTGCTGAATAGTCGGAGAGATCCACCGCCGTCATAATTTTAAAGCTCTGTGTCATTTGAAACTCCTTTCTGAACCTGTTGCGGTTTATCAGATTATCTTTTCTTCACCATGAACATCGAATGATGAAATCGCTTCGCTCTGCCATTTTCTTTTCGCAACAGGCCAGCTCCCCTTTGCCACCGGTGACCACGGCGACGATAGCACCGCAGACCTCGCATTTATAAACTTCGGATTTTGCTGTCATGACGGTCCTCCTTAAGCTTGTATGTTTTCCTGGCTATGTTTCGATAAACACGTGGATTAACCGGTCCTTGCTGTCCCCATCGTCGGCGGTGATCGTACTGTCCCAGTGAGCCAGCACTCCGGGATCGGTGACCACCACCACCGGACAGTCGGCCCGGTAGCCGACCCGCTCCACCGCGCTGCCCGGGTACCATTTACCGGCTTTTTCCTTGGTGTGAGAGCCCATGATGATCAAATCAATGTTTTTTTCTGCGGCGCAGTTGAGTATTTCCAGATGGGGTAGGGCGCCGGCCCGGATCAGGTACTGGTGGTCGGCATTCTCCAGGTTCGCCTCATAAAATGATTCGAGCCGCTTTTTTGCATGGGCTGCATCGGCCGCGTAGTTGCGGCGGGTGTATTTGGGGATCGGGGGCACCGGGATCATATGAAACGCAAACAATCGGCTGCGGTAGTGCCGGGCTAGTTTGGCCGCAAGACCGACCGCGCATTCGCAGGATCGGGAGAAATCGACCGCCACCAGCACCCGTTGGAACAGCAATTGGCCCTTGTCCGCGGGGCGATTGACTACCATCACCGGGCAGCTCTCCCGGGTGACGACGTTTTCCACCGTCGACCCGGCCCGACCGGCAATCCTAACCACCCCTTTTTCTTCCGCCCGGGTCGAATGAGGACCCAGCACGATGAGATCAGTATCGACCTCCTTGGCCCACCGCAGGATCTCTTCCCAGGGGAAGCCGGCGGTGATCCTGACCTCATGGGGGATGCCTGACAGGTCGTCCTTATACGTCTTTTCCAGCGCTTGACGGATGCAATGCTCATAGTCTGCGTCGGCGATCATTTCCGCTCCGGTTTCAAAATGACGGACCAGGCGACGATTGTCTGTCGAGGCGGATTCCATCACATGCAGCAGATAGAGACGGGCGCCCTGCTGTCGGGCCATCCGGGCAGCCGATAGCACCGGCGCATCGGCGGTGGTGATCATGTCTGTTGCGGTCACAATTCGATTAAACATGCTTGCCTCCTTTGTTGGGGGCACCGTCCCACAGGACCTCGGTCAGCAGTATTTGCCGAAGGCTAACCGCCGGAGCGTTTTCGGTGTCCACGCGAATATGGATTTCATTGTCGATTCGGGCCATGGGTTCGAATCGTTTTTTGAATGCCTGCAGGTGAATCAGGCGGGCATCGGATACCGACGGCTCGTTTTTCCGTTTGAGCAGCCGTGCTGCCAGGATAGGTTCTGCGGCCCGACACTCGACGAAAACAGGCGTTGCTTGCCGGCATGCGGCTATTCGCAGGATTTCCGTCCGCTTTACAGCGAGGCTGAAGGTGGCATCGATCACAACGCTTTTCCCTTTTTTGAGCTCCTCCTGGGCCAATGCGAACAATTGTTCGTAGGTGACCTCGGTGGTGTAGGCCGAGTATAGCCCTCGTCCGAAACCAGAGTCAGTGGATGGGCCGGTTGAATCGGCAAACAGGCCTTTGCGAATCACATCCGAGCGGATCACGCTGATGTCAAAGACTTCCGCCAGTGCGCCGGCGATGGTGCTTTTACCCGAGGCGGGCAGGCCGCACACCACCCACAGGATCGGCCGACTGAAGGTGGCGGCATAGTCATGGGCCATGGCCAGGTAGCGTCCGGCATCCGCCCGCATCGCATCATGATTCGCGCTCCGGCTGTCGGTTTCCCGGAGGCGCAAACAGCTCACCTTGCAGCGCACCATGGCCCGATAGCAGCGGTAAAAATTCAGCAGCGGCAAGGCGCCGATGTCATCGGTCTGTTCTGCGTACAATCGGATCAGCGCCCAGGCCGTTTCCAGAAAATGGTTGTATTCCAGATCCATGGCCAGAAACGCCAGATCACTGATAATATCCAGATAACGCAGGTGGTGGTTGAATTCGATGCAGTCGATGATCTGGATACCGTTTTTGGTAAAGTAGATGTGATCGGTTCTCAGGTCCCCGTGGCAATCCCTTATCCTCCCATCTTGCCGGCGACGTTGAAAAAGGCTTTCATGCGTGCGGTAAAAAGAGCGTGCGGCGGACCGCACGAACTCGAATGGTCGCCGGTTGATCCACACACCGGCGAATGGTTCGACCTCTTGTAGATTCTGCTCCCAGGCAAAGCCGCCGGATGATTTTGTTTCCGGATCCGTCGACGCCTGCGCATAAAAGCCGACCAATAGGCGGACCAACGCTTCGATGTTCCCGTCGTCCAGTGTGGCGCGCTTCAGGCGATCTTGCATGGAATCGGTTTCGGCGAGCTGGTGCATTTTCACGGCGAACTCGACTGCTTCACCTGACCCATTAAGGGTATACCAGCCGTCGCTGTGGGTGATGGGTACCGTATCGATGTACACACCACTGGAGAGGCGACGGTTCAGGGCGACTTCCTGCAAGCAGTAATGCCGTCGTTTCTCAAGGCTCGAAAAATCCAGAAACTCCATATCTACCGGCTTTTTGATTTTGTAGACGAAAGGGCCGGTCAAAAATACTGTCGAGATGTGGGTTTCCAGCCGCTCAATGGATTCCACCGCGTGCGGGTAGAATCCCGGATGGGCCATGACCTTGATAATCTTTGCCTGGTGGTTTTTTTCCATGCGTATTGTATGACCCTCCCTGTAGACAGCCATGCAAATTGAAAACCATAAATTCATGATTTCTCATATACCGCGGCATCCACGCGGTTATCCGAATGGAATTATTTTTTGTCGAGGCCCTGGCGTGTTGAAGCAATGGAAAGTCATGGCCGTATCACCTCCGTCAGCATCGGTCATGGTTGGTCGGTTGGTCGACAGTGGGTGGTTGCATAGGGAGAGCGAAAAAAACGGGGGAGCTACGCTGCCAAACTATTATTTTCATTCTCTTGGGCAAAGCTTGGGTACCATTTACGAAACTCGTCCCGCAACTCATCATTGAGAACACGGGTGCGGACCTGTAGCAACAAGTGGGCGCCTTCTGGCTCCAGCGCATTTGTTGTTTCTTGACCATCCGCTTGCTTACCACCTGGTTGACGGTCGATCCCCAAGATAACCATTCCTGAACTGCCGGTTACGTTGCGATGCCGATCATTGTCGAAGAGGTCGTTGCCAGAGACCTCGGGGCCAATGTCGGCGATATGATATTAAAAGGACCGCTATCCCTTGGAAAAGACAACAATCACGGCCACCAGAATACCGGCACCCAGGGCTAAAAGGCTGTATCTCTTGCGCTCTGTTTCAGCTTGAGGCAGAAGGTGCGTGGCTCCCACGTATACAAGGGCGCCGGCAGAAAATGCCAGCAGGGCACCCAAAAGCGATTGGTCCATGGTTCTGATGTAAGGGTATGAGACGAGCATGCCCAGCGGCGTCGTCAGGGCTGCAGCTAAGAAGGCAAGCAACAGTGACGTCCGCTCCTTGAACCCTCCCCGTTTGAGCAGCAGGTAGGTGATGATCCCCTCGGGGAATTCATGAAGGACCATACCGGTAGCTGCCAGTACTCCGGTAAAGATACTGACAGTGAAGGTGATGGAATAGATGAACCCGTCGATGAAGGAATGGAAGCCGATCCCAAGCATGGGCACAAGGCCCAATTCGTATTGTTTATCCGATTCTTTATCGCATACAAAAGCGTTGACGAAGCGATTAAATAAATGCAGGCTGAGGTACCCGGTCAACAGATAGAAAGGGGCCTTTGCATTCATGGAAAATGCTGTCGGGATGATGTGCAAAAATGACACTGAAATCAGTACGCCGGCAGCGAAACAGATAAAATAATTCGTATTCTCACGGCCCCAATGCTCGAAGCGGCGTATGACATAGATGCCCACCGAGGTCACTAATGCGGCCAAAGAACTTGCTACCAGTGCCGTCCAGAATGTATTTTCCATGGTGTCCTCACATGGGTTCTGATTGTTTATTTTCGCAAACCTTTAATCCCAAATTCATTTTTTATCAAGAAGTGCTGCCTGGGCCGCCGCCAGACGCGCGGCCGGTACACGGAACGGTGAACAGGATACATACGTGAGGCCAAGTTCATGGCAAAGCGTGATCGATTCCGGATCACCCCCATGTTCGCCGCAAATGCCGCATTCAAGATCTGGATTTATGGCGCGTCCCTTTAGAATGGCGATCCGCATCAATTCTCCTACACCATTTTTATCAAGGGTGGCAAAGGGGTTGTTTGGTAGAATGCCACTATTTATATACCGCATTAAAAACCCGAATTCTGCGTCGTCTCTGGAAATTCCAAAAGTAGTCTGGGTCAAGTCATTGGTTCCAAAAGAAAAGAAAGCTGCGTATTCAGCCAACTCGTCGGCGGTTAACGCTGCCCGCGGGATCTCAATCATGGTGCCGAACTTGTAGTCAATGGTTACACCCTGCTCTTGCATAACATTTTTCGCCTCTTCTTCAAGCAACTTTTCCTGTACCTTCAATTCATTGGCGTGGCAGGTCAACGGAATCATGACTTCGGGATGTACATCGATTCCTTCTTTACTCACGATGCAGGCCGCTTCAAATATGGCCCGCACCTGCATAAGGGTCAGTTCAGGTATCTGGATGCCCAATCGTACACCGCGCATGCCGAGCATGGGATTGCTCTCGTGCATGCTTTCAACCCTTTTGAGGACCTTTTCCTTTTCTGCGATCTGAGCCAAAAGCGTATTCACCTTTTCAAGCGTGTCGACATGTTGCAGGCGTATTTTCAGATTGGTCAGATCGTGTAAAAGATCTCTATAGCTGGGCAGAAACTCGTGCAGGGGGGGATCAATCAAACGTGTTATTACCGGCAGACCGTCCATAGCACGGAAAAGACCGGCGAAGTCCTCACGCTGGAACGGGAGCAGCGCGTCAAGTGCTTCTTGTCGTTCAATCGGCAAGTCGGCCATAATCATCTTGTGTAAATAGGGCAGACGCGTTGTTTCAAAAAACATGTGTTCGGTTCGGCAAAGACCAATCCCTTCTGCACCGTATTCACGCGCACGGCGTGCATCGTTTGGATAGTCCGCATTACACCAGACCCCAAGGCTGCGGAATTCATCGGCCCAGGAAAGTAGCTTTATCAACCACGGGTCCTTGATATCAGGAACCACGGCATTCAATTTACCATTGTAAACATCTCCGGAAGTTCCGTCGATGGATATCCAGTCACCCTCTTTGATGATGACATCTTTTACCTTCATCTGGCGCCTGTTCATGTCGATATCGAGTGCCGCTACCCCCACAACGGCGGGTATGCCAAACTGGCGGGCTACCAAGGCCGCATGGCTGGTGCGGCCCCCCCGGCTGGTAAGGATGCCTTTGGCCGCCAGCATTCCATGGACATCATCGGGTTTGGTTTCCGGGCGCACCATGATAACTTCCCGGCTATTTTCCTTGGTCCATGCTTCGGCTAAGTCGGCATCGAACGCAACCACACCAGAGGCTGAACCGGGTGATACATTCAATCCGCCGGCCAACAAGTTTCCTGCGGCGATGGCTGAGGTTTTCTCCTTTAGGTCAAACTGTGGATGCAAAAAGAAGTCCACCTGGTCGGGGGTAACACGCAAAACCGCTTCCTGTTTTGTGATCATGGCCGCTTCAACCATTTCTACCGCTATTCTTACACTGGCTTGAGCCGTTCGTTTGCCATCACGGGTCTGTAATAGCCAGAGCTTTCCTTTTTCTACGGTAAATTCAATATCCTGCATCTCGTTAAAATGGTTTTCAAGCTTGTGGGCAACCTGTTCGAATTCGTCATAGACCTCCGGCATTTCGGTTTTTAATTGTGAAATGTCCTTTGTCAGGCGGATCCCGGCAACGACATCCTCGCCCTGGGCATTGGTCAGGTAATCGCCTTCGATTTTCTTTTCACCGGTGGAGCTGTTTCGCGTCATGGCAACACCGGTAGCACTGTCATTTCCCATATTTCCGAAAACCATTGCCATGATATTAACCGCTGTGCCCATATCATGGGAGATACCGGCCGCGTTTCGATAATCAATGGCGCGCTTCCCATTCCAGCTTTTGAATACAGCCTCCACGGCAAGTTTAAGTTGTTGATACGGATCGGTTGGAAATGCATGATGCGTTTCCCGCCTGTAGATCGACTTAAACTCCTCTGTTAATGCTTTCCAGTTATCGCCGGTTAGCTCGGTATCGGTTTTCGCACCTGTTTTAGCACGCAATTGGGTAATCTTTTCTTCAAAGACCTCATCGGGTACGCCCATCACGACGCTGCCGAACATCTGGATAAGCCGGCGATAGGCATCGAATACAAAGCGGGCGTCACCGGTCAACGCGATCATTGCCTGTGCCGTTTCGTCGTTCAGGCCGATATTGAGCACAGTGTCCATCATGCCCGGCATGGAAAACCTGGCGCCGGAGCGGCATGAAACCAGAAGGGGCTTTTCCGGATCCCCGAATTTTTTATCACTCTTCGACTGGATCGCACTTACCGCCTCTTGAACCTGTTCCCACATTCCCTCTGGAAGTGATCCTCCGGAAGCCAGATAAGCGT
>RCNC010002410.1_pt1 | contig 13020 bp, 9 predicted proteins | sample 2041301 | NCBI WGS metagenome assembly RCNC01 (sample SAMN09708231, study PRJNA481090) | Marine sediment metagenome, whole genome shotgun sequencing project. | biome: marine sediment; feature: ocean; material: sediment; isolation source: Sewage treatment plant 13A marine sediment (STP13A) ... | reverse complement strand
ACAATGTTCTTTTTATTTACAGGTCTCACAGCAACCATCTCATAAAACATCTTTACCGAGATCCTGGAGATAATCAGAAAAGCATTGATGGTAACATAATGGATCAAGAGGACTGATCCGGGGATATTAAAGGCTTCGTGCCAGAAAGAAACCTTCCCTGCCAGGGTTATTACAAGCAGTACTGCAAGTGCGGAGGTGGTGGTCAGAAGTACATTAAAAATATCCTTGATGGTGGTATGACGGATCAAGCCTGCAAAAGCCCGGAATATGAGCTCAAATACGCTAAACACTCCCACAACCACCAGTCCCTGCCTCAGAGCCGTTCCTAAAGGGAATTCAAGCACAAAGTTGAACCTCAACACATAGGCAAAAAGAAAGGTAATAAAGACCACACTCCCATCGAAAGCAAAAACCATCCAGCGGGGCAGAGAGTGCTTTCTGAAGAAGTCCCTTGACTTGAGACTTATGAAACTAAAAAAGTCAGAGTATAGTGCTTTCATCAATCTTTTTCTTTCTCCGGGAGAATTAATAATCGAAGTTATGAAATTCAGGTCCTAAAACGATCAGCTTGTGGCCCTATTTGACCAACATGGGCTTGGGTGTGATTTATGCGAAAATGAAGGGTTTAAAACCGGCCTAAGAGCCCTATATGCCTATCTGGAGAAAAGAGAAGTTTAACATAAAGGATGCGGCCGTTGACATAAAAAAACTGCAGGTTTATCAAAATCAAATAACTTATCAGAGAACTTATAAACAAACAAAAATCCGGCAAGGTAAACGCTACCCTGCCGGACCAATTGAAGAACCTTTTTAAGAAAAAAGGCCTCTACTACAAACTTTACCTGTCCTTCACAATTAACTTCCTGGTTCCGTATACTTGCTCACCTTTAATTCTTAAGATGTACATTCCATCGGAAAATCCAGTCAGGTCAATTCTGTTTTTGCTGAATATGGGTTCAGCATGGACAAGTCTACCCGTATTGGAATAAATTTCAAGGAGTAATTCCTTGTTATCAGGATTATCTACTTCAACTGTAACATGGTCAATAGCAGGAACCGGATATACATTAAATACCGGGCTGTTATAGAAATCCTCAACAGAGGTCTCATTAAGATCGCCTACAGTTATTGTAAAGTTCTGACTGATTGTACCGCCAGCGCCGTCATCGGATTGTACAAGGACGGAGTAAGAGCTTTGTACTTCAAAGTCGAGTTCTACATTCGTTTTCAGCGTATCCCCATCAATAATGAATGCATCATTATCTACATCATTTACTCCACCATCCAGGATGAAGGTATATAGATGTATGTCATCCACATCGACATCTGTTGTAGTAAACTGACCAACAACCGTACCCAGCGCTACTCTCTCTTCTACAGTGGCGTTAGTTAATTCCAGTGCTGTTGGATCATCGTTGATGTTGTTGACTGTAAGGGTATAGACCTCCATGTCTGAGAGCCCTCCTGAGCCGACCTCTGTGACCGTAACAGTGATCTGGGCTGTTCCGCTCCAGTTGGTAGCCGGTACAAGGGTGTAGGTGCTTCCACTGATATTGCCGTTAAGGTTCGCTACTGCTATACTGGCCTCATCAGAAGTCACAGTAATGGTATGCGTATCAGTTGGTTCAGTATCAGTAAAGGTAACAGGGATTCCCCTGAAGACATCGTCCTCATCGACGTTTTGGTCTCCGACCTCTACTATTACTGGTGCATCGTTAAGAGCATCGACTGTAAAAGTATAGGTCTCAAAGTCAGATAAAGCTAATGTACCATCGTCTGTAACCCTAACAGTGATCTGGGCAGTTCCATTCCAGTTCGCAGTCGCTACCAGGTCATAGGTACTACCGCTGACGTGGCCACTCAGGTTCGCCATGCTTACGTTGGCTTCACTGGAAACCACAGTGATGGTATGTGCATCATCATCGGGATCAGTAAATACTACTGGAAGGCTCGTCAGGTCCATATCCTCATCAGTGGACTGAGCTCCAATGTCAGTAAGTACAGGCTCATCGTTGATGGGATTCACCGTAAAGGTATAGGTCTCAAAGTCAGAGCGTGCTCCTGTACCATCGTCAGTAACCCTCACAGTGATCTCGGCAGTTCCATTCCAGTCCGCCGCAGGGACCAGATCATACATACTGCCATTGATATGGCCGGTAAGGTTTACAATAGTAACATTGGAATCATCTGAATCCACTGTAATAGTATGTAAATCATCATCATCGACGTCAGCAAAGACCACGGACCGTCCGGTGAGATTAGTATCCTCGTCAGTGGACTGGTCCCCGATGGGAGTAAGTACAGGTGTATCGTTGACATCATCGACTACCAGGGTATAAATCTCAAAATCATTCATCGGTGATGTACCGTTGTCTGTCACCCTTACAGTGATCTGTGTATTTCCGTTCCAGTCAGCTGCAGGTACCAGGGTATAGGTGCTGCCGTTGGTATTCCCGCTAAGATCTGTATAAGATACATTGGGATCACTGGAAAGTATGGAAATGGTATGTGTATCATCTCCATCAGGATCTGTAAAGTTTAGCTGGAGTCCTGTAAGTGGAGTGTCCTCATCCGTAAGTTGACCTCCAATTATTGCTAATACAGGTGCATCGTTGACATTCTGAACCGTATAGGTGACTTCAGTAGAGTCAGCGTCTCCATTGGGATTTGTTGCAATAAAGTAAACATCTTCTGATCCATACCAGTCAACACCAGGAATAGTTACCGTAACCGCATGACTTACTGCATCAATGGCAACAATTAACTCGGAGCTCCCTCTTGAGGTCCAAATCAGATCGGCAGGTGTAAATTCATACACATCCACATAAGTATCCAGATCGATGCCGCCAAAGGAGGCTCCCTCCAAAATGCTCTGATCAGCAATATCGGAAACAACAACCGAGTGTATTAGCACTGCATTCGATGCAACGGTTGTTCCTGCATCACTGCTTGCGAAAGGTGTCACTTCTGCATGCCATTCCTCACCACCGATGGTCTCCTCCGATACAATCTCATCATCTCCACTATACATCACAGAAATCTGATGTGGGGATAATGCACGGCCAAATAATTTGGCTTCATCAATAACACCGGTCCAGTTGTATTGATAATTCATGGAACCGATCAGTACTGAAGGATCCACTACATCGCGGTATAATACATTAACTGTAGCCTGAAACACTTGGAGTCCATCCCTGTAAAGAGTCATCACCCCTGTGGCATAATCATAGGTAACCGCCACAAAATACCAGGTATCCAGACTCATGGCATTCGGATCACGAACTGTATTGTTTCCAAAATCATGTCCTGCAGTGATGTGTCCATCGACACTTACTCTTAAGGTATGGTTATTGACGTCGTGCAAGTCCGAACTCATGATATTACCAAAGAAAATACCTGTGTTGTATATCCAGGCTGTTTTGGTATAGGACGAGTTGAGAGGGAAAATATCTCCAGCTTCCATTTCGTCATTTCCGTCAAACACAAATGCACCACTGCCGTTATGTCCAGCTGTGGCATCCCAGTCGGGATCATCCAGCATGTTACCAATCAAGGTGGCATGGTTGCCATTTCCTGAATAGTCGTTCAGTGCTTCCTCAATTCCCTCAAAGGGCAGATTCAACAAAGCATCAGGAGTTCCATCCCGGAACCATGCTGTAGTTGTTTCTGTCACGGAGGCATTGGACGTATAGGTGTTGGTCAGATCATCGGTACTCAGGTTCCCCGGGGAAGAGGCAGTTAAAGACACTGCACTCACAGCCGCTGCCTGGAGGGTCTGATCAGGTGTCATCCTTGACGCTCCGACTCCAGTTTCGGAAAAGGGTGTAACACGTACCCGCCATTCTTCGCCACCACGTGTTTCCTTGGAAAGAATCAGGTCCATTCTATTGGTGTAGACAGCCTGAATTTGCTCAGGAGTCAGATCACGCGAATAAACAGCGGCATCATCAATATATCCGTTCCAGAAAAAATCATATGTCTTTGATCCAATCAGCAAACCACTATCTGTCACGGATCTGTTGCTTTCAGGCACAATATCCCTGGCCACTTCAACTCCATCCAGGTAAAGGACCATCAATCCGCTTTCAAAATCAAAAGTAACCGCCGTATGATACCAAACATCATTAAACAGGGAATCTGGAGAACTAACATAGAAGGAGCCGAAACTATGTCCCGCAGTTAACCTTCCGTTCGGATTTACTTTAAATCCATGGTTGCGGTCTGCATTGAGATATCCGCTCATGATATTCTTGTATCCGTCCGCAACTGAGATATTAACCCAGGCTGTTATTGTATACGAGGAATTCCGGGGGAAATTAGGACCCGCATCCAGGTAATCGTTGCCGTCAAAGGTAAAGGATCCTGTCCCGTTATGTCCTGCTGTAGCGTTCCAGACAGGAGTTGTTGCGGGATCTCCAGAGGTAGTTAAATCGTTATGCCTTCCGGAATAATCCAGCAAAGCAATGTCAGGGTCGGTGCCGCCAGCCTCAAAAGGATAGTAAACCCTTGCAAGAGGGACACCATCAACATACCAGGAGTTGATGGTCTCAACTGCTCCTGAGGTAGAATAGGTGGCAGTCAAGTCATCATTGGTTGAGTAATTAGAAGAAGACGCATCCATCGATAAGCCGCTAACGGTAGGCTGTGCAGAAGCGATGATCCCCATCATTAATAAAATGCCAAAAAGGCCTAGTTGTAGTAGATTTTTTTTCATTTTTCTTCAATTATAGTTTACATTTTTCATTTTCGAGTCAAGTACATTCCATTATATTAAATTTAGACTTTTTCCTTTAATCTAAGGACTGTGAGGGATCGAAGTTAAAAATTCCCGGGGCCGATGGGTCATCTAGGCGATCCAATTTGACCAATTCAGAGTTAGCTATGGCTTGAAGCGTCAATTTTGGTTGTGAGACCTCAGTTGTAAAAGCATTCTGCTTTATCAATATAAACGGCTCATTCGTACAAAGAAAACTGACATTTACACTTGAAATTTGATACTTGGTCAAATCAGAACTCTAATTGCCCTTTCTCGTGAACAGAGATGCAACCAAACAAACTCCCTCTAAAGTTGTTTTGAAACTAGGAATTGATCTAACTTATTTGCGTCAACAGGTGCAACTATCATTTTGAAAAAGCATGAGAAAACTGATAATATTTTTGTTTATGGCTGTTTTAGTTAGCTGTCAATCAGGCAAGGGCGATGAAAGCTCCAGGGTCATTTTTCTCCATCACAGCACGGGGAATGCTATATGGAAGGGAAAAGCAAACCGGTATGTATACAAGATTACCAGAAAAGGAGATGTAGAAAAGTATTTCCTGAACTACAACAAACGGAATAAAACGAATTATCAGATCACCGAACAGGCTTTTCCCAAACGGGAAACACATGGTTGGAAAAACTACCCATACGATTATTATCATCTCTGGGTAAAAAATGCCGGAAACGGTGTTGGGCTGGAGGATGCAAACCTTGAAGTGTTTAGCGCTTCCTATGATGTAATTATTTTTAAACACTGCTTTCCTGTGAGTAATATCCTGGAAGATACAGGCAAGCCCGATATCAATTCGGATGAAAAAAGGATTGAAAACTACAAATTGCAGTACGAGGCATTGAAGCAAAAGATGCATGAGTTCGAAGACTGCAAATTCATTCTTTGGACACCGGCCGCCCTGGTCAAGAACGCAACAACTGAGGAAAAAGCCTTACGCACCCGCGAGTTTTATGAATGGGTGATAGGTGAATGGGACGAAGAAGGGGATAATATTTATCTATGGGACTTCTATAAATATGAAACCGAAGGAGAACTCTACATGAAAAATGAGTACGCTACCAGCGCTAAAGATCCTCATCCCAATAAAGAATTCTCAGGTAAAGTGGCTCCTTTATTCAGCCAGTTTATAATCGACGTTATTGAGAATTAGAACTGAAAATAGACGAATTCCGCGGCCGCATTGTTGCTAAAGGTCATCATCAGAACAATACACCCATAGTAGGCCAACCATCGCAAGAGGGTTCCCATTCTTGTTTTAGAGTACCAGAATGATTCTAGCTTCTCTCCTGTTTTACTAAAGTCCTCCTGGATTACCTGTAGACCTAAGATCACCAGGATCGAGATGATCAAAATGGCTAAGTTCTGTGGTGTGAAATCAGCCGGAAGTGGTCCCCCGCTCTGCGGCAATTTGGAAAACAGCAACAAAGCCGATTTCATGTCAGGTGTAAAAAAGAAAACCAGCGATACACTGTAGAATACATAAGTGCTTAACCTGCCTGTCCATTTCCTTATACCCGTTGGCAGTTTTGAAAAAGTCTTTATTCTCCATCGCTTGGTGCGAAACTCATAATATACGGCAAAAGCCTGCAACAAGCCCAGGAACATAAAATTCCAGCCTGCACCGTGCCAGATACCAAAAAGTACCCAGGTAAGGAACAGGGCAATGGTGGTGGCGCGCTGTTTCAATTTACGATAACGGAACATGGTCCGCATGAATACGTAATCGGCAAACCAGGAAGAGAGGGATGCATGAAACCTCTTCCAAAAATTGGTCATGCTCTCGGCTAAAAAGGGCCTGTTAAAGTTCATGGGAATCTTTATCCCGAATGCTCTGGCAAAACCAATGGCAATATCCGTATAGCCCGAAAAATCAAAATAGAGGTAGAGTGGTTGAATAAGTACTACCACCCAAAGATTATATGTATCCGGGGTATTCAATGTACTAAAGGCACCATGGACCATCAGGGAAAGCTGATTTGCCACCACCACCTTTTTAAAGAGTCCGAATAATACCAGTCTGGCCCCTTCGGTAATATTCTCCGAATTAAAGGCCTTTGTTTCCTTAAGCTGGGGCAGAAAGAGATTGGAGCGGTCAACGGGGCCCGAGATAAAGCGTGGGTAAAAAGTCATATAGAGGAGAAAGTGTGAAAAGTTCTTCTCTGGCTTTTCCCAGCCCAGTTTCACGTTGATTAAATAACCGATCCCCTGAAGGGTAAAATAAGAAACCCCAATGGGAACAATGAAGCGCGAAATAGAAATAAGGTCCGTTTCAATGCTGAAAAGACGAAATAAGGGTTCAATGGTAAATGATACATATTTCAGCATCACAAGCTGTAATAAGTTGATCACAAGCCCCGTGGTGAACAGCGCTTTCTTTCTTCTGGCATCTGGGATTTTAATCCCGATTATATAATTGATAATCGTATATACCAGGATATATAGTAGTAGTTTATAGCTATAGGTAGCAACAAATCCGGAACTTAATAAAACCAGAAACAGTATCCTGAACCTGCCTGGTATCACATAATAGGCAAATACTGCTACAGTGGATATCAGAATAAATAATAAGGAGGTAATTTCCATTGTCAAAAAGATATGCTTTCTAAATATTTATTGACTTGCCTGGCAACTTCCTTGTGTCCATCACAACTCCAGTGTCCTCCAAGGGTTCCAAGCCAGGAATTATAATCGTCTGTTTCAAGCCGAAGTGCATTAAATCCGACTTTTTCTGTCATCTCAATCAGTTTCGGATCACTATCGGGAAAGAACACAAGTACTACATTTTCTATCCTGTAATTCTCTTTTACATAGTCAAGGAGAGACTGCATATAAGGATAATCTGACTCCTGAATTTCATTCAAGCTTGCCTGTGTCCTGCCTCTTGCCATTTCAAGATCCACAATTACAGGGACTATGTAATTTCTGTACAGGAAGTAAGCAAACTTAAAATGATACAGAGCTTCCTTCAGGGCACTGCCTTTTAACTGTGCATACCTGAGTTTATTCTGCTCCAGGGATAGTTGGACCGTAAGGGGTTGATTGCTACTTTCGATTACGCTGGTAATAAAATCGTAGTCATTCACATAAAGTAATTGCTTGCTGGGATTATACTTTTCCAGAGATTTCGCCATCTCCATATCTTCCAGGAAACAGGCTCCATCTCTTGACATGGGATAGAAGTTATAGTCGTGGTTCATACCGGCCAGATAATTGGCCTGATGGCACTCGGGAGGATTCATGGTATTGGAAATATATGAATTCCCGATGACGCTGACCATTGACTCCAGCGACTCTGGTTCATAGCCGAAATTCCCATGCTTATTTATAAGCCATTTGTATCGTTCGGAAGAGTATCCTGTTTGATTTGGGTAGTATTTAATAAGCTGATCCGAATCCCGATATGCCTTCGGAACATCCACTGTCAGATGAAACACCCGGGCAGCAAATTCCCCTAGCAGTACACCACAGAGGAGAAAAATAAGGATCCTTACTAAGTATGCCTTCATGTTAAATAAAATTTAACTTTTCATTTGTATCACAAAACTAGCTATAATTCGTTATAAATTTACAAGCGCAAAAAACTAAACAAAATATGCATATGAAAGTTGTTCTCATATCTCTAATTCTTTCTTTTAGTTTCCTGGCCTCTGCAAGGATATACTATGTCCAGGACCCTGCCTACAATGAGAATGCCAGCGATCAGAATCGTGGCGACGATATAAACTTCCCCTGGGCCACCTGGCAAAAGGGCTTTAATACGGCCATGCCCGGAGATACGGTATACTTCAGGGGAGGTACCTGGCTCCCGAGAACTGACGATTATGGAAATGTGGCCAAGTATAACCCAAGAGGCGGAAATGGACATCATGGTACTCAATCCAATCCGATCTACTTTTTAGCCTATCCGCCTGATTTGGCAGCGGGGAATATGCCAGTGTTGGATTGCAGGAATACCCATCCAAGTACCAACGGCCACGTTGGTCTTAACATAAGGACTACCGGTTATGTAAAATTCAAAGGATTAAAAGTGACCAATGTCCGCTCATGGCCACAGGAATCCGGTGAGATGTGGTGTGCAGGGATCATGGTCAATGATTACGGACATCTGACCCTCGAGCAAATGACCGTTTCCTATATTGGTGGAGCCGGGATATTGATTATGGGTGGTGATTCCCTCTACATGATTAACTGCGACTCACATAACAATAGTGACAGTCTCGATGTAAAACTCCCGGGAAATGACGGGGACGGATACACTATTATGCATGATGGTCCGGACACCGATACAAAAGCCTTTGCCTATATACATGGTTGCCGTGCCTGGAACAACGCGGATGATGGTTTCGGTATTTCCAACAACAAACAGCTGGAGATCAGCGATTGTTGGGCTTGGAACAACGGTGACCTGGAAGGGGACGGTAATGGCTTTAAATTTAGATACAGTTATATCAGGGAAACATGGAAAAGAAAGGTATACAACTGCATTGCGTCCTCCAATAGACGTGCAGGTTTTACTGATCTGAACCTGAACGCTCCCATGGGGCCTCATATGGAATATCTTAATAACTCTATTTATAACTGCGAAAAGGGATTTGGCAGCAGTCCGGGTCATGTCTTTGATTGTGCAATTCATCCCTCAGAGGTTATCTATCGCAACAACATATCCTTTGCCTCCACCGGACCCTACCCTGTTGCATTAACTGCATGTAACTACCAATATCCCTCTTATGCCACACAGGATCACAACACCTGGGTGCAGACCGGAAGTCATTACTATACGGAAGCCAATCCAGCCTACAATCTGACAGCGGATGACTTTATATCCCTTGATACCGAGCAATTGGGATGGCCGCGAAAATCTGACGGTTCCTTACCCGATATCACCTTTATGCAATTGAGGCCTGGCAGTGATATGATCAATGGGGGCGTTGATGTGGGTCTGCCCTATTTCGGCACGGCACCCGATCTGGGGGCCTACCAAGTGGGAAGCTATTCGGTGGAGCTGGTCTCCCCAAAGATTTACCAGACCTTTCACCTGGGAGATCAGGTGGTAATTCAAGCCCGGGTAGAAGGTACTGCCGAAACCATAGAGGAAGTGATCTTTTACGATGAAAATGGTAATAATCTGCTTGGCCCCGGGACTCAGGTGGCTCCCTCCCTTTGGGAATATACCTGGGAAAGTGAGGACATAGGTTACCAGGGATTAAGGGCGGAAGCGCGGAGCTCACAGGGTGAAACAGCCTTGTCATCCATTCTCAGAGTCCGGATCAGATGGCCGCTTAATAAAGACCAGTCGCAGCCTGATGATATCAAGCACAGCAAAATCATACCCAATCCCAACGACGGTTTTTTTTTGCTGGAGTTGCCCGAGCCTCTCGAAGAAAGCAGTGACATCCAGATTTTATCTGTAACGGGACAAGTGATGGCGATCGAGCGTATGGCCAGGGAGGAACAGATCAAAGAAGTGGATGTATCCTACCTGCCCCCGGGCCTGTATTACATCCTCCTGAACAAAGGGGGATCTTCCCTGTCAGGTATGCAAAGCCTGAAGATGATAAAAAACTAAACTCTGATCAGGGTATCACACTTGGCAAAAGCCTGGTCGTAGGTTCTGCTGAAGGTGGAAAAATCAAACTTTCTATTCTCCAGCCATGCAAGAATGGCTGCAGGATAGTTTGCCCCGGACATCTGGGAGAAAGGATAGCCTCCCCCGAATCGCGGATTCAGCTCCAGGAGATAGTACTGCCCATCTTTTTCAAACATATCGCAATCCACATTGCCAATATGCCCAAGGGCCTCCCCCACGCGGAATCCCAGCTCTTCCAGTTTGGGATGGTTTCGTAACACAGACTTATCCGTCTCGCCTGCCCGCATGGCCAGTTTCTCCTTCACATAGACCTGCACGCACCTGCCCGAAAAGTCATTGAGGATATCCAGTCCGTACTCGATCCCATCAATTCGTTCCTGGATCAAAACGGATCTCTCCATGTCTTCCTTGCTGGCCTCAGAAAGTATGCTGCGCCCAACCCTGAGGGTCACCAGGCGATAGGCAAGCTCCAGTTCTTCCATGTCGCTTGGAAACTCCAGACCTATGGAAGCACTCCCCCACCGGGGTTTTACCACCACAGGGAAAGATAATTCACCCGATTCAAGTGCTTTCCTGGCTTCATCCAGATCCAGATAGGTTCTGGGGGTCCCCATTTTCAAATCATGACAAAACTGAACCGTCCTGTATTTATCAAAACAGATATCTATCACCTTCTGCTCAGAAATAAGCAGACGGACCCCTGCCTTTTCAAAGCTTGGTCGGTGAGGAGATAGCACCGGCAATTCCAGATCGTTCAGGGATATGAGCAGGTCCACCTCTTCTTCCTGGCAGATCTTCAAAATCCGGTCCACATAATCTTCTGCATATACATCAGGAACAACATGCGCCACATCGGCTAGTGCCATGGCAGGCGCAGTCCGGCTCATGTCTGCGGCTATAACGGTTCCTGAACCACCCATTGCTTCTTTGAAATACTCCAGCAAATAATTTCGTCTCCCGGCACATGTAAATAGTACGTTCATAATCAGTGCATTAAATTTAACAGACCTCCTGTATGCCAGAAGACCATAGATCCTTTCAACTCTTCCTTAGAGATCAGATCCAACATTCCATAAAAGGCCTTCCCTGTATAGGTATCGTCCAGCACCAGGCCCGTTTCCCGGGCCATCCTGCTGGTAAAATCAGTCAATGCCCGGGTATATTCCCCGTATCCTCCAAAAGTATAGCTGTCCTCAAAGTGTAAATCAGCTGTGTAAGTGTCCGGATCCTCGTCTATGAATTCAAGGGATTCCCGGATGGCGGCTCTACCTCTTTCCTTTGTTCTGGCCACAGAAATTCCCCGGATATGGGTGGAAGTCCATCCCAGCATTCGACTTCCGGCCAGCAGACCCGCCTGGGTAGATCCTGTTCCGGAAGCAAGAAAAACATGGGCAGGCGGAGAATCGGGGGACCATGCTTTCTGAAATTCCTGCATGGCATCCCTGTAAGCCAGTACCCCGGAACGATTATGTCCTCCTCCATAGAGGTAGTATGGCCGCTTCCCCTCTGCTTTCAATTCCTGCATGGAGCGATCCATGGCCGGACCGATCTCAGCCCCCTCAACAAATTCAACAAGAGCACCGCTCCTTCTAATCAATAGCGCATTCCCCTTTTCTGCGAGGAATTGTTCCCTGGACCCATGTAATACAAGCTTACACGTCCATCCCCTTTCTGCACAGGCCAGTGCGACGACACGGCAATGATTGGACTGGATCCCCCCGGTACTTACCACCGCATCGAAACCACCCTCTTCAATTTCCGTGTTTATATGGACCATTTTTCTTGCTTTATTTCCACCATAAAACAAGGGATAGAGATCATCTCTGACTACATACAGTGCTTGCCCCGTGGGCATCCTGGAAGCAGAGATAAGATCAATTCTCATGGGTCCCACTTTGCGTTCGCTTCCGGTAATCATCAAAATCAGGCACCGTCTCACTACTTACCTCCAGCACATCCTTTTGACTTAGAACTTCATTGATGGTTTTGAATACGATCCTGATATCCAGTCCAAGGCTCATGGTCTCTACATCCAACTCCAGGCGCTTGTCCCAGTTCAGCAAATTCCGTCCGTTTACCTGTGCCCAGCCCGTGATACCCGGCCTGACCTCGTGGCGTTTCATCTCCCGCTTGGTGTAAAAGGGAAGATATTTAACCAGTAGAGGTCTGGGCCCGATCACTGACATGTCTCCCCGTAGTACATTTATGAGTTCAGGCAGCTCATCCAGACTGGTCCTGCGCAAAAACCGTCCCAGAGTGGTAATCCTTATCTGGTCGGGCAGTAACTCACCCTTCTCATCCCGTTCGTTGGTCATGGACCTGAATTTTACCATTTTAAATACCTTAGCCCCTAATCCAGGTCGATTCTGGGTAAAAAACACAGGGCCTCCCAACTTTATTCGGATAAGGATCATCAATAGAATCAGAACCGGAGCCAGCAAAATAATAGCCATGAAGGAGGATACTAAGTCAAGCCACCGTTTGAAATATCTGTACATATAAACTCTGTTTGCTATATACGATGGGGCATTACCGCCGATTACGAAGCTCGGGGGGCAATTCTGAAAGATGCTTTTCCAGGACATGCTTCAAGCCCGTATCAATGGGAATCTGCCACAGGATCTTGCACCAGTTGTGGTTCCCTTCCAGTAATTCCGGTCC
>RCNC010005030.1_pt1 | contig 13022 bp, 9 predicted proteins | sample 2041301 | NCBI WGS metagenome assembly RCNC01 (sample SAMN09708231, study PRJNA481090) | Marine sediment metagenome, whole genome shotgun sequencing project. | biome: marine sediment; feature: ocean; material: sediment; isolation source: Sewage treatment plant 13A marine sediment (STP13A) ... | reverse complement strand
ACATTATACTGGTGATCGGTCTGGGCCAGGGTTGCTGAATCGCTTCGCTCTGTCTTTAATAAAAACAGATAGAATTCCTTAACTTTAGGCACTTTAGGTCACTTTAGCGCACTTTAGTCACTTTGTGTTATGAAATATACACTCCCTTCCAGGGGATATCATCTCCACGGGCACACCGTCGGGAGTGGGCATTTTCAGGGGCCCGCCCATCGTCCTCAAACCGGGAGATATCGTAGAGTGCCGGGTCGATGGCATCGGCGCCATCGCCAATACGGTGAAGGCTGCAGATTAGAGATCTTTCCGTGCAAGCTGATTGTATAGAATAGATATTACCGCAGACGCTGAGAACGCAGAGGGTTAATAGCTATTAACTGGTAGCACCAAGAGCTATCAGCCAACAATAAATTACAGCGAAGCGTAGTAACGCGCGCAGTGCAAATGTCAGCCGGAGGCGTAGTGACGCCCGAAGGGCAAATCACACACGAAGTGTTAATTACGGCCGAAGGCCTAATGACAGCCGCAGACATCACTCGTTGTCCGTTTTCAGCACCGACAAAAAGGCAGACTGGGGAATCATCACCTTGCCCACCATTTTCATCCGTTTTTTGCCTTTGCGCTGTTTCTCGAGCAGCTTGCGTTTGCGGGTGATATCGCCGCCATAGCATTTGGCGGTGACGTCTTTTCTGAAGGGAGACACGGTCTTGCGGGCGATTATTTTTCCGCCAATGGCCCCCTGAATAGCTATTTTGAACATCTGCCGGGGGATTTCATCCCTCAGCTTGTCGCAGGTATGCCGGGCACGCTCCACGGCTCTGTCCCGGTGAACCAACTGGGAGAGTGCATCCACCCGTTCGCCGTTGATCAGGATGTCCAGTTTGACCATGTTGGTATCCCGGTAGTCCAAAAGGTCGTAATCAAACGATCCATATCCCTGGGTGACGGTTTTAAGCCTGTCGTAGAAATCGTAGATCACCTCCGCAAGCGGAAGCTCGAACATCATTTCCAGGCGGTTGTTGGTGAGATACTGATAATTTCTATTAATGCCCCGCCTGTCCAGGCACAGCTTCATGACGGCTCCCATGTAACGATCAGGAACGATGATAGCGGCCTTGATAAAAGGTTCGCGTGTTTTGTCGATCAGGGTTGGGTCCGGATAGAGGGCCGGGTTGTCGATAATTTCTTCGGAGCCGTCGTTCATCATGAGAATATAGCGCACCGACGGCGCCGTCAGAATAAGCGAGAGGTCGTATTCGCGCTCCAGCCTTTCCTGCACGACTTCCAGGTGGAGCAGCCCGAGGAAGCCGCACCGAAACCCGAATCCAAGGGCCACGGATGTGTCCTTTTCATAGATAAGCGAGGCGTCGTTCAGCTTCAATTTTTCCAGGGCAGTGGCCAGGTCTTCATAACCATCCGAGGCAACAGGGTAAATGGAAGAGAACACCACCGGTTTGGCCTCTTTGAAGCCGGGCAGCGGCGCATCGCACGGGTTGTCTCGCAGCGTGATGGTGTCGCCGCAGCGAGTGTCGCTGACGGTCTTGATCCCGGCTATGACGTACCCCACCTGTCCGGCGGAGAGCTGTTTCTTGGGTACGCGAACGATCTGAAAAACACCCACCTCCTCGACCTTGTGGACCGCATTGTTGTACATGAACTCTATTCGGTCACCGGGTTTGAGGGTGCCCTGCACTACCCTGAAGTGGACAATGGTCCCCCGAAAGGGATCATAGTGAGAATCGAATATCAGACCCTTTAAAGGCGCCTGGGTATCCCCCTCGGGCGGGGGCAGGTGGGTCACGATGCCTTCGAGAACATCGTCAATACCGATGCCGTCTTTGGCAGATGCGAGGATAGCGGTTTCCGGATCGAGGCCCAGGTCTTCCTCTATCTGCTGTTTCACCCTGTCGATGTCGGCCGAAGGCAGATCAATTTTATTGATGATTGGAATGATTTCCAGGTCGTGTTCAATCGCCAAATAGAGATTTGCCAGGGTCTGGGCTTCCACCCCCTGGCTGGCATCCACCAACAAAAGGGCCCCTTCGCACGACGCAAGCGCCCGGGAAACCTCATATGAGAAATCCACATGTCCGGGGGTGTCGATCAGATTCAGATGGTACGTCTTGCCATCCATGGCGGTGTAGGGCAGGCAAACCGTCTGGCTTTTTATGGTGATGCCGCGCTCCCTTTCGATATCCATGCTGTCCAGTATCTGATCTTTGAAATCACGGTCAGACACGATGTTCGTGGACTGGATCAACCGGTCGGAAAGCGTGGACTTCCCATGGTCGATATGGGCGATTATACTGAAATTTCTTATGCTTTGCATATCCATTGAAATCAAAGGAATCCAATCCATTAAAAAAAGTTTAATTTACCCAGTCTTAAAATTTGAAACACTCATTTTAGGTAAAAGTTCGGTTGACATGTTATACGGCACCATCTATACTTAAGCGTTATTTTTTGATTCAAATTTTCAATCCAGCTGTAAAAAACGATGAACCGGAAAAGTCAATAGTCGCTCGACGGCTGCCAGTAAAAGAGCTAGCCTATCAAATTTGATTTGTGGCTGTCAACCCGGCGGAATGACAGAATCTGAACTAAATATGGACACACTGGATCAGGCTTCACTATCCGATTAGGACAAAATCAATGGCAACTGAAATTCTGATCGTAGATGACGATGATGCAATTCGTGACGCAATGCAGGAATTCCTCGAGATTTCCGGCTATAGTACCACCTCGGTGAAGAGTGCCGAGCAGGCCATGGAGACGCTGCTCACTAAAAAGGTTCAGGTGGTGATAACCGATATCATGCTGCCCGGTATGGACGGGCTTGAACTGACCGACTTGATCAAGGCGGATTACGATATTGATGTCATTGTAATGACGGGCTACAGCGGCGACTATTCCTATGAGGAAGCCATAAACAAGGGGGCCAGTGACTTTGTATTCAAGCCTGCTCGTTTCGAAGAGCTGCTGTTGCGTCTGAAGCGGGTGCTGAAAGAAAGAAAGCTTACCAATGAACGGGTCCACATGCTCGAAAAGCTCAAGAAGCTATCCATCACCGATGGGTTGACCCGGCTTTACAACTCGCGACATTTCTACAATCAACTGCGCGGGGAGGTTGATCGTTCCAACCGGTACAAGCATCCGCTTTCTCTCCTGATTTTGGATATTGACCACTTTAAAATTTACAATGATTCATATGGTCACCTCGAAGGCGATAAGGTTCTGGTCCGGATCGGTGAGGTTATCAAGGATGTGTTAAGAAAAATGGACTCCGCCTATCGATACGGGGGGGAGGAGTTCACGGTGATTCTCCCAGAAACAGAAGGCAAGGAGGCCCAGACAGTGGCCCAGAGGATCCGTGTAGCGGTAAAAGCCGAGAAATATACGCCAGAAGGCCGTCCTACACCCGTGTCCATAACCATCAGCCTGGGTGTAACCGAATACAAGCCCAAGGAAGATGCCTCCGACTTTATTCAACGGGCGGATAAGGCGCTCTACGGTTCCAAGGAAGACGGTCGGGACAAGGTGTCGGCTATATTTATCTGACAAATTATCATGCCATGCGATATTCCTTTCTCACCCACCCCACCGCAGACCATATCCACCAAATTTTGTCGCTCTACAAGCACGAAGGATGGTGGGTTGAATCCAGTGATGATGTCGATCTTGTAAAGCGAATCGTTGCGGGTAGTCACTGTGTCCTGATCGTGGAGGATGGGAAGCGGCTGGTGGGCATGGGAAGGGCTATCAGCGATGGCACCAGCGATGCCTATATCCAGGATGTGGCCGTGGATGTGAATAACCGGGGCAGGGGCATCGGCACGGAGATTTTAAAAAGGCTGCAGAAGCGCCTCAACCGGGATGGCGTCAACTGGATTGGACTGATCGCCGAACGGGGATCCCACCCGTTTTATGAACGCCTGGGCTTCAATATCATGCCCGACTCAACGCCCATGGTGATAATTGGTAGTTAAGGAAGTTTTAGTATGAATTTCAAACACATGCTGCCGTCTGACGTTGCAGTGTATAAACCCTATTTCAGTGCCCAGCAGTACACGCTGTGCGGCTATGCCCTATCGTCCATTATCGCCTGGAGCAATGAGGAATATCAGCCTTTTGGTGGATTTAGGGATGACGCACTGGTCGTTGCGGCCGAGTTTGCCACCGAACGCGAACACCGGCATCTCATTTTACCCATTTCACCGCAAAAGGAGTACCAGCCCCTGGAGTTGTCCGAACTGGCTCGGGAGTTGGGATACAATACCTTCTGGTTTGTGCCTGAGAGCTATATCGAACGGCAAGGCCGTGAGGAATTGACGCAGTATTTCACTATTGTGCCCCATGAGGCCTACGACGACTATGTTTTCAGGACCGAAGACCTGGCTTTGTTAAAAGGAAACAAATATTCCAAAAAACGCAATTTGATACACCAATTCGAGCGGGAATTCAGTGCTGATGGACGCCTGCAGGTGGAGGCGATGGGGCCGGCTGTTGCTGATGAGTGTCTGGAGTTCCTGGATCTATGGTGTGCTGAACGCGACGGTTGTGACGGTGCTGTGAACAGTGACCTGGCCTGTGAAAAACAGGCCGCCATCACCACCATCGAAAACCTGGAGCAGATGGAACTGAAGGGCCTCCTGGTCAGGCTTGACGGCGTGGTGAGTGCTTTTGGTATTTCTTCGGCCCTGACACAGGACATGGCCACGCTGCAGTATGAAAAAGCCTTTTCCGACATCAAGGGGCTTTACCAGTATCTGGACCGAGAGTGTGCGCGGCGCCTGTTTGAGGGGTTTACGTATATCAACAAGGAGAGCGATATGGGCATGCCCGGCATTGCCAAATCCAAGCGCTCCTATCATCCTGCCATGATGGTAAAGGCCTATAAACTTATTTTAGCTTGATCCTGTTCGAATGTCTTGAAAAAAGAGTATTGATTACAGAATTCAGGTAGAATCCCACCCTGTGAATCAGATCTTTCATTTCCGCCAGGAGCCCTTCCATTGATCAAAACCTGAGAGAATCATTTGCAAAAGCCTTTTAGGATCATTTTCAACTTGGAAGATCGCCAAGGCCTTTTGGTACTCTCGCTTCTTTACATATAATCTACTCAACCGATCCCTGGCTGGAAGAAAATCAGGTTGTATATCGAGAACCTCCTGATACATGACCGCAGCTCCCTTTATCCGGCCATTTTGTTCCATGATAACAGCCTGATCATATCCATCCTTTGCTTCCTGGTTCAGCGATTTGATAGCAGAAGGGTCGAAGGGTTGAATTTGTCGAACTAGTTCATGAAAATGTTTTAAGGCGAGTTCGTATTGTTTTCCCATTGCCAGTACCAATCCAAGTGTGAAGCTGGCTTCCTGATTTTCAGGCTTTTTAGCGACACAATTCTGCAAAACCAGAACGGCTTCATCGAGATTTCCGGTAACGGTCAAGGCGCGCGCCAGGGTGATCAGGATAGGCCCCTTGTCGGGTCTGAGCTGTGCCGCTTTTTTAAAATGCTCTACGGCCTCAGGAAAACGGCCTGTTGATGCCAATGTATGTCCTAGGCCGTAATGGGCCATATAATTCTTTTCAGTAACCTCGAGCGCACGTCTGTACAAGTCTTCGCTGGTGCGCCAGAAGGTAATTTGGTGACTGGTCAGTATAACGAGAAGCATAAAAACGAGGGCTGTGATGCCTGCAGCAGCATAGCGCCAGCCACGGCGGAGAACAAGCCGCTCGGCTCCACTCCAGATGATGATGATGAAAAGACCGGTAACCGGGATGTAGGTATACCGGTCAGCCATGCTGAAGTCACCGATTTTGAAAATGCCGATGACAGGTATCATGGTTCCCAAAAACCAGAGCCACCCCACGAACAGATAGGGCCTTGTCCGGATCTGGAAAATTGTTAAACACGTAAAGCCGATCAGCAGGAGCAATGCTGTCAGAATACTTAAATATGAATGGTCGAGGAGGTAGGGATAATAGACAGCCAGATCATGCGGCCAGAGGGTTTTCAGGATATAGCCTTTATAAGATATTAGAGCGTTGCTCAAACGCACGGTCATGGGATATTCGGCAATACTACCCAATCCCCCACCAGCCTTTTGGGCATAAATTGCCGCAAGCCCTCCTGCTATTGACAGAAAAAACAGGGGTGCCTTTTCCTTTAGCAGTAATTGCATACTATCCAGGACAGTGCTGTTATTTTTGCGGAATGACACACGTTTTAAGGGCCAGATGTCCAGCAAAAGGAGAACGCATGGTAGAGTGATAATCATGGGCTTGGAGAGTAGCCCGAAGATGAATGCAATCACAAGGATGGCATATTTTCCAGCTCGAGGCCGCCGAATATAGCTTATATACGCCCAGATGCTTACATACCAGAAAAACGTGCAAAGAAGGTCTTTACGGCCGGAAATCCAGGCGACACTTTCAACATGTAAGGGGTGCAGGGCAAACAGCGCAGCAACGAGCAAGCTCCTAATAAGAAATCCCGTCATGCGATAGAATACATAAAAAAGCAGGAGGGTATTGAGAACATGCAGCATAAGGTTGGTGGTGAGATAGCCTCTTGCCTTTATGCCGTAGATTGATGTGTCCACCATTAGCGAGACCCAGGTCAGTGGGTGGTAGAATTCACCATGGATGCTTGTAAAAGCCCATTGAAGATTTTGCAGATTGAGACCGGTTCCAACATGTTTATTCTTGGTGACATAAATATGATCATCGAGGTTGGTGTAATTATGGGACAGCACAGGGTAAAATATGACCGCTGTCGTAAAGGTTAGCACCAGGCAGCCCCAGAGGAATTTTTTGTTGGATATCATACTAAAGTCATTCAGAATTATAAAAATGAAGTCAAGTTTTTTCTTAACGAGCAATGGAAATTTTAAGGTACAAATCTCCTTTGCGGCCATCCTGCATCTGTTTCCCCAATCCTTTCAGCTTGAGCGTTTTGCCTTTTGATATGCCGGCGGGCACGGTGACCCGAATCAGTCTTTTGTGAAAGGCCCAGGGAACGTTGACTAATTTGTGAGAACCCAGATAGGCTTCGGTACGGGTGATGGCCAGGGTGCCATAAAGGTTGGCATCATTTCCCGGACCAATGGGGCGGATGACCTGGAGCTTGTGGGACTTTTTCTTGGTTGTTGCACGCCGCAGGGGGCCTGACAGGCCTGTTGCGGGCATTTTCAGGGCGATCTTCAAAAATAGAATTCCAAAGATGAATCCGCCGATGTGGGCCCACCAGGCAATCCCGCCGCCACCGCCGGCAGCGTTTAACAGCTGCATGGCAAACCAAATACCGATGAATATAAAAGCGGGGATTTCCACAAACCAGGGGATAAAGATAATGGGAATCAAGGTCAGGATTTTGGAATTGGGGTGGATGATGATATATGCTCCCATGACCCCGGCCACGGCTCCGCTGGCGCCGATGGTGGGCACCATGGACTGGGTGTTGGACAAAAAATGGAACATCCCGGAAGCAATGCCGGCAAGGAGATAGAAGATCAGGTAACGGAACGGACCGAGCCGGTCTTCAACGTTGTCACCGAATATGTAGAGCGACCACATGTTGCCCAATAGGTGTAAAAAACCGCCGTGCAGGAACATGAAAGACATTGGGGCCACTAGTTGTTGGCCAAATGTAAAATAGGCGGACACTTCCGGAATTGTGTAGCGTGCCGGCACGAGGCCGTAGGTGTAGATAAACTTATCCAGGCCGGGTCCTTGGGAAAGCTGGAAAAAGTAGATAAGGACATTCAGGCCAATTATAGCTGTGTTGACGATGGGATAGTTTTTCGATTGCGCAGTATCGCGAATGGGAATCATGGGATGTTGCCCTGATGCTTGATGCGGGAGCCATTCCTACTGGATGCCCTTAAATTCTACCTACAAGCTCGTATCAATGCGGAATGTGGACTTCGGAAATCGGAACCAAGAGGCAGACCTCTTAACCGCCCGCTACGCTCAAGACGCCAAGAACGCAAAGATATTTTTATCAAAAAAACCGCTCTTCTTAGCGAGCTTTGCGCCTTTGCGGTTCAAATTTTTTCGACTATTGGCTAACCGCACCTTCAGTCTTTTACCTTCAACCTTATTTTGAAATGCGCATGCTAATATCAACAGACCTGGCCGCATGTGTCAGGGCGCCGATGGAAATAAGGTCCACATTGGTGTCCGCAAGCTCTTTCAGGCGGTCCATGGTGACGTTGCCGGACACCTCCACCAGGGCGCTTTGGCCGATCATGGCCTTGGCCTGCCTGATTTCCCCTAAACTCATGTTGTCCAGCATGATCACTTCGGCCCCGGCTTCAATTGCTTGCCGGGCTTCTTCCACTTCTTCCAGGCTGGAAACCTCCACTTCGATCTTGATGAGGTGGGAAATATCTTGCCGGGCACGTTCGATGGCTGGTTTCACACCACCACAGGCCGCAATGTGATTATCCTTGATCAACACGCCGTCGTATAGCCCCATGCGATGGTTGGCTGCACCACCCGCCCGCACGGCATATTTTTCCAGAACTCGCCATCCGGGCGTGGTTTTACGGGTGTCCACCAACCGGACCATGGCATCCACGTAGGCCCGGACATGCGTGGCAATACCGGACAGGCGTTGCAGGAAATTGAGGGCAATTCGTTCGGCCTTTAACAGGGCGGCGAGTCGTCCCTCCAGATTGATAAACGTTTCATTAGCTTCGATTTGATCGCCATCTGCCTTTGTGGCTTTGAAGACTGTTTGTTCATCAAAGCGCGCGAACACCTGTCGGGCTGTTTCCAGTCCGGCCAGGACAAGGGGTTCCTTGGCCAGGATAACAGCCTTTCCGGCAAGGTCCGACGGTACGAGGCTGTCGGTCGTGATGTCACCCGACCCGATATCCTCGGCAATGGCGAGGTCGATGAGTTTATCGACTTGTGGAATCATTTAATTCAGCTAGTTTATTTAGATTGATCTTTAGTTTTTCCTGTTTTTGCGACAACTGATCGTGCTTCTCCTTGACCTTGGCCACGATCTCCTCGGGTGCTTTGTTCAAGAAGCTCTCGTTGTTGAGTTTCTTGGATACACCGTCCAGTTCTTTGCCCAGCTTGTCGATCTCCTTCTGCAGTCGGGCTGATTCCTTGTCAGTGTCGATGATGCCTTCCAGGGACGCGAAAATGGTGGCCCCGTCGATGATGGCGGTTGCCGCTGCCTTGGGCTTTTCACCGGATTCTTCAACGAGGAGGGTATCCAGTTTGGCCAAATCGATGATCATGTCCGCGTTTGCTTCGACTACTTTACAGATATGCTCGTCCCGGGTTAGCAGGTTGACCTTAAGCAAGAGGGATGGGGCAACATTCATCTCCCCGCGAATATTCCGAACGCCGGTTATCACATCGATTACCACTTGCATGGCTTCTTCAGCCACGGCATCCCTGACCAGATCCTTTGCTTCAGGGGCGTCGCTTGGGAATACGGCCCTCATGATAGATCCTTGGGTTCCCGGCAGCTTGTGCCAGATCTCTTCGGTGACAAAGGGCATGAAGGGGTGCAGCAGAATGAGGGTGTCATGCAACACCCGCCACAAAACGCCAAGGGTGGCCTTCTGGCTTGCATCGCCTTTCTTGCCGTACAGGGCCGGCTTTGCGGCCTCGATGTACCAGTCGCACAGCTCATGCCAGACAAAATTGTAGGCTGCACTGGCGGCTTCGTTGAAGCGGTACTCGTCAAGGGCCTCAGACACTTTGGCAGTAGTTGTGCCGAAACGGGAGAGTATCCACCTGTCTGCCAGAGATATCTGGTCAACGGAAATGTTAGTAGCGCCTTCTTTAATGTGCATCAGGGCGAAGCGGGTTGCATTCCACAATTTGTTCACAAAATTACGATATCCCTCGACCCTTTTTTCAGACATCTTGACATCTCGCCCCTGGGCGGCAAATGCTGCTAGGGTGAAACGGAAAGCATCGGCCCCATATTTATCAATGATGTTCAAGGGGTCGATGACATTGCCTTTGGACTTGCTCATTTTCTTGCCGTGCTCATCCCGGACAAGGGCATGCACGTAAACATCCTTGAAAGGGATCTCTTTCATGAAGTGGAGTCCCATCATCATCATGCGTGCCACCCAGAAAAAGAGAATGTCAAATCCGGTGACCAGCACGGAGGTGGGGTAGAAGGTTTTCAAAAGGGGCGTGTGCTCGGGCCATCCCATGGTGGAAAAAGGCCAGAGGGCTGAGCTGAACCAGGTGTCGAGCACGTCGGTTTCGCGGGTGAGGGTCTTAGCGCCGCAGGCATCGCAAGCCTCGGGCGCTTCCATGCGCACCATCATTTCACCGCAATCGTCACAGGTCCAGGCCGGTATCTGATGGCCCCACCAGATCTGACGCGAGATACACCAGTCCCTGATATTGTACATCCAATCATAGTAGGTCTTCTTCCAGGTCTCTGGTATGATGCGCGTCTTTCCGCTTTCCACTGCTTCAATGGCTTTTTCGGCAAGCGGTTTGGCCTTGACAAACCATTGCCGGGAAAGATTGGGTTCGACAATGGTTTTGCACCGGTAGCAGTGGCCGACACTGTGGGCATGGGGTTCGATTTTTTCCACCCGCCCTTGGGCCTGCATGGCTTCAACAACAGCCTTGCGGCACTCGAAACGGTCCATCCCGGCGAATTGACCGGCTTCCTCGGTCATGATGCCGTCATCGCCGATAACCTTGATGCTGGGCAGGTCGTGGCGCCCGCCGATGTCGAAATCGTTGGGGTCGTGGGCCGGCGTGATTTTCAGGGCTCCGGTACCAAAGGACATGTCCACATACTTGTCCTTGATAAAGGGGATTTCCCGTTCGAGCAGGGGCAGGATCAGTTTGCGATCGCCAATATCGAGATACCTTTCATCATCCGGGTTGGCTGCCACGGCCGTATCTCCGAGCATGGTTTCCGGCCGGGTGGTGGCAATGACAACGTCGCCATTACCATCTGCAAACGGGTATTTGAAATGGTAGAGATGCCCGTCAATGTCCTCGTGTTCCACTTCGAGATCGCTGAGGGCGGTATGGCAGCGGTGACACCAGTTGATGATGTACAGACCGCGGTAAATGAGCCCTTCTTCATAAAGCTGAACAAAGACTTTACGGACTGCCAGGGACAACCCCTCGTCCATGGTAAAGCGTTCACGCTTCCAGTCGCACGACGCCCCCAGACGCTTGAGCTGGTTGATGATGGCGTCGCCGTATTCCTTGCGCCATTCCCAGACAGCTTCGATAAATTTTTCACGACCCACCTGGTGGCGGTCCAGGCCTTCAGCCGCGAGTTTCTTTTCCACCACGTTTTGGGTGGCAATGCCTGCGTGATCTGTACCGGGCATCCACAAAACATTGTCGCCCTTGAGCCTTCGGTACCTGCACATGATATCCTGCATGGTATTGTTCAACGCGTGACCCATGTGCAGCACACCGGTAACGTTGGGGGGCGGGATAACAATAGAGTAGCTTTTTTGGTCACTTTCATCACTGGCGGCAAACAACTGCTCTTTTTCCCAGTAGGCATACCACCGTTTTTCCACTTCGTGGGGTTCATAGCCTTTGTCGATCATATCGGAACTCATGGGTATGTATTCTCCCTAATATATTTTGAAAATTTTAAACGATCACTTTAGGGTTTAATAACTTGACATCAAAACTGCAGAGGACCCCGCCCTCACAGATGGGGTCCTCCGGCGTTGTTTTTTATAGATGCTGATATCAGTCTAATATATCTTTTTTCAGTTTTTCAAATTCTTTTTGCACGGCTTCTTTGATCCGTTTGTCGATCATGGGCCCCAATTTATCGTGCAGAACCTGTTCGACAATCTTTTCGACCCTATTTCCCAGCGTGTTGTCCGCAGCCTCAAAAGGAATATCTTCCTCTTGGTCGGCAATGGATTCCGTCTCATCTTCATTGCTCAGGATATCCTGATTTAACTCGGATGCCAGGTCGATGCCGAGATTGTCCAAAAGTTCCGCGTCGTACTCCTCCAGTTCGTCTGTATCAATGTGATCGCCGTTTCCCATCAGGACTGCTGCGTCGGAGGGTGTTTCAGCAGGTTCAGCCGCCAGTGAGGGTTCCTCCTCCTGTTCCTCAATGCCTGTGTCTTTTGCGACGCCGTCCGTTTCATCCAGGGTGGATTGGATGTCGTCGATCAAATCCAGAATCTCTTGGTCATCGGACGGTCCTGGGACAGCGATTGAAGGCAATTCTTCAGGAATGCCGCCGGCACCTTCCTCTGCTTCTTCCGTCAAGTTGAGGATGCGGTCTTCCGAATCGGGTTCAAGGCCTTCCTCCTGTTCCGACGAAGCGATGGCATCTTCCAGGCTGCCATCGTCAATGTCGGAGAGGTCCAGGACCTCATCCGCCTCGTCTTCCTCGCTGAATGGTTCTACGGTGTCCTCAAGGTCAATAATTTCATCCCCATCAAGGCTTTCCTGTAGAGCCGGTTCCGCAAGACCGAAAATCTCCTCCTGGCCCCCTGCAGGTTCTGCAAGATCCACAAGGTCGAAAACATCTTCATCCTCAGGATCATCCTCGATGACAGGTTCCCTAAGGTCAAGGATCTCTTCCTGATCCCCTACAGGTTCTGCAAGGTCCACAAGATCAAGAACCCCTTCATCCTCAGGATCATCTTCGATGACCAGTTCGGTGAGGTCCAGAATGTCTTCCTCTGATTCTGAAGCGGGCGGGTCAACGGTTTCGGAAAGTTCAATAATATCATCTTCCAATGAAGACGCTTTTTCGGTAAGATCTATGATATCTTCGTCTTTTTCCGATTCTTTTTCAAAGGGATCGTTGTTTTTTTCCATATCAGCCCCCGTTTACAGAAATCCAAATGCGTTATTTTACCTGATATCAATTGATTTAAAAATAGTGAAGCGTTCAATTGAAGAACCTCGCGGCAAGCCGCGAGGAATCTTCGACCGTAAGGAATTCTGCCTAATTTTGATTCGCTCGCTCACCCCGCAGCAAGAGCGGAGAATGCGCTCGCTATTGCGGTTCAAGTTCACGATCGCCGCCG
>RCNC010002199.1_pt1 | contig 13023 bp, 9 predicted proteins | sample 2041301 | NCBI WGS metagenome assembly RCNC01 (sample SAMN09708231, study PRJNA481090) | Marine sediment metagenome, whole genome shotgun sequencing project. | biome: marine sediment; feature: ocean; material: sediment; isolation source: Sewage treatment plant 13A marine sediment (STP13A) ... | reverse complement strand
ATCAAAGAGAAACCTGTGAAAGCCTATCTGCTGGCCAAACCAGAAACTACCCTTACTTACTCTACTACTGGAGTGGTGACAGTACTTGATTTGCCGGCTGAGGCACCTGACCCACTGGTTTCTGTGGTGGTCCTGGAGTATGATTCCTATCCCTCCTCCGAAGAGGGCCTGGTGGCACAATCGGTTTATGGTGGCTACTCACTCACTCCGAAAAATGCAATGAAATCAGAAGGAAATACAATGTTTCAGGCCCCGACCCGAAGGGGTACAGTTCCTGCTCACATCAAGGTGACTGATAAGAGCAGCTATCAATGGCGGATTTATATCAACAAAGCAGTGACCCTTCACACCGATGTATCTTACGCTTTTCTGGGAGAAGCGGGAAAGGGGAAAATCACCATAAGTTCCAGTCCAGGTTCATTGTCAGCAAATTTCCAACCCACAGGACGCTTTGTGGGAGAACCAAATGCCAATTGGCAAATTGACAGCTTCAACTCCCACCGACTGGGGCAAATGGTATTCTCAGAACCCGGTTATTACGATATCACCCTGGATATCAAACCCGGGAAAGACGAAGAGCTGAATTTTCAATGGCTCTGGCTGGGGACAGAATAGCCAGGGAAGGTGCCAGGTAAGCTATTCGATCTTTTTGGCCTTATGCTCGCCATTCTGATGAAGGGTTAAACTGTCTATCGCCCTGTCTTCATCCCGTTCAAACGTGAGTTTGGCGTCGATGCCCTGTATTTTAAATTCATCCTCTCCAACAGGAATAAGTTCAAGTGTCTCCTGACCGGTGGCCATCGCATATATCTTTCCTTCCAATAAGGAAATTGTAATAAAAAAATCAGGTGTAAGCTCATATTTTCCTTCATACTCCTCTAAAACTGATTCTTCAACATCAATCGCTTCTACCCTGGGTATCGCTTTTTCTGTCCTCTTCCATACAATATCATCTCCGGTTCCTTTAGAGATCACAGTAACAATCTTATCACCGGCACCTCTTTCAAAGTGAAAAGTAGAGATCCTCCCTTTTACAAAAAACTTATCCTTCTCAAAAGGAATCAGAACCGCTTCCGAGCCTCCAGATCTCATGGCAACTACCTTTCCATCCACGTAGGTAATGATCAGATCACCATCATACTCGGAGGAATAGACAGCCTCGTAAGATTTTAGTAAATTCTCATCCAGGGAAATGCTCTCCCAGGCATATGGTTTACCCAGGGCAATGGCGGCCATTTTTGTAGCAGTACCGCTTGGATCATTACATGTGCAATTTGAGAAAACAGCCACAAATAAATTCTCTTCGGGAAGGAACAAGGAGGCAGTCAGGTAGCCGTTGATTCCTCCTCCATGATAGATATTGGTACTCCCCTGGATATTTCCGAGAAACCATCCATAGCCATATCCAGTAGGCCTCCCATTATTCAACACATAGGAAGTAGTCGCTTTCTTCAAACTCGATTCTGAGATCACCTCATGGTTCATAACTGCTTTATACCATGTATACAGATCATCAACAGTAGACAGGAGAGAGCCTGCACCATAAGGTTGGGTCATGCTCAGGAAATCGTCATTTTTGTATCCATCCTCTGTCTTAGCATATCCATCAGCACGATTATGAATAATTCTTGAAGTGGAACCATAGTAGGAATTTTTCATCCCAAGAGCTTTGAAGAAGGTCGAATCAATATAGTTTTCATACGTCTTGCCAGAAACAAGCTCCACAATATACCCCAGAAGAAAGTACGCTGAATTGTTGTACCTGAACTCTTCACCGGGAGCAAAATCCATGGGCTGATTCTTGAAGAAATCTACCAACTCAGGCGGCGTGAAATCCTTTCTCCTTACCTCCGAGGTCCATTCCGACATGCTGGTATAGCTCATTATTCCCGAGGTGTGTGTAAGCAAATGTTCAATGGTAATAGTATAGCCATGGGTGGGATAGTCCTCAATAAATTTCGTGATGTCATCCTGAAGGCCCAGTTTGCCCTCCTCTGCCAGCTTTAAAATGGCACATGATGTGAACTGTTTTGTGATGGATCCAATTCTGAACACATTGTCGGGGCTCATCACCACATCCAGCTCCATATTTGCCATCCCAAAGGCTTTTCGATAAAGGATCTTTCCATCCTGGGCTATTAAGGCAGCACCACCAGGTCCATCGCTGGCAAACATATCTTGTAGCAATTGATCATACTCTTTGTTACTTTTTTGACAGCTTACCTGGATAGATATGGCCAGAAACAATGGCAATAAAAGGATTAGTTTTTTCATGATTTGAAATCTAAGTTTTGTGCAAGTTAAGCCCTTTGATCACATGGGGCAAATTGATTCTGAGGAACAGCTAAAATACCTGTGGCTATGGGATTTGGTTGGTATAAATAAAAACTCCTGGCGTTTCCAGACAGGAAACGCCAGGAGTATGTTCACTGACAAATTTTATAATCCCGCCCTCTACTGCTTAGACAAATTAAGTTCGATGATGATAGTGGCAGTAAAATCAGTCATGTCTTCACCAAGACTAATCTCCTGTTCCTCTTCCCAGGCAACAAGAGCAGCAGAGCTGTTCAGGCTCTCGACGCTTAATGGATCGTCATCCATAGTCTCGCCGGCAATGGTCATATACAACATGTACTCTTCCAATTTCCAGGTGCCGCTCTCCTCAAGTTGGGATTGAAGCATCATGTAGGAATAATCTTCATTGAAAGTGATGGTTCCACCACCAATTTCGGTAAATTCGGAGGTGTATTGGTCAACAAGTTCCTGTGCTGCTTCTTGTCCAAATTGGAGGGTACTTATCAGAAAGTCAAAAAGACTTATAGGTCCAACCTTAATATCGACAGATGCCTGTCCGATATCCCAGGTGCCGATCAGATCAGCTTCAAAGATTTCCTCCTTCTTATCACAGGAGCTTACAAGTAAAACTGAGGCAGCAAGGGTCAACAGAATGACGTTATTTACAAATAATTTTCTCATGGCTTAAAATTTTAGGTTTACACGCTTATACTTGCTTTTGACAATAAAAGTTATGATTAAGTTGCTTCACCATGGAAACTCATACATGATAATGACAGTTTTCACAAACAAATCTATATCCCCTTTGTTAATCTGTTCGAAATGAATACACAGGATAGTAACAGCGATCAAATCCCAAAGGTCAGGACCATCAAGGACCTGGCTAACACACCTTTCAAAAGGGCAATGCTGGGGGTTCAACTACTTAGCTATGTGCTGATTGTGGGATCACCTCTTATTGGGGGTGCAATTGGCCGGTCACTTGGATTGAAGGCAGCGCAAACTGGCGGAGTCATACTGGGAGTCTTTATTGCCGGGGAGGTCCTGTTTTATGCATCCCTGGCCTTTCTCGGGAAAGAGGTAGTACTGCTGATCAGGGACAAAATGAAAGGGTGGTTCAAAAGGCGAAAAAAATCAAAGCAGTAGTTCATTTGTAGAGATTTCGTAGTTTTATCGAACTATGAAAAACTTAGCTATCATAATTTCGATTCTGCTTCTCGGGCTTACCCAGGCTTGCCAACAGGCGACTATTCAAGAAAATGCGCAGTGGCGTGGCGCCAATCGTGATGGAATTTTCCATGAAACAGACCTGCTTGACCAGTGGCCAGAGGAAGGTCCCGAACTTCTTTGGGTCTTTGAAGGACTTGGCCAGGGCTTTGCCGCCCCGGCAGTGACTACAGAAGGTCTCTTTGTGAACGGTGAGCATGAGGGTAACAGCTACCTCTTCGCTATTGATCTGGAGGGAAAACTGCTCTGGAAAACACCCAATGGAAAGGAATTTCTGGGCGAAGGTTTCTCAAGCACCTATCCAGGAGCTAGGGCTACCCCCACCGTTTATGGAAAGCTGGTATATACCACCTCCGGAGAAGGTCAGATTGCTTGCTTTGAAAGCTCCACAGGCCAGGAAAAATGGGCGGTAAACATCGTAGATTATCTGGATGGCATAGTAGGTTACTTTGGTTATTCAGAATCGGTGGCGATAGACGAAGAACATGTTTACTGCTTCCCCGGTGGTGCCAGCACAAACCTGGCAGCGCTAGACAGGTTTACTGGAAAGATTGCCTGGACGCAGTCGGCGCAAAGAGACACCTTTGCCTATGGTTCTCCGGTACTGATTGACCTCAGTGATAGGAAGATCCTGATGAACACCTCTCGTCATCACCTATTTACCGTGGATCGCAGCAATGGAAATTTGCTTGCTTCCTATGAATTGGAAGGCTATGAATACGATGGTGAGCATTGTAACACTCCCGTTTATGCTGACGGCCTTATCTACTATGTGTCCAACGATGTACCCGGACAGGGCGCCATGAAGCTAGAACTGTCAGATAATGGAGAGCGTATCACCGAACTGTGGCGCAACAATGAGGTAATGAATAATTTCGGGGGATTGGTAGCTGTGAATGGTCACCTGTTTACCACGGTGAAAGGAAACAAGTTGCTTGCCCTGGATCCGGATAATGGAAGTGTAGTGGATTCACTTAAGGTGGCTACCGGGAGCATCATTTATACCGATAACAAATTCATTGTCTACGGGAACAACGGCACCACCAACCTGGTGAACTATGAACAGGATAAGCTTGAAGCAGCCGGTCAATTTAAGGTGAAAGAGGGTACAGGTCAGCACTTCTCTCATCCCGTTGTAGCCAATGGCGTGATGTATATCAGGCATGGCGATGCACTGATTGCTTACCGGATAAAATAGAAGATCCTCTACATTTTCACAAACTCAACCCTGCGGTTATTAGCCCGCCCTTCTGGATAATTGTTATCATCCATGGGCACAGTCTCCCCCAGGCCTCTTGAGCTCATGCGATCTCCGGCTATGCCCATATCAACAAGGGTATTCATTACGCTTTCTGCCCGATCAGCCGAAAGCGTCATATTGCTGGCATCGTCGCCCACATTATCGGTGTGCCCCTCGACACTGAATTTAAGTTCCGGGTACTTCACCATCAAATCATAGATTTCGTTGATCACCCCCATGGATTCCGGCTTCAGAGTCGATTTCCCTGTATCAAAGCGGATCCCAGTAGCCACAATCTTGCCATCTTCCATAACCCGGTCGTAATACTTAACCCCGCCTTCAGCAATACGAACATTTTTCACATAGAACAAGCGCTCATCGCTCGCATGATAAGTATAGAGCGTAATCCCCTTGGGATCAAAATCAATCCGGGGAATATTGATAAGCCTTGTCTCATCCATATAGGCTTTTAATTTGCCATTGGTATAGGCCACCGAAACATGCATCCATCTTCTTTCTGCCAGGTTCTTCGTGTCGGGATGATCACTGTTGGAGGTAGCGAAATCCATATGGTAATAGTTAATTTCCAAATCCGTGTGGCCAGTAGGACTTCCTGATTTCTGATTTTTTCTGTCATAGAGGAACAGTACGAAATCCGAACTGCTGCAATAGAGATCAAACTCCACTGTAAAAACATCAGGCAGGTAATCCTCTTTTGCCTCCTGGAAATAAGGAACAATGGCAGGAGCTCCATCCCTGAACATAATCACATTTTCTCCTCCAAACTCGGCCACCTCCACATTACCTGACATCAGGTCCCAGCGCGAGGGAAACTCACCATTCTCCTCCCCCACCAGGTCGTCCTCAAAGATCACGCGATCGCCCGGTACAAAGTCATATTTTGCCCATTTCAGTTCCGGTTTGGCTTCCTGCACCTCTGTTCCGGCCTGTTGATCCTGACCGCTTACCTCTTCCTGCTGCTGATCAGGTTGCTGCTCTGCGGGTTGTTCAGCTGGCTGGGTCTCCTTTTTTTTCTTCTTGCCAAACAGCTTATCAATGTTTCTATTGAGTACCTTGGTGCTCTCTTTCTTGATCTTCTCAGTTGGATTCTCCTGTGAACACACCGGCTGAACCACCACCAGGAACGCCAAGGCGATCACCAGCGAAAAAAGCTTAGTTTTCATGATAGGTCCGTTTTGAAATTTAAGATAGACTCAAGTTAGTGATTCATTATCACTTAAGCCACAAATTCGCCACGAAATTTTACCTGTTACTCAGCTGTTATCGGTACCTTTCCGGTGCCACCGAAAACTCTGTAATAAGCTCCCCATTCCGGCCCCGGTAATTAAAAACAAAGGTAATACTGCTGTCACGATGCATCCTCAGATCAGGATTTGTTCGCACATTATCGATAATTCCGGTAAGAAGAAATGCATTGAAAGCACTCGGATTGATGCCGCTGCTTACCTTGTTTGGAAGGGAATAGTAATATATTAATTGATCCTCCTGGCTTAGTAAAACACTATCCAGTCTTGTCTCCGGATCGACCACTTCAGGGCATCTGTCATTGATAAATGCTGTAGCTGATGCCAGCGTACGGGGTTTCTCTGAATTTGTCTCCTCCGGAGATGTTTTCCCTGTACAGCCTGTCTGAAGTATCATACAGAGAGATAGCCCCATAAGGGCATAAAGTAGTCCTGTGTTTTTCATATGGGCAGCCAAGATAGAGGTTTATTACTTCACAGCTTCACTAGTCCCTGGAGAATCGCAGATTTTTTTGATTAGCTTTGCAGATCAAGTTAAAAGATCCTATCATGAAACAGCTGACTGTAAAATCTCTTATTGCACTCTTCGTTTGCACCACAATCACGCTATCATGCACGAATACATCATCAAAGGTAAACAGCACTTCCGGGCCCGCCGAAGAAAGTGGGTGGACTGAGCTATTTAACGGGGAGAATCTGGATGGATGGTATACCTACCAGATGCGGCCTGAGCCCACATCAGAGGTAGCCGGACTTGACCGTGATGAGCAGGGCAACTACCTGGAGCCCATTGGACTAAACAAGGATCCACTAAATGTATTTTCCACGGTCACGGAAGATAAGGACCCGGCCATACGCATGTCAGGAGAGGTTTTCGCAATACTGGTAACAGAAAAAGAGTTTGAGAACTATCACCTGAAGCTTCAGTTTAAATGGGGTACTGAAAAATATCCTCCCCGGAAGACCGAGAAGCGGGACAGTGGGATTCTTTATCATTCCATTGGAGAAGAGGGTGCCTGGGGCGGGGTCTGGATGCGATCCTTGGAATGTCAGGTTCAAGAGGGCGATTGTGGCGATTATATCAGTGTTGATACGGTTTCGGTTGATATTCAGGCCATCAGGGATGAGGAGAATAACTTGCATTTACATGCTCCAGGTTCTGAAACACTTACCTTTTCAGTGGAAAGATCCTATTGCCACAAAAGCACCGATTATGAGAATCCAAGTGGCGAATGGAATACCATGGAGATCTATACCGTTGGAGGCAAGTCTGTTCATGTAGTAAACGGACAGGTAAACAATCGCATCTCCAACAGCCGTCACCTCGTTGATGGCAAAGAGCTGCCCCTGACAAAGGGAAAGATCCAGCTACAGTCTGAAGGGGCTGAAGTATTCTACCGTAGCATTCAGATCAGAGACATTGACGAAATCCCGTCAGAGCTCTGGAGTGCAGAATAGTAGTTGTAATACCTCCAGGTTCGAATGAGATTTCTGATCAGAAAGCAGATCATTCTAAGTGTATTTCTGGCCCTCCTGCACACGCTCATATGTGCGCAGGATGCCAACACTCCACCAGTGCTTATTAATGGGGTATCTCTTCCTGGCAATTTTCCACGCTTCACCTCTACCATCAACGAAGAAACAGCACCTGGTCAAATCTTCATCACCAACAGGGAGGGTATACCTTATCTGATGATTCTGGAGAATAATGGTACTCCCTATTTCTATCAACTGCTGGAGGATCATTCTCTCGATTTCAAGGTTCAAGCCAATGGAATGCTAAGTCGTTGGATCGATGAGGATACTAAAGCGTATGTGGTGATGGATACAAATTTTCAGAATCTGGATACCCTCAGATGTCAGAATGGCTTCGATACCGATGAACATGAATTGCAGCTGCTTCCAAATGGCCACGCCCTGATGATTGCTGTAGAAGAGAGACATTTAACCCAGATAGATCCAAATGGAAATCCCAATACAATAGTGATTGGAAATCATATCCAGGAGTTGGATGAGAATGGCTCTGTGGTATTTGAATGGCTGTGCTGGGACCATTTTCAGCTGGAAGATTCATTCATAGAGAACTTCGATGCCTTAACGGTCGATTATTTACATATGAACTCCATTGCAGTGGACTTTGATGGAAATATTCTGATCTCCAGCAGGCATCTGTCGGAGTGCACGAAAATTAACAGGCAGACCGGTGAGATCATCTGGAGACTGGGAGGAAAGAGCAATCAATTTGATTTTATCAATGATCCCAATCAATTCTCCTTCCAACATGATTTTCGTCCGGTTCCTGGCAAACCTGGTCATTATACTTTATTTGACAATGGGAACCAGAAGGATCCCCGTTACTCAAGAGCCCTTGAATTCAAACTTGATACAGATAATATGACCGCGGAAAAGGTCTGGGAATACAGGCCCTTTCCTGATCGATATTCAAGATTGATGGGCAGTGTACAGCGCCTGCCCAATGGCAATACTCTGATCAACTGGGGTGATCCAATCTTACCTAAGATCACAGAGGTCACCCCCGATAGTGTAATTGTATTTGAAGCAGATTTTACACCAGCGATGAACAATTACAGAACATTCCGATTTGAGTTTGAGGGCTATATGCTTGCTCCGTATCTGATTGCAGAACCCTATCCCGACAGGATAAGGCTCATCTTCAATAAGTTTGGGGACGAAGGTGTGGATTACTTCAATGTTTATGGTGGTGAAAGCCCGGACCTATTGGAATGGATCGATTCCAGCTCCCATACCTGGATTGACCTGGTCGATCTTAAGGATTCCGAATACTATTACCTGGAAGTGACCGCAGTGGATACTTCCGGCCTTGAAAGCGCAGCCTCTAATCGTGAGAAGGTCTATGTCAGGAACGCCCTGCCTGGAGACAACTTAATCATCAACGGAAATTTTTCAGATGATGATAGTTTCTGGACCCATACAAACAATCGGGATGGGGTCTCTTATGGATCTGTAAGCGATAGCACTTACCGTTTCCATATTGAGAATGCCGGACTGCAGGCATCGGATGTACAGCTCTACCAGGCGGATATCCCCCTGATAAAGGGGAAAGAATATATCCTTGAACTGGACGCAAGGGCTGATGCAGCCCGCTTCGTGAATATTGATTTAGGGCGAGCCGGATTGAACTGGATCAATTATAGCAGGCATGGTCAGAGCTATATAACCGGACAATTCAAACATATTGAACATACCTTTATCATGGAGGAGCTCAACGATCTGAAAGCCAATCTTGTCATCAATGGAGGTGCATATGATATTGACTTCGAGGTAAAGAATATCTCCCTCCGGCAAACGGTGGTATCAGGCACTCCTCAAAAGGTTCGTACAGAAACTGACTTCCTGTGCCATCCCAATCCTGTTAATAATGAGCTGCACATCTCCTTTCAACTTGAATCCACATCCGATATTCATCTTCAGTTATTCACCCTTTCAGGTCAGGTAGTGGAAACGCTATATCAGGGCAGGCAAGTGCCAGGTTCCCATGAGATTCTCTTCAATACAGAAAAACTTGCTGATGGGGCTTACATGCTCCTTTTAAGAAATGGAGGCATCAGCAAATCGACCTTCGTACTTGTACAGCATTGATTATCTGACCAGTATCATCTTCTTTGCTTCCACAAACCGGTCTCCAAGCTGTAGTTTATAAAAATAGATTCCTCCCGGATGGTGCCGGGCATCGAAAATGGTAGAATAGGTGCCCGCTTCCTGAAACTCATTGATCAAAGTATAAATTTCTTCTCCTATTAGAGTATAGACTTTAAGCGAAACCTTATTGGATTTCTGAAGTGAATAAGAAATCCTGGTTGTTTGATAGAAGGGATTGGGGAAATTCTGAGCCAGGCTGTATCCCTGTGGGATCTTATCATATGCCTCAAGGCCTGTAACAGTATCCACGATCGTAAATACATCCTCGCTGATGCCAAAAATGCTTGAATTGGTTTCACTACTAACCTTGATGCTGAAATTCTCACCGGTCTGCAGATCATCAGGCAAGGTCCACGAGTAAGCCTGCTGACTTCCAGGCAAAGTATCCAGTGCAAGCAGGAAGCTTTGATTTTGCAATAAATCAATTCGCACCCCCTCAAGAACATTGGTTTCCCATCGAATTACCTCAGTATTTCCGTTTGCCCAAATTTCTCCACCATTTGGTATTACGGTACTTATATACGGATCCGTGATCTCAAAACTCCAGACCTCAGACCACAGGCTGGTCTGGTCTCCTAATTCAGAATTTACGCGCCAGAAATAGGTCGTATTATTTGCTAACTCTTTCATGGAATAATCAGAAAGATTGGTATTTATGTCATGTAGTATGGTGGTGAAATCACTATCGCTAGCTACCTGAAGATTGAAGGAATCGTACAAGCCTTTACCCGTCCATCGAATAGAGATTGAATCTTGTAGGACCAGTTTCTGCTGATTAAAGGGCTGATATTGAATTGGTACTTCATTGTCGATGTCAGCAGCCGGCACTCCAAATACGATTTCACCATAACTATTCAAGGTTACAACGAGCTCATTATTAATACTATCCCAGGTGGTCGTAAAAGGAATAAATAATCCCTGACCAGGATTTTCGCGGAGGTAAACAACTGTGTTTTTTGGATCCAGGATTTCCGGATAAACAGCCAGGTCTACATGAAACTCTGCACTCTGCGAACTGATGGCAAAAACTTCGTAGTCAATTGAAACCGGATATACCGTGATAATATCGTCAATAAATTCAGGATCTACAGGTCCGTAGGGAATACGTGTAATTGTAGATTCGTTGTAATCAGCAGCATCTAATGCATTATAAGTAATATCGACACCCGTAGTTATAGTCTCATTATTAAAGGAGTATGTACTCCCCCCTCTTACCTCGTAGTGCGTAAATCCCGGCTTGTTCACTGTTTCCTTCCATGGAAACTTGTATGCCCGGTAAGCCAACACTCCCCTTGGTAAAGACAATTCAAGCGCATTCGATCCATCTGGATGAACTTCTACTGCATTACGTACGACAAATTGTTGATTTGGGACCCCATAGCCTATAAACCAACCACCATTTGAGAGGGGTTCTGCATTGCCAGCAGTCACACAGAAAATATTCCCAAAGGGATATCTCCACTCAGAGACCAGAGTAGCCACCTTATTTTCTTCATCCAATGCATATTCGACAGCACGTGAATAGGGAGGTTGATGAAACTCACCGTTATCAAACAGGGTAATATTTCCATTTGGCCGTCTATGAATATTATGCTGCCGTGCATGATAGTAGGGAGCATTTTCTTCATGTTCACCCACATAGGTAAACTCACCTCGCGGTCCGCCCATTCTCCAGATCAACTCACCTGTCTGCCTGCTGATTTTCATGATTTCACTATGATTTCTAAATGAAGCAAGAATGTTTCCATCGTCATCCATATCAAAAGCATTCAGGGTCCCATAGTTTATCCGGGAAGCTGTTAAGTCTAAATCACTATCAGTAATGGGTATATAATCAATATTGCGCCACTCAAATACCACATTCTTATCCAGGTCCTGTTCCTGTATGATGTTAATGACCAAAGAAGCATCGGGTTGCCCACCTTCAACAACGGTGCTCATATCATAACGAATCGTATGATAGGCCATCATCATCACATGCCCGTTGGGCAAGATCTTGAATTCATGAAAATCTGTGATGTAGCCATTTTTCATTCTAAAACTATCTACTACTGCCAGGCTTTCATCAAGCACCATATGCTGCAATTCTTCACCCGGAAGAGGGACATTTGCCGCAAAATCGCCCAAAGCATAGGATAGAAGTCCGTTTGCCTGAATCTGGAAATCATAGGGCGCCCCATCCACTCTTATCGAATCGACAAGCGCTCCATTCTTATCCAGGATGAAAATAAAATTTCCGTATAAGGCAGGCATATTGCGATCCCAGGTAGCCATGAAAATATACCCATCCGATGGATTGTCGATTGAGTCAATTGTTATGGGTGGAGCTGGAAGCCAGGCATCAGCTGCTGTTCTTTTAAGCGCAATGGGATCCTGGCTATCTGTGAGTAAGGCAGTTTCTTCAAAAGCTGCATCAGGTATTTGAACGATTCCTGCTGGTACTGTTTTAAAAGAGAACGAGAATTCAGGGATAGAACTTCCTGAAAGTGTAAGCCCTCCCTCCATTAATAAAACCTTAACAACTTCGTTGGTGACAAAGGCTATGTCAGGATTAAATACGAGTGTTTTATTGTCATCACTAAGCAAAAACTCCCCGGTATGAATCCCACTTGTTGATCCTTCAACTATTATGAGCTGATCAGATAATGCTGCTGGATCGATAACATTTGAGTGTCGTACAATAATGTTCGTTTCAGCTGAGACCATAATGGACCCTGGTCTGGGGCTAATATACTGATAGGGATTACTGTTTTGAGCATATAAACTGGCAGACAAAATAAGAATACAACTAAGGGACAATGCTTTGATGAATTTTGGGTACAGATACATATTCATATTTTATAGCAAGGTCCGAATTTACGAAAATTCAGTAATCATCAGACAATAAAAAGGCTCAACATTCAGTTGAAAAAATATAAATATTGAGTTGATATATTTATTAATTTAGATGCGCCAAGTATTAGGGAATACAACCACTATGATTTTTAATACAGAGTTTTATGAAGTTTTCTTACCTCCTTATATCCTGATTGGTATAGCTGTCCTGTTCTCTTTCCTGGTAACAGTTGTTGCAATTCCCTCCATTGTAAGGGTTTCTAAAGTCAGAAACCTGATGGCCAATCCAAATGGCCGGACCTCTCATTTCAATCCAACCCCAAACCTTGGAGGCGTGGCAATATTTGCCGGTGTTATTGTATCATCTGTTGTATTTACGGGGATAACCACCGCACACGAATTGAAGTATATTATTGCTGCCATGCTAATCATCTTTTTCGTTGGACTGAAGGATGATCTTCACCCTATGGTGGCTTATAA
>RCNC010002197.1_pt1 | contig 13026 bp, 13 predicted proteins | sample 2041301 | NCBI WGS metagenome assembly RCNC01 (sample SAMN09708231, study PRJNA481090) | Marine sediment metagenome, whole genome shotgun sequencing project. | biome: marine sediment; feature: ocean; material: sediment; isolation source: Sewage treatment plant 13A marine sediment (STP13A) ... | reverse complement strand
TTAATGACTTCGAATTACTCAATAATAATTTATTTATTAGTTAGATATGCAATCTTTCCAGCCGCCTGAACAAACCCTATACAAAAAAACAGATTTATGGCTTTTTTTAATTATACAAATACTATACAATACTTGCCATATTCACTGAAAAACCAAATTAAACACCATTTTTCAGAGGCTCGCCAACCGGTCAGATCGGGTCGCGACTAAGACACAATAAACATTTTGTATAAGTTTTATTTTTTGTCACTATTAATTGGAGAATATCATGACATTTCAAAAACTACCCTTGAATATCCGTAAATTTGCTCAACTCGCCGTACTGGCTGCAGCCGTTGGACTATTTGCTATTACCGCAACAGCCGGTCAATACAAGAAGAAGGCCGGCATGGACATCGTTGAAACCGCAGCAAGCAATGGTGTTATTCACGTCATCGACGAAGTCATTTTGCCGAACTGATTCCTGACATCTGGCAGATCCACCGTATACCTGGTGGGGATAGACTCAATCGCCGGCCTTTGTGCCGGCGATTACCAATTGAATGGTCTGTCTTTGATGACTTTCGCCCACACTTTCAATAAGCTGTTGCCCATCCATGGCTATGCAGCCCTTTTTGACCATTTATAAGGTTTTTTTATGACCCGTACCAACACATCTTTAAGTATTGTTTCATTGCTTACCCTGCTTTACAGCTTGTCGGTCTCGGCGCAGCAACAGCAACGGGGTCCCTGGAGTTATAGCATAGACGGCGGTGGCGCTCATCAAACCGAGGTGGATCTGAAGGATGACACCGGGGCGTTTGCTGTTGACCGCTGGTTCCTGGGTGCAGGTGTTACCTACTCGTGGGATGCCAGAACATCGCTTGGTGCATCTATTGGAGGTGGCAAGACCACCTATGAATTCGATGAACTCACCGGGTTTGGCAGCGGAGAACCATGGGGAACCATTGAAGACTCTCGTATATCGTTCACAGGACGTTTTGGTTTTGGTGATAAGGGCGCGGTTTTTATTATCCCCACGATGCGTATGAATGGGGAAAGAGGTGCCAGCAACAGCGATAGTCGAACCTACGGACTGTTTGGCGCTGTCGCATGGCGTCTTAGCGCAGACCTGACCATCGGTCCCGGTATCGGAGTATTCTCAAAACTCGAGGATGGCACGCAGTTCTTTCCGATACTGGCCATCGACTGGAATATCTCTGATCGCTGGAATTTGTCAACAGGCCGTGGTCTGGCCTCCTCTCAGGGTCCCGGTCTGACACTGAGCTACAAGTTGAATGAGGACTGGTCTTTTGGTCTCGCAGGACGGTACGAAGACCTTGAGTTCCGTCTGGATGATGAAGGACCAGCAGCAGGCGGGTTAGGACGTGACCAATCTTTTCCACTCGTGCTGAATGCCACGCTGACTCCCAACAAGAAGTTCAACCTGTCCGTTTTTGCAGGAATGGAATTCGGAGGAAAACTGAAGCTCAAAAACGCGCAGGATATTATCATTGAAGAAAGCAAGTATGATCCTGCACCCATATTTGGTGGCACCTTCGAATTTCGCTTTTGATAGATTTTCGTGAAGGGCGTGGACCCATCCTGGCAACCATAATGGTTGCTTATGAAAAATCCTGACCTCATAGTCATTGGTGCGGGCGCTGCCGGTCTGATGTGCGCCATCACCGCAGCACGGCGTGGACGCCGGGTACTGGTTCTGGAGCGCGCCAACAAGGCCGGCAAGAAAATTCTGATGTCCGGTGGCGGGCGCTGCAATTTCACCAACCTGTATGTGACACCCGATCGTTATATCTCTGCCAATCCACATTTCTGCAAATCTGCCCTGAGTCGCTATACACAATGGGATTTTATTGCCCTGGTTGAAAAGCATGGCATTGAGTATTTTGAGAAAGAAACGGTCAATGGTCTGAGTGGACAGCTATTTTGCCGACAGTCCTCGAAGCTGATCATGGCCATGCTGCTGGAGGAATGCCGTCAGGCAGACGTCCAGATCAAGCTAAATTGTGAGGTTGAAGCAGTAATTCATTCATCGGCAAGCTGGATAAACAGCAGCCAGCCAGCTTCCGTCAAACAAACTTTTTCAGCCACTAAACCACCCGAAAACAGTTTTCATCTCAAAACAAGCCTGGGCAGCTTTACTTCCGAGTCCCTGGTAGTGGCAGCCGGTGGTCTTTCGGTTCCCAGTCTTGGCGGCTCGGGTATTGGTTATGAACTTGCGGCGTGTTTTGGCCTTCGATTGCTACCCAAATCAGCGGGGCTGGTGCCGTTCACGTTTACCGATACCATGCAGGATGTCTGTGACCGCTTATCCGGTGTTTCCGTTGAGTGTGTTTTATTCAATGACCGGCAATCCTTCCGTGAAGACCTGTTGTTTACCCACAGGGGTATCAGTGGCCCGGCAACATTACAGCTCTCGAGCTATTGGCGTCCGGGTGAGTCAATCAACATCTGTCTATTGCCCGATCAGAATGTAATGGAGCTATTGCTCAACTGGAAACACAGAAACCCGAAAACATTGTTACGCACCCATCTGGACCACTTACTGCCACGCAAACTGGTTATCGAGTTGGAGCACTTATGGTGGCCTGAACTGGCAGAAACCGCCCTGGCAGAATGGCCCAATATCTGGCTTGAGGCCGTGGCCCAGAGGCTTGAGAGCTGGTCCCTCAAACCAGCTGGAACCGAGGGATACCGCACGGCTGAAGTGACTATCGGTGGTATTGATACACGTGACCTGTCTTCCAAAACCATGGAATCTGCTACGCCAGGACTGTTTTTTATCGGTGAGATTATGGATGTCACGGGGCATCTCGGCGGATTCAATTTTCAATGGGCCTGGTCCTCAGGTTTTGCCGCTGGCGAAGCTGTTCAGTAGTTTTATGATGCCGGAACAACGAGGTTTTCAACCAATTATCATTCTGGATAACAATGGCAACTTGCATAATAATTCTTGACATAAAGACAAAGTAATTCTTAAATCAGGCTTATTGAAACCGTTCCACTGGTCGGAGATGCCAAGATGGGTGATACAGAACAGTCGCAATTCGAGGATAAAGAACTGGATAACTTGGAAGAACTCGATGACTTTGATGATGAGCTGGATCCTGATGAGGTAGAGGAGGATCCTGTTGCCATCGCCAAGGCATTGGCCGCCAAAAAAAAGTCTGATGAAGAAAAGCACATCAAGGCCAGGCGGGAGATCGAGCGAAGAAATGAACTCAAAGCACTGAGATCAGAACTTGACGAATGGGATGATCTGTTAGACGACGATCTGTAAACCCTTAAGTCAGTCGCTACAGCGGTATATAAATAACCGTGTTCGAAATTAGAATCATGATAAAAATTAACCCGGTGGTCATCGGCCCCAGATAAATCCTGCCTGTCATATTAAAGAAATAGCGGTTGAAGTAAGGCAATACGAACATCATCGGCACCACGGCAAACAACAAATTCACGTATAACCAGCCATCTGTCCAGTAGACAATACCTGTCATCACGAAAGTCAGGTACTGGACAACCACGATCAGCATCAAACCCAGTGAATTGGCAAAACCACCGATCAGCATACTCTTCCATTCGGACTGACCTTCAAAACGCATTGCACCGTTGATACGTAGCGAATTCGACAATAGAAATATGAAGAAGAACGGCACATACATGGCCAGAAGAACCAGCAGCGGAGGCTGAAAAGTACGCACTCCCATGAACAGGAAGCGGTAATCCACGTGCAGGAAGTAGTACACCATGAAAAGGAACAGGAAGAAAAACAGGAACAGGGCAAATGCCAGCACAAAGGTTCTCAACAACTCAGAACGGCTGGTCGCGGCACCCCAAACAGACGGCGTTACAGCGTTTTTCTTTCCGAAAAAACGATAACTCAACCAGAACATCAGGTAGCCGACACTGCCATTGAGCAGTGCCCACAGCATGACGGCATTGTTCATTCGTTGTGGGAAAAACCAGGTCTGCTGACGGGTGGAGGCGGCAACAAACAGTTTTTGTGATAACTCCGCCATGGGGATATAGGTGAAACAGGCAATCAAGGCCCCGATCACGAACATACTCCAGAACAGAACTTTTCCCCTGCCATATGGCTTGGGCAATGCCGGTGGAAGCGGGTGAATCAGGGGTTTGAACCAGGGAATTTCCAGCAGCAGCCTGCCCATTGGTATCACGGCCACCAAGGCGGCAATCAACGAAACCAGACCGAGCAACTCTTTCCAATACCAAACCTGGTCGTCGTTTGAAAGACCGCTATCGATATCAAATACCCGCTCGAAATACTCAATCTGGTTGGCTGTCGCTTCAACAATATAGGGCTGAAAGGGGTGCAGGATTCGTTCGTTGTGCACGACTCGCAGGGTTCTGTCCTGCTTGTCCCCGTAATAGCGACCAAGCTCAACTTCCTCAATGCTTTCTCCATGGAACCTGATACCTGAGTTCACCGCACGTATCGCTTCAGGTGCATAGCGCATATCACCATTTTTCAGCTCGTTGCGATAGGCGCCCTCATCGTAAAACGCGTAACTCACGCCCACGTTTGAGCGCACATCCTTCAGCACATCATCCCTCAGGGTGAGTACGTAGCCCGATACGAACACGGAATGCAGTTTGCTCGGTTGACCGGTTTCGATCGCCTGTTTTCCAAAGTAATTGGCACCACGAATAGCCGCGTTGCCACCAGCGGAGTGACCCGTTGCACCGATCCGGGTCTTGTCGATGTAATTCAGGTTCGGGGTTCCTGCCGCATAGTCGACCACGGCAAACATACCGTAACCCTCGGTAGTTGCGGCGATTCGACTCATCGAGGCACTGGAGAAACCTTGCGCGTAAGGGTCGATCAGGATCGCAACGATACCCCGGCGGGAGAGCTCAATAGCAACGTTGGCAAGTGCTTCTTTCGAGCGTTGGAAACCCGGGATGACCACCACCAGTGGTGCCGGTTTCTCGGAGGTCGCAGAGCGCGGTTTGTACAAATCTGCAACCACCCACTGGCCGTTGTGCGTCGGAATCTTGATGTCCTGGACCGTCACCCGCCCGGCGGAACTCTGAATCTGTGAGGCTATGAAACTGGCAAGCAAGACCACCAATAAAGACATTAAAAGGAGTCGCTTGCTCGATCTGAGCTGTTGTTCAGCTTTGCTCATTTCTTAAAGACGATATCCACCATCAGTTCGTTGGCGATGTTCTCCAGCTCACTTTCCAGCACTTCAATATCCGCGCTGGCTGGAACTACCAACTCGGCCCTGGCCCTAAATAAATCACCACCGCCCATCGAAGCACTCTCAGATATCGTTTCGAGATTGAGCACATTGACTTTGTGGTTGGTGAGAATAGTGGTGATGTCATGGACAATACCCCGCCGGTCATTGCCCACCAGGTCCAGAATATATTCATGCGTTTCTTCGCTAATGGATGATTCGCTACTAACATGTGCAATCACCTGCAATCCCTGCGATTTTAGTTGGTGTAACTCTTTCACACAGGCTTCAGCCTCTTTACTGGGTACTGAAGCCAGCAAAATACCGGCAAACTGCCCTGCCAACGAACTCATGCTGCTCTGGGTCCAACCTCCACCGTGATTATAGAGAACCCCGGAAACCGTGTTGATAATCCCGGGTTGGTCATCGGCAATAATGGTCAATACAATCGAGGTTTTCATGGGTTCTTGACTCAGCTGTTTGCGTTTGTGAGCGGCTATGATATCCGAAACCCCGACGGATTGGGATGAGGATTTCTACTTCCAGATTAAAAAGCCCAGGCGCTACCGACCGTAATATAGAAGGCCGTATCTTCAGGTCCGCGGGCGATATCCATCCCTGCCTGCAGAGGCAGCTTTCTGGCCAGACGATAGCGAAAACCCAGCCCACCCGCGGCCACTGTCCTGCTTTCACCACCCTGGTCTTTAATTGCTGTCGTGTGTCCAACTCCACCAAAAAGCACCAATGACCAACGTGGTGTGAACCCCCATAAATACTCAGCTTCACCCACGACCACGCCCTCTCCCTGGTAACGCATCGACGGAATGCCGCGCAAACCAACAAAAGGGTAGCCAAAAAAGGGAACATCCCCGTTAACCGTCTCCCCCTTGAGTCTCAATCCAAGGCTGGAATAATCACCAACGGGGGTGTACTTAAACAGTTCACCTTTGTAATTCTGATAGTCAAAATCGCTGCCCCAGTTATCATCATAATCCTGAAACTTGATTTTGCCGGACCATCCATCAGTGGGTGTAAATGTGCTGTTTCTACCGTCATATTGAACAAATACACTCACTGCCCCAAGCGTGAAGTCAAAGGTTGGATTTGGCAAATCGATGGGCAGGTCATCGAACAGCTTGAAGGTGTTGTCCGCGTTGACATACATGTAGCTTCCACCCAGCCACCAGTTGGATTCTTTAAGGCGAAACTGTGCTTGCTGGAGCAAAAAAGCACCATCGATGTTGAAATCGACACCACGATCACCAAAGATGTCACCGAGTGGTCCTTCCGGATAGAAGGTCATGTTGATATTCATTCTTGCCACCGCACCCAGATAGCGAATATGGTCGTCTTTCCAGACACCCGAGTGAGCGCCACCGTACAGATAGGTACCATTTTCAGTTTTTGCGCCAAAACCTACACTGATACTCGGTGGACCGGCATGTGGATGCTCTTCACGATCGATTTCTTTCGGTGCATGAAAATAAGCTACAGCAAGACCCAGACCATAGCCTACTGCAGGCTCGGTAATGATGATGGGAACAGGTAGAAAGCCCTTCGCACTGGCCAGGTAGTCACTGGCGTCCAGCATACCGTCCTGGGGATCAATCAGAGTGTCCGTAAACCAACCGGATAAAGCCAATGGCGACCACAAAAAGCTGGAAACCAGGGTTGTTACCAGGGTCAATCGAATGCAATTCGTCATGGGGGTAAAACCTGTCAGGCTAAAACTAAAAAGTGGATCAAAACCGAAGCAAATGCTCTTTCAGGGTAGCTCCGCCAGTGATAAAAACAGAACTCTCATTTTATCATTACCCGGATTATTTTGTGAACCAGGAACGCATATGAAATGTAATAGCGGTGAACTCACCGCTTGAGCTGAACCTGTAACCCAAACCAAGGCGATGCACATTAATAAACCAGAGTTTGTAAGGTCCATCCCGAAAACTCATGGCAAGTCCGAGTTCCAGATGGTCTTTTATCGGATCAAAACTGCCATCGGGTAAATTAAAATGCAATTCATTGCCAAGGAATGTGTACATCAGGTTCCAGTAAAGATCGATCGGTTTGCCAGCGAGCTTTGCATTGCTCAGTGGTTGGCGGAGTTCCACGCCAATCGTGGCGACAGCCATATGATCGGATCTACCCTTATCAGGACTGTAACCCGCGTAATATAGACCATTAAGCAGGGACCATTCATTTTTAGTTTTTGAGGGAAAGGTGTAGCGGCTTTTGATCCCGGTATAATAAACCCAGGCGGATTCACCATCTTGCAGTTCTCTGCCGTAGCCAATATGGGCAATGGGTCTCAGGTACCATCTCTGGTTGATAGGTATTTCCAGTTCAACACCGGGCGCAAATGTTATCGTTCCGAAATTGTCGTTATCTACGATACCACCCAGATCCTCAACATCGTGCATGCCAATGGTCAGGGGATACTTGATTTCGATACCAAACTTTCGTTCCCCGGCATCAGATAACGAGGATTCACGTACGGTTTGCCTGATGGGGAGTTGCAAGGCAAATACTGACCTGACATCTTCAATGCTGTACCAACCAGTACCGAAAAATGAACTATATGCCCAATGTACCGGTTCGAAATCCTCACTCAAAGCACTGGCAGGCTCCGCCCTTAAAGACCCTGGAATACTGCAAGCAAGAACGAACAGTAATCCGCATGTCATGACAATTTTGTTGCAGGTTTTCATTTCACTGAGCCAGGGCTTGAGTTGAAATATTTCCAAGACATAATGCTTGTACATTACTTTTCAGTTAGGTAGGCATCAGAGACCCCGCAGGGCCTCTGCCACCGGTTGCCGGGCCGCCCTGATGGCAGGAAACAGTCCGCCAATCAGACCAATGACCATGGCAAAAATGATTCCCTGGGTCAGTAGTTTTACATTGACATCAAACGCAAAAGTGATGGCACTGAAACTGGCCCAGTTAAGCGTCGCTGCACGGTATCCGTCAAAAGCCAGCCAGGCCAGACCCGCCCCCATCAAGCCTCCCACGAATGCCAGTAAGAGTGATTCGCTTACTACCGATATCACAACCGGGCCAGAACGAAAACCCAGCGCCCGTAGCGTTGCAATTTCACGGGTTCGACTCGAGACCGCTGTGTACATCGTATTCAGAGCACCGAAAACCGCACCCAAACCCATAATGACTGCGATGGTCGTGCCCAGACCCGTGATCATGTTGTAAACAATGGTGGATTGCGAATCATAGTATTCAGATTCGCGCATCGGTTTGACATTCAAACGTGGATCACTGGTCAAAGCATCTTTGAAATCATCGAAAGCGTCCCGGTTATCAAGCTTCACATACACTGCCTGGTATGAATTTCCACGCCGGTATGCCGGTTGCAATACCGCCGCATCCACCCATATCTCTGATTCAGACAATCCACCGTCGGCTTCAAACACACCCACCACTGGCCATTTCTCCTGACCAACTTCGATGCTCGAGCCAATTTCAAGTCCAGCGAACTGTTGTTGTGCGCCGGTACCGACGATGACTTCGTTGAGTCCCCATTCAAACATACGGCCTTCGACAAGCTCAAAACTGTCCCGCACGATCATTGCGGTTGCCTGCACACCACGCAAGGGTACGTTCGCATCGGTGCCGGTAGACCGCATGGGTAAGTTGATAATGACGAATAGCTCCGGCGAGGCCAGTGCACCGGTCTCATTTTGGGCAATACCAGGTGCCTCGGAAATGATACGTGTATCATCCCCCCCCAGACCGGACATCATTTCCGAATCTGCACCGCTTCGCAACACAATTGCATTGCTATCTCCCGCAGAGCTCTCCATGGTCTTGAGAACACCTTGAGCGATAGACAGCACTCCAACCATCACCGCCACTACACCGGCAATACCGAGCAGAGCAGCGGCGGATGAACCTTTGCGTTGTGGCAAAGAGCGCATGCCGAACTGTGTGACCGCAAACACTTGAGATATCCAGTTAAACATTACTCATCTCCTCAATGCGTCTGCTATTTGCAGTTTTTGCGCTTGCAATGCCGGAATAATTCCGACAATAAACGCCATCACCACGATCAACACAAAACCAATGAGAATATTGGTGGTTGGCAGGTAAAAGACCGGAAATGACCCATTGGTCGGGTCACCCATAGATACCAGCAGCCAGGCCAGACCCAGTCCGGAAGCACCACCGACAAAGGTCAATGCCAATGACTCTCCCAGCACCAGCCCAAGCACGCTGCTATCGGTAAAACCGATTGCTTTAAGTACCGCCAGTTCGTTGGTTCTTTCGCGGACGGTATAAGCCATGGTATTGCCGGCCACCAGCAGGATGGTGAAAAAAACAGCCGACATAATTGTCATTATTATGAAACCTATGTTGCCGATTTGATTTGCGAAGCCCTGAATAAATGCACCTTCTGGCTCGGCTTTGGTCTCAGCGGCAGAATTGGCAAACTCTGCGTCGATGGCCGCAGCCACCTCGGCAGCCTTATCCGGGTCAGATACACGCACCGTGTACCAACCAACCTGTCCGGTACCACCCGCCCGGGTTTCATCAAAAAAATCATAGCGAAAAAAGAACTGACTGGTATCAGTGCCTTTTTCCGCGCCATCATAGATAGCTACCAGGTCAAACTCCCAGGTCCGGCCACCGTCCTTCTTACCCCAGATCGTGGCGTTGATAGGTATTCGGTCACCCAGTTTCCAGCCGAAACGATCGGCCAGGCCACGACCCACCAGGGCACCGCTGCGTGTTTCAAGCCATGCAGCCTTGTGTTCATCACTAATGATAAACTCCGGATACATGTCGAATAGTTCTTCAGGCACTATTGGCATCTGGGCAAAGAAGTTTTTTGGCTCCTGGTATATCCCACCAAACCAAGTGGAGTGAACTGCGTTATCCACGCCTTCGATTCTCTCCATTTTGGCCTCGTAACTCTGTGGCAGCAGCTGAATAATGGAAACCTTGTGGCGTACGATCAACCGGTCAGCGCCGGCAACATCAACTCCCGCATCGAAAGCCTGGCGGATTGCAGAGAGATAACCAAACAACAAAAATGCCACCATGATCGATAGTATCGTCAGGCCAGTGCGCAGCTTTTTGCGTTTGAGACCGCTGAAGAGCAGATATAGATATTTCATTATTTCAAGCCCCCTCAGCCATCATTCGACCGGATCGACGCTGAGCTGGCCCTTGTTCAAATGTAGTGTTCTGGTTGCGCGTGCCGCTGCATGAATGTCATGGGTCACCATGATAATGGTTTTGCCCTGCTCCTTATTCAATGCCTGCAACAAATCCAGAATTTCATCGCCGGATTTACGATCAAGATCACCTGTCGGCTCATCACACAGCAACAGTGTCGGGTCAGTTACGATGGCGCGCGCAATGCCGGTACGTTGTTGTTCACCACCGGACATCTGGCGCGGATAGTGCCCGGTCCGATGTGAAAGCCCGACAATATCCAGCGCGATGGATGCACGTTTTTTTCGCTCCGATTTGGAGAGTTTTGTCAGCAATAACGGTAATTCAACGTTTTTCTGAGCGGAAAGCACCGGCATCAGGTTATAGAACTGAAAGACCAGCCCCACATGCCGCGCTCGCCAACCGGCCAGCTTACGATCAGATAATTTGTCGATACGTTCGCCACCAACCTCTACCGTTCCCTCACTTGGCCGGTCAAGACCACCAATCAAGTTCAGCAGAGTGGATTTACCGGAACCTGACGGTCCCATCAGTGCCAGAAACTCACCCCTGGGAATTTCCAGATCCAAACCACCCAGCACATGCACCACTTCTGATCCACGCTTGAATACCTTATCCACTCCCTGCACTTTGACCAGGTTTCCGTGGGTATTGTTATCCGTCATTCGTTTGCTTCCTTCACCCGGGCGCCAGCCTGAAGACCGGATGGCGCGTTCACTATTACTATATCACCACCTGAAATACCCGAGGTGACGAGAATATCCTTGCCGCGCTCTCCAGCGGTGGCCACCGCCCTTCGTTCGACCACATTATCGACAACCAGTAGCACAAAGCTCTTGCCATCACTTTCATTGACTGCAGATTGCGGTACCACCACACCAGCACGCCCGGTACCCGCGGACTCTCCCTGCTTTCGACCCTCCTGAAATGCAACCTTTGCACCCATATCCGGCAGAATTCGCGAGTCCAGTTCATCAAAACCCACGCGGACTTCAACGGTAGCGCGCTGTCTGTCTGCCGTAGGAATAATCGCTATAACATGACAGGGAATCGACCAGTCTGGATAGGCATCCAAACTGGCAATAATTTTTTGGCCTGCTTTAACACGATTGATATAAGCCTCGTTCACATCAATTTCAATTTCCAGTGAACTCATGTCGACGATGGTGCCAATACCTGTGCGTGTGAACCCGCCACCTGCTGACACGGGAGAAATCATTTCACCCGGTTGTGCATTTTTTGCAACGACTACACCTGCAAAGGGTGCGCGGATGATGGTGTCTTCCAGTTGCTGTCGGTATACATCCAACTGCTTTTCAGCCACCTCAACATCCGCCTGCTTGCGCTCCAGTTGAGCCGCCAGTGATTCAGAACCGGCACGGGCACGGTCCATCTCGGCCTCTGAAGCCAATTGCCGGTCCACCAGGTTTTGAGTTCGGCGAAAAATGGCGCGGGCTTCATTCAAGAGCGCCTGGGTCTCTTTAAGCGAGGTCTTTGCGGATTTCAATTGCGCCTCGGCGAGGGCGTAAACCGTGGCCACGTTGGAGTCATCCAATCGCGCCAGCACCTGGTTTTTTTCGACCTCCATGCCCTCTTCGATTAGTACTTCAATGACTTTACCGGTGAACTTGGACGACACCGTCGCCTGGCGCCGGGCAGTCACGTAGCCGGAGGCATTCAGCACCGTGCTCGCAGCCTGGTTTGAAATCTCACGTGCAACCGCAGTGCGCACTTCCGTTGCAGACTCCGGTTTCAGAAAAAACCAGTAAGCTGCCGCCGCCAGTATCACCGCGATGATTATCAGGACAGGCCAATGGTTCGAACGTGACTCCTTTTCAGGCTCACGCTCGATTTTTAGCTGATCAAGCTTGCTGGTTTCCATAAGTCCCTATGATGTTCCGAGAAAATTTACGATCCCAATGGCGGCTTTGCGTGCGTCGGCAACGGCGGTGACAACAAGATCTGCACCTCGTACCATATCACCAGCGGCGAATATTTTGGGGTTACTGGTCTGGTAGGCAAATTCGTCATTCTCGTCGGCCTCGACCAATCCCCATTGGTTGGTCCGGATATCGAACTGCTCGAACCAGTTCTCCGGTGAAGCCTGAAAACCAAAAGCAACGATAACGGCATCGGCATGGATTACGGTCTCACTTCCCTCAACGGGTTGCGGACGCTGCCGACCGGACTCGTCCGCTAGCCCCAAACGTGTCTCAACCACCCTGACTGCCGTCGCCTTACCTTGATCTTCAACAATTTCCAATGGTTGTACATTAAAGCGGAACTGCACACCCTCTTCGATTGCATTGCCCACTTCATTCTGTGAACCGGGCATATTTTCACGATCACGCCGATACAGGCAAAATACCTCGCTGGCACCCTGTCGTATCGCCGTACGCACACAGTCCATCGCCGTATCTCCTCCGCCGAGCACAACAACCCGTTGATCATTCAGATCAGTAAATTTATCTTCACCCAGCGGCATATCCAATAGTGACTTGGTGTTTCCGATCAGGTAATCCAGGGCCCTGTAAACACCGTCGGAATTCTCACCCGGCATGCCACCCTTCATGGATGTATAGGTGCCCAGAACACCTCTGCATCACCTTGCAATCGCCTGGTGTTTAAAAAA
>RCNC010002196.1_pt1 | contig 13033 bp, 12 predicted proteins | sample 2041301 | NCBI WGS metagenome assembly RCNC01 (sample SAMN09708231, study PRJNA481090) | Marine sediment metagenome, whole genome shotgun sequencing project. | biome: marine sediment; feature: ocean; material: sediment; isolation source: Sewage treatment plant 13A marine sediment (STP13A) ... | reverse complement strand
TTTTCGCGATTTCATCTGCTGTTTTCACCCAGGACATTTTTTAACCAGGCATTGGGGACACCCGATATAGGTGCTCTAAGAAATCTTTTTAACGAAACCCTTTGCATGGCTTTCCCCGAGGATATAAACGAGATGCTTAAGCCGGAGTTTTTATAACCATGAATCAAAATGAGCCAGTTTCAAAATGTTCAATTTCGAAGTCTGCGCTTATCTGTTCGAGATCAAGGAAGGCGATCCGCCTGAGGCGGATTAGCCACAGGAATACATGTAGTATTTCGAGGACTAAAATATGAGCCTGACGCAGATATCGGATAAAAGGGGACGTTTTGAAATTGGCTCAAAGGGTTTACCGGTGATCCCAGCCGGCAGATCGGACGATTTGCATAACCTTGAAATTGCAGATTCAGCTGATCTTACACTTTTTATGGCAGGAAACCAGTTTATGACAATGGGTGAAATTATTTATGAATTTCAAGATAAGTATCCGGATATAAAAAAGATTTTCTATGAAACCCTTCCTCCGGGACTTGAGTTAAAGCAGATTTTATCCGGCGGCGCTGTTTTTAAAGGCAAAACACTCCATGTTCGTCCTGATATTTACACCTCGGTAAACGAAAAAGGAATGAAGGTTCTTGAAAAATCCGGTTTTATCAAAAAGAACGATTATCACCTTTATCTGCATAACCGGTTAACCTTGATGGCACCCAAAGGAAACCCTGCTAAAATAGAATCTGTCCTGGACATGGGTCGCGATGATGTTCGCATCTCCCAGCCGGATCCTGAAAACGAAGATATCGCCTTTCATATAATGGATATGTACAGGCAGGCCGGTGGAGAAGATCTTGTCCGCCGTATAATGGAAGAAAAAAGAGCCGAGGGGACAACGATTTTTACCATTGTCCATCACAGGGAAACCCCTTTGCGCATTTTAAAAAAGACTGTGGATGTTGGACCGGTATGGATTACGGAAGTAATACATGCAAAGTCGTCCGGCCTTAGATTTGATGTGGTTGAGCCGGGTGAAGATCTTGATCAAAGGAAAGAGATAAACTATTATGTTTGTAAATTATCAAACTCCCCTAACCCTGAAAACGCACAAAAGTTTCTGGATTTTATAACTTCACCAACGGCTCAAAAAATATATAAAAAATATGGTTTCCTACCGGAATAATAAAAATTACTTAAGATCTTCACTGACAGTACTTAAAAGGGTGATCATCGTGTTTTTGTTAATCACCATCCTGCCGGTTTTGTGTTTGCGATGGATTTCGCCGCCAACCACATCTTTTATGCTCCAGGAGAAATTTAATGCGTGGTGGAATGATAAAAAGAATTTCAAGATTCGTTACCGGTGGGTTGATTTGAATAAAATATCGCTTCATGCGCCGATTGCCGTTGTAGCAGCAGAAGATCAGAAATTTCCCGATCACTGGGGTTTTGACCGTGAATCGATAGAGGAAGCCTGGATAGAGCGCTCAAATGGCATACGTGCGCGCGGGGCCAGCTCTATTTCTCAGCAGGTTGTAAAAAATCTCTTTTTGTGGCCGGGGCGCAATTTTTTGAGAAAAGGAGTTGAAGCTTATTTTACGGTTCTAATAGAGCTTTTATGGTCGAAACATCGAATTATTGAGGTTTATCTTAATATTGCCGAGTTTGGCAACGATGTTTTCGGAATAGCTGCGGCAAGTAAAACCTTTTTTAATAAACCGCCCATTCGCCTCACACGGTGGGAATGCGCCCTGCTTGCGGCAGTGCTTCCCAACCCAAAGCGGCTCCGCGCGGCCAGCCCTTCAAGCTATGTTTTAAGCCGCACCGCATGGATCCATAAAGAGATGGATCGTCTTGACAGGGCTAAGCATCTGAAAAACTTGTAATTCAGGCAAACTTTTGAAGGGGGGCATGACGGTTTTATTCAATTTTTAAAAAACCCGTTCTTGGGTCATGGCCAGAGATCATTGGTTTTCTCTGGGGAAATCTTAAAGTGTGTCTGAAGCGCGAAGTCTTTTTTGAACGTCGAACATCGAACGTTGAACATTGAACATCGAATGATGAAATCGATGGATTTATGCAGAGGGATCGAAATTCTCTGCTGGTTTATTAATGGGTAGAATACCTTATTCAAGATTCGATGTTGGACGTTCGATGTTGAATGTTCGTTTACTTGCTCTGAATTAACTTTTAACTTTCTATTTTGCATATTGCAACCAGCTGAAAACAGCTCCTGAAGGGCAACCCAAAGCCTGACCCTCTGAGCAAGGATTCTTTACTCACCGCAGAGCCGCAGAGTATGCAAAGAAGTTCATTTTTTTAAATAAAACACATGCCATATCGATTTCTACATATATCACTGGGCGGTAGGATTAAAACTTTCCTGCAACTGTCATTAATATTGGTTGTGATATGTGGCGGATGTGCGGCCATAATAAAAGAAAAGCGCCCTGAAGAGATTGTTCCACCTGTACTGCCATGGGATGTGAAGAATTATGCTGTTTTTATAAAACAGAATATGAAAAATATGAATGAAAGATATTCCACCGAATATGCACCCTACGATTTTGTAGTGGACACGGATAGGGGAAGCGCGCTCATACAAAATATGATTGAACCGGAAATAGCATTAGAAATCAAAGACAGGCCGTGGTCTGATAACATGGAAAATGACTATAAATTATATAAAATTTTCAAGTATGTACAAAATGGTTATATGTTTTTCATGGAACCGGAGAAATGGCTAACAGTGAAAGAGACTGTCAAAAGCAAAAAAGGAGATTGCAAGAGTTTGTCCCTGCTTCTAATGTCCTTATTGATATCAGCTGGAATTGAAACCCATGCAGCGATTTCAAATGGACACATGTGGGTAAATGCTTTTTATGACAGCAGGTGGCATGTTCTCGAAATTGATAATGATCCTGAAAGAAACAAAATTTACAGTATCCCTGGATTTTACGATAATCCACTTTATCGTATATATCCCGACCATACTGAAAAAAGGGTATTAATTTAGCCTTTTGAAAAGCAGGCCAAAATGTCTCCGGCACTCAGGACATCCTGAGTGCCGGACGGCTTTTCAAAATACTAAAATTCTACTCATCCATTATCATAGCCTGATTAAACCCTCCCGTGCCTCAGAGCGATCTTTTCAAACATTATTACAAGACCGGCGCTAAGCGTATATAGGGATTCAATGTTGAGATTTTTTTCCGCCGTCGAATCAAAAAAAATATTGAGACTCGATTCAAGGCCATCTTCCGGTTTCCAGTAACAAATCAGGATAGGCACTTTTGGCAGAGGGTACAAAACAAGTGAAATATCAGAGGAGTAATGATTTTCCACTTGCCTTCCGTTGAAAAGGCGAATTATGTCCTCAAAAAGATCCGTATAGGTGTCAGCAACTTTTTTTAAGGGTTTTTCACATCTTTGCCCAAAAAGTCGATACCACGTCTTCCCGCCTTCCAGTTCCCTGAATGGGACCCATTTCTCTGAAACAGGGACTCCCGTCCCATCTATTATGTAATTGATTACTGGTATGGTTATCCATGCATGGACATGTATGTCGGTTGTAATGTTTCCCTTTGTATCAATACTAAAGTTCTTCCCAAGAATCTTGATCGTCAATTTATCATCAGAAAACATAGCCCCCAATCTTTGTGCAGCTGAAGAAAGGTCTGTCGTGGTAATTTTTCTTTTCAACTGCTCGATTGTTTCGTCCCGCTCCTGTTCAAGGGTCATCTGGTTGCCGTCTTTCACGCCATATCTCTTGATTATCTCACTACCAAGATGAGGGCATTCATCAAGCTTTTTTTGACCCAGGAACACTGCGGCAGCAAAGGCCAGGCATGTCGGTTTGTTACATTCTCTGCAATTTGATTTATCGAGCAACTTGAAGATTTCCATAGTATTATTAAATTGAGCCATGCGGTAATTCTCCTTTTTTCAGCCCTTTAATCACCAGGTTATACGAGTCATCAATCATGGCTAATAATTCATCATCTGGAATGGAACCATCTATAATAATAGTATTCCAGTGCTTTTTGTTCATATGATAGCCGGGCTGAACAGAATTATATTTTGCCCGGAGATGCAAGGCAAGCTCAGGATCGCATTTGAGATTTATTCGTAATGATTTTTTATCTAAAGGAATAAGTGCAAACATTTTATCCATGACTTTAAATACAATGACGGTCGGGCCGAAAGGAAAATCCTCACAGGCCCCCCTTTTATTGAGGAGATATTCACGAAGAGATTCAAATTTCATAATATTTCTTTTAATCGTAAAGGTTATTAGTTCAAAAAACTTCTCCCCCGACAAACTTCTTGCATCCTGTTTGTCTCTGAGTAACTGTATTAAAATAATAAAACAAAAGGCCGAAGCCTACATACACCATAAATTGTCAATAAGCATTGCTAACGGGAGAAAGTTATATATGTTTGTACCATACCGTCATGCTTTGGATACTTCCACAGATCTGGGAATTGTTTTTTAGTAATCCTGCATATTTGTATCCACTGTTTTTAAAAACGGTATTCATCCCATTGGACGTAGCCCTTGCAATCGTATATGCGGTTTTAATCCCAAGCTTACGAGTCTTCTTGTCCATATGATTCAGCAGCATGCCGGCAAATCCCATGCCTCGCCATTTCGGCAAGGTTGCGAAATCAGTCATTTCAGCATTTTTGCTCACCAAATCGATTTCTGCAGCAGCTATTGCTGCAATTCTACCTTCAATACGAATACAAAAATAGAGAACACCCTCTTTCATGATGCGTTTTAAATATATTGGCTTCTGAATGGGGAAAGGGTAGGATTTAAAAACCTGCTGGTAAATCACGCTCATCTCTTCGGCATCCGAAGGTTTGCATGAAACAACATCTCGTGTAGCCCTGCCGGTTTTATGTATATTGTTTGCAGATCCTTCTCCAGCCTGCTTGACAAACCTTAATAGTTTCTCAACATTCTGTGCCTTTTGTCTTCCCGCTGAGAAGTATTTGGAAATAAAAAAACCGTCGGTTTTGCCTGTGAAGAATCCCGGGACCACAGCCTCTTTAACATAATCAGCGGATTTAAAAGCATTCCATGCAGGTTCTGATATTTTGGCAAATATCTTTCCGTAGCCATTGTTTAAGGCCATATCATCAAGTGTCGCAATCAGGCCGTGAGTGTCGTCTGTGTTCAACCGCATCAAATAAATGCGGTTGTTATGCAGGCCGTGCTGAATTACACAACCATTTATGTTTTCAATGATATCTACCAAAACTGCCTGTTTTATTGAAGCGACACATTTTTAAATCAAAGATTTCAGCTTTTTTAACCGTTTGCCGATTTCAGATAGAATCTCTTCAGATCTTGAAAAATGAAGCCTGATCAGGTGGTTCATCGGTTCATGGAAAAAGCTGGAACCGGGCACCGCGGTCACGCCGATTTCCTTGGCCATCCAACGGCAGAAGTCCCGGTCATTCTTAACCCCATAAGCCGTGCAGTCCACCATCACATAGTAGGCTCCCTGAGGCTTAGTGTATGCGAGCCCGGCTTCATCCAGATACGTTAAAAATAATTCTCTTTTGCGTGTATAATCCGCCGTCAACTGTTCGTAGTAACTTAAGGGCAGTTCCAGGGCGGTGGCGGCGGCTTCCTGCAGCGGAGCAGGAGCGCCAACTGTGAGGAAATCATGTACTTTGCGGGCACCGGCAATCACCGTTTCAGGTCCGATCACATAACCCAGCCGCCAGCCGGTCATATTGTAAGTTTTTGACAGGGAACTGCAGGAGATGGTCCGTTCGAACATACCCGGCAGGGCTGCCATATAGCGATGACGATGCGGGCTGTACACGATATGCTCATAAACTTCGTCGGTGATAACAAAGGTGTCATACTCCTTTGCTAGATCCGCAATGAATTCAAGCTCCTCCTGTGAAAAGACTTTTCCGGAAGGGTTAGAGGGATTGCACAGTATAATCGCTTTGGGATTCTGGGCAAAGGCTGCCCTGAGTTCGTCCGGATCGAATACGAAATCGGGAGGATGCAGCGGCACATAGATGGGTTGAGCTCCGCTTAGGATTGTGACCGCCCCGTAGTTCTCATAATAGGGAGAAAAGATGATGACCTTGTCTCCGGGATTGCAGGCGGTCATCACAGCGCACATCATCGCCTCTGTGCTGCCGCAAGTCACGACCACATGGGTTTCAGGATCCAGGTCAAGTCCCATCCAGTATTTCTGTTTTTTCAACAGCGCTTCCCGGAAGCGCGGTGCTCCCCATGTAATGGCATACTGATGGGGGCCATCGGTCATCGCCAGTTTACCGGCGGATAGAACCTCCGGTGGCGGGTCGGCGTCCGGAAAACCCTGAGAAAGGTTAATGGCGCCGTACTGATTCGACACACGCGTCATTTCGCGAATAACCGACTCAGTAAAAAAGGTCAGGCGATCAGCGGTCTTGGGCATATGTTCCTCCAAAATATTGTTTTTGCACACCCATTAAAAGTGCCGATGAACAATCCGGCCGTCAAACAGGGTCATGTCTACCTGAACCTTCGGTATTTGTGAAGGCGAAATCGCCAGAATATCCCTGTTTAGAACCACCATATCCGCCCGTTTACCGGGTTCGAGAATTCCGATATCATTGGCATTGTGAACGGCGGCAGGGGTCAACGTGCAGGCTTTCAGCGCTTCAGCCATTGTTACCCGGGAATCCGGATACCAGCCACCTTTCGGCGTTCCATCGGTTCGCTGTCGCGTGACCGCCGCATGAATCCCTAATAGCGGATCAGGAGTGCACACCGGACAGTCGGAACTGAACATTACCGGCGCACCGGTATCGAATAATTGACGAAGAGGATAGGTCCACTTTCCCTTTTCTCCCAGTGCCATATCGATAAGATTTATGTCCAGTAGCATGTTGGCTGGGGTGACACACAGTGCTAAATTAAGTTTTTTCAGTCGATCGGCATCCTCCGGTCTGAGCATCTGCACATGTTCGATGCGATGGGCAATGGCGGGCGATGGTGAACCGGAAGCGATGCGGCGTAATTCGAGGGCTTCAAAAATGTTGATCAGTTCCCGGTTCGCGCGATCTCCCACCGCGTGCACCATCACCGACAGGCCGGCTTTATCCGCCCTGTTGATGTCCTGTGCCAGAACATTCATATCTATCAGAGGCATACCGTGGTCAGCATCCAGGTAGGGGTCGATCAACCATGCGGTACGAGCACCCATTCCTCCATCGGAAAAAAACTTTACATGACCGATGCGCAGCTTATCGTTACCGAATCCCGTGCGAAGACCCAGTCCGATGATGTGGTCCAGTTCGTGTCCGGGCAGGGTTACCCAGCATCGAAGATCGAGGCGCCCGTCGTGGTCGAGTCTCTGGAAAGTCTGAAATGATCCGGCGCCGTCCTTATCCGCCATCAAGCGGACATCGTGAATGCCGGTGACCCCCCATCGGTGAAGGGCCTTGGTCGCATCTTTAAAGGCTTCCATTACCTGTTCTGCCCCCGGCGGCGCAATGGCCTGTCGCGCGAGATTGATGGCTAGTTCTCTTAAAATACCGTTGGGCTTCCCTGCGTGGTTGTGTTCAATCCGGCCTTCCGGTGGATCCGGTGTGTCGGCGGTAATGCCGGCCAAACCCAGAGCAACTGAGTTGGCAGTGGCCAGGTGCAGATCACAGCGCCAAAGCAGCACCGGATGCTCCGGTGCCACACGATCCAGCGTTTCCCTGGTTGGGAAGCGTTGCTCGGCCCAGTCGGTTTCATTCCAGCCCTGGCCAATAATCCACTGGCCCGGGGGACGACTATCAGCTGCTTTTTGGACACGGGTCAACAGTTCTTCAAGACTGGTAAGGTCATCTAGTTTTATTCCCTGACGGTTGAGTGCCCATTCATAGAAATGGATGTGGGTATCGATAAAGCCCGGTGTCACCAGCCTACCGTCAAGATTGATCCTTTCAGTGTCCGGACCGGCCAGATTCAACACATCATTGTCTTGCCCCAGAGCCAGGATCTTTCCGTTTCCAACGGCAACGGATTGTGAATGGGGATACAGGGGGCTCTGGGTAGCAAGGATGCCGTTATAAAGAATAATTTGAGGTGCCAGTGAAGACGTTTTCATATGATAAATCCTTTTTGAAAAGGATCATTAAGATCCACAACGAACTGATGATAACCGGTAATCTGGGCGTTTCCCCGGACCTGCCCCACGATGCCGTCAAATTTTCCGATGGACAGCGTTTTAACGATCCGCCCTTCGAACACCGTACCCAAAGGGCTTGCATTTTTGTAAACTTGACCTGAACCAAGCTTTCCCTGGTGATGGAGAAGCGTCATTTTGGCCGTGGTACCAGTGCCGCAGGGTGAACGGTCCATGTGGGACTCGCCATATACCACCACGCTCATTCCGGTTCCAGTTTTCGGGTCTTCATCATAAAATTCGGTCACATCCACCGTTTTTACCTCCGGCCGTTCGGGATGGTAAACGTTAAGTTCCAGATTAGAGGCTTCGATCACCGCCATCCCTAATTGAATCAGGCGGTGGCTGTTTTCCGGGACCAAATCCATGCCGATGGACCGGGCCGATACCATGGCGAAAAAGCCGCCCACGCAAACCAGATCGACAGGAACCTTTCCGAATTCGGCGATCTCAAGTTCACTCCCGGTATCAAACACAAACGATGGCACCATCTCAATGGCAACGGACTCCACACGGCCATTTCGAATCCGGGTATGGGCATCCAGCGGCCCGGACGGGGTGTCTACGGTGATAATGGTGTCGTCATTGCCGATGTTCATAGCACCTGCGTCAATTAATGAGGCCACCGCTCCGATGGTAGCGTGACCGCACAAATAGGGGTAGCGCCGGGCATCCATGTAAAACAGTCCGAATTGTCCTTCAGGACTTATCGGTTCGGTCACCATGGCCGCCATGATTCCTCTATGCCCCCTGGGTTCACGGGTCAGCAACATGCGGATATGATCGTAATGAGATTCAAAATAGTCCCGTTTGTCTTTAATTGTGCTGCCGGGCAGGCTGCCCACGCCGCTGATCAGCAATCGGGTGGGTTCTCCCTGGGTATGAGAATCAATGGTAACGATTCGGTCCGGATAGTGAGCAAGAAATCCGTTTTCGATCCGATCCAGTTTAAGCATACGAGCACTCCTATATTTTTCTTGATGTTTTAGAAAGCATCATCAGGTTCAGGTCGGCTAACAACCACAGGAAAAAACAAAACCTGAAAACGAAGGTATCTGCTTTCAGGTTTCAGATCGAAAGGATTGCTGCAAAAACGATCTGCCGGCTCATTTAATGGGAATTAAGTGGCAGTGGTGAGGCGATACCTGGACGCTGACCTCCTCGCCGATTTTGTAGATTTGTGTTCTCATCATACTGATGACATGAATTTCACGATCGGGACTCAGTTCGATGAAGTAGCTGACCTCTCCGCCCATGTAACTGCGGTCTTTGATGCGGCCCTGAAAATGGTTCATCCCCTCAACCGGTACAAATTCATCCTTGGGAAAGGCATCGAACCGCTGAGCACGGACGATCATTTCTACCCGGTCACCTTTGGAGAATCCACCTTTATTTTCTGCAAAGAGGACATCGCCGGTTTCAATTTTGACGTTTACATGATGATCGTCGACATCCACGACTTCGCCTTGCATGAAGTTGGAATGCCCCAGAAAATCAGCCACAAAATGGTTGGTCGGTTCATTGTAGACAGCCTTGGGGCTGCCCTCCTGCTGCTTGCGGCCATCTTTCATGACGAGGATTTGGTCCGACATGCTTAATGCTTCACGCTGGTCATGAGTAACAAAAATGGTGGTTACGCCAAGCATCTGCTGGAGGTTGTCTACCTCCCGCCGCATCTCCTCTCTCAGGTTTTCGTCCAGCGCGGAGAGAGGTTCGTCCATCAACAGCACATCCGGCTCGATTACGATGGCCCGTGCCATGGCGATGCGCTGCTGCTGGCCGCCGGAAAGCTGGCTCGGCATACGGTTTTCCACACCGGGCAGGCGAACCATTTCCAAGGCCCGCATCACCTTTTCCTTAATTAATTTCTTTGGCACATCCCGGTATTTCAGACCGAAGGCAACGTTATCAAATATGTTTTTGTGGGGAAACAGGGCGTAGTTCTGAAAAATCATTCCCAGGTTTCGTTTGTGTATCGGGGTGTCGTTGATCCGAACCCCTTTTATGAAAATATCGCCCGCGGTTGGTTCCTCCAGTCCGGCCACCATGCGCAGCAAGGTGGTCTTCCCGCATCCGGAAGGACCCAGCAGCGTCACCAGGCTCCCCTCTTCGATGTTAAAATCCATTTTTTCTACGGCGACAACTTTGCCGAACCGTTTTAAAATACCTTTAAACTGCACCATGGGCTGCTTCTTGTCAGTCACCAATTGTCCTGTCTCCCTGTTCTTAAAGTCATCTCAAAAATGTCTTATAACAACGTTTCCGTGTTGGGACATTGTTTCAAGTTCTCGACATACTGCAGCATTCCTGCGGGTTGAAACTCGGCCCTGCCTTGACCTTGAGCCAAAATGCTATTTTTGAGAAAACATCCCGTTTGTCTGATGCCGGGGTCGGACATCTTCCACTTAAGAGAGTCCGACCTCGACCATCAAATGGTATTTACAAACACCAATCTATCCAATGTTGATCTAACTGCCTGACTTGATTCGATCCCATTTCTCCGTCCATGCCAACTGGTTGGCATTCCAGTAGGACGGATTGGCAAACAGATACCCGTCCAGTTTTCCGGTGGGATCGAAGGCCGGCATCTTCTTAATCTTATCAGTCAATTTAACTTTGGACGGATCCAGGCTGGGCGGATAATTCTGCCCCTCCGACACGGCGATGGCCGCGGAGGGTTCCAGCATGAAGTTGAGCAGCTTTTGGGCGACCTCCAGATCGGTACCTTTCAGGACAAAGAGATATTCCATCCAGGAGTAGGTGCCCTTGGGGGAGAGGTACCCGATGGGGTTGCCTTCTTGCTGAAGTGCGGCCACGCGCCCGGACCAGGCCACCGTAGCATAGATCTCCCCATTGGCCAGCAGGCTCATCAACTCGGCGCCGGAGCTCCAATATTTCTTCATTAGGCCGCGCTGTTCACGCAGTGCCGCCCATATGGCTTTCAGGTCGGTCATATTGTTGGGGCTCTGGCCGGTGTGCAACGCGGCGTACCACATGTTGGTCCTGAAGTCGCCGCCCCAACTGCCAAGTTTGCCTTTCAAGCCTTTGTCCCACAGCAGGGAAGCACCCAGTTTTTCAGCCTTCTTCTTGCTGATATGCTTGGTATTATAAGCGATTCCGGTCTGTCCCAGATCGTAGGGGACGGCCGAAATGGTGCCTTTGGTGATCTCCCGCAAGGGTTTGATCATGGAGGCCATGACATTTTTGAGGTTGGGTATTTTGGATTCATCCAGTACCGAAGAAAAGCCCAATTCCGCATAGCGTGCATAGTCGAAAACGGCACTGAGATGGGCGATATTGAACTCACCACCGGGTGGATAGGAGGCTTTGACTCGCGTCAGATAGGAGTTCATGTCACCGAATTCGCCATCGATGACCTTGATGCCCGTGGCTTTGGTAAACGGCTTGAAGGCGTATTTTTTAAAGGCCTCGGAAACCGAGCCACCCCATCCATCGAAACGGATGGACTTGGCAGCAAATGCGTCTTTTACGGCGTTCCCAAAGGGCAATCCCACCAGCCCGATCGATGCACCGGCAAGACCGAGGTATTTGAGAAAGTGACGTCGGCTGATCTTGCCGTTTTTATACGCGTCGTATACCCTATCCAGTTTTTCTTTCGTTACATTCACCATTGGTTCTCCTTTCAATAAATGGTTGTTAGGTTATTCCTTTACTTTTGAAAACTTGCGGGACAGGTAACCTGCCAGCAGTGGGGTGGAGACGGTCAGCACAATCATCACTGCACCCAGAGCATTGATTTCCGGGCTGATGGAATTTCTCAACATGCTGAAAATCTTCACCGGAACCGTTTGATTCTGTGCCGTTGCCCAGAACAGCGTCGCCGTAATATCATCAAACGAAATGGTAAAGGAAAAAAGGGCGCCTGCCAGTATGGCCGGTAATAATAACGGAAAAGTGACCTCTTTAAAGGTTTGAAATGCATTGGCGCCAAGTGATTTTGCCGCTTCCTCGTACTCTTTTTTGATTCCCACCAAGCGGGCCTGAACAATGAGCAGCACATAAGGCAGGGTCAGCACCACATGTCCGATCACCAGCAGGGCAAAACTCTTGGGCTGCTGCAGCCATCGCAAAAACAAAAGCAGTGCAACCCCTAAAACCACTTCCGGAATCATGATCGGCGATAGCAGCAGTGTGTTGAGAGTGTTTTTTCCGGGAAATTCGAAGCGGATAAATGCCAGCGCGGCAAGAATGCCGATGCCGGTAGATATCACCGCAGTCAGCGAACCCAGGACGAGAGAGTTTTTAAAGGCCTCAATGATTGATTCATTTTGAGCCAGTTTGATGAACCACCTAAAACTGATACCTTCCATGGGGAAGATGCCGAATTGTTTGGGATTGAATGCAAGCACGATAACCACGACGATGGGAGCGAACAGGAATACATACACGAGAAACGTGTAAACTCTGATCAATGTCCATCCTGGTGAGAATTGTTTCATGGTCTAATTTCCCTGAAGACTTTTAAAAATCTGGTTGATTCCCAAGTATCGGTTGTAGGTCCACACGATCACAAACAAAAGGGAGAGCAGGATTACGCTGATGGCGGAGCCGAACGGCCAGTCCAGCGTACCGATAATCCGATTGAAAATGAGATTGGCGATCATTTCGTTACCCGGACCGCCCAGTATCATGGGCGGCAGATATGTTCCGGCCGTCAGCACGAAAACCAGCAGGCAGCCGGCGCTGAGACCGGGAAGGCTTAAGGGAAGCGTCACTTCACGAAACGCCTGCCATTCGGTGCAACCCATGCAGCGTGCGGCTTCGAGAAGACTCTTGTCGATGCCTTCCAGGCTGACGTAGATGTTAAGGACCATGAACGGCAGAAGATACAT
>RCNC010002195.1_pt1 | contig 13033 bp, 9 predicted proteins | sample 2041301 | NCBI WGS metagenome assembly RCNC01 (sample SAMN09708231, study PRJNA481090) | Marine sediment metagenome, whole genome shotgun sequencing project. | biome: marine sediment; feature: ocean; material: sediment; isolation source: Sewage treatment plant 13A marine sediment (STP13A) ... | reverse complement strand
TTACTGGTATATTTGTTTTGTTCCATCCTTGTCAACAGTGCCATAATATTACTTATTCAAATCAATAAATTATTGGGGAAGGGAAATTTGGCAAAACTGGTGACCGGGAAATTTCATACACCAAGAGAGGAAATAACTGCTTTTATGTTTCTCGATTTGATGGGGTCAACAACCATAGCGGAGAAATTGGGCCATTTTAAATACAGCAGGTTTATCCAGGATTGCTTCTACGATTTATCTGTTGTGGATCCCTATAATGCCCATATATACCAATACGTGGGCGATGAGGTGGTACTTACCTGGAAAGTTCATGAAGAGGAACAATTGGATAATTGTATTCATGCCTTTAACGCCTTTACCCATGCACTGGAATCCAAGGCTGAGTATTACCAATCTGAGTATGGTGTACAGCCTATCTTTAAGGCGGGATTACACCTTGGGCCTGTTACGGTGGTGGAAGTAGGAAACTTAAAGCGTGAAATAGCGTACCATGGAGACACAATCAATGTGGCTGCTAGAATTCAGGAACAATGTAAAACTTTTGATCGTACATTGCTTATCTCGGATGATATATATGAACGCGTAAAAAATTTGCCCGATTTTTCCTTTGAAAATGTGGGTGATTTTGTGTTGCGAGGAAGAAAAAAATCAACCCAATTATATGGCGTTACGCCACACTAATACATTTGTGGAGGCGTTGGAGCAAAATAAATATTTTAAATATGTAGCAAGAAATATTAGCTAATATTTATCTAAATTTGGCTATTACTATACCAGATTCTACTTATGATAATAACAATACCTACCCAAAACTCTTCTTTGTTATTTATTTGCAGAATATTATTTAGTGCTATTTTTTACTTTTTGTGTACTTCCTGTAAATCTGACAATAATCAATACACCACAACTGATCCTATTACTAGTGTTGGGTCCAAATACGTAGGTACCAATGCATGTATAGATTGCCATAAAGAGGAAGTTGATAAGTGGCAGGGTTCCCATCATGACTTGGCTATGCAAATTGCCAATGATTCTACCGTACTTGGCGACTTCAATAATGTGAATGCTGAGATCGATGGCGTCTCCTATCTCTTTTTTAAAAAAAATAAAGAGTTCTTCGTTACAGTAAACGAATTGGATAAAACTGAAAAAGAATATAAAGTCGCCTATACGTTTGGAGTGACTCCTTTACAGCAATATCTGGTTGATTTTGATAAAGGAAAAAAACAGGTATTAAGGGTTACCTGGGATGTTGTTGAGAAGAAGTGGTATCATCAATATAAAGGACAAGAGATAGTCCCGAATGATTGGTTGCACTGGACCCAAGGAGCCCAGAACTGGAATACCATGTGCGCGGAATGTCATTCAACTAATTTGGAAAAGAATTATGACGTTGAAGCAGATGCCTTTCATACAACCTATAATGAGATAAACGTTGCTTGTGAAAGTTGTCATGGTCCGGCCAAAGACCATATAAAATGGGCTGCCGAAAACCCAAACGGCAAAAACACCAATATTTTAAAAGGAGTAAATCAATTTGAACAACTAAATCAATGTGCCGGTTGCCATGCACGGCGAACCAAGCTAACTGCTAATATGGAGCCAGGAAAGAACGTTGAAGATCAATACATTTTGCAAACACTCAACACAGAATATTATCATGGGGATGGCCAGATAGATGAAGAAGATTATGTGTATGGTTCTTTTAGGCAAAGTAAAATGTATGCACAAGGGGTGAGATGTACTGATTGCCATGACCCCCATTCCTTAAAGCTTAAGTTTGATGGCAACAAATTATGTTTACAATGCCATGTTCCAGCTGTTTACGATACCGAAAAGCATCATTTCCATGCAGAAAATACCGAAGCAAGTTTGTGTATAAATTGTCATATGACTGGAAAAAATTATATGGGCAATGACTTTCGTCGGGATCATAGTTTTAGAATTCCTCGCCCTGATCAGTCCGTGGCCTTTGGAACACCAAATGCATGCACTGGATGTCATAAAGATAAGAGCGATCAATGGGCTGCTAGTAGTATTAAAGAATGGTATGGCAATGAACGTAAAGAACATTTTTCAGATGCCTTATTAGTCAGTAGTAAAACAGACATAAGTGTAGCTGAGCGGCAAATGTTGGATAGGTTTATAAATGATGTGAATTTTCCTAGTATTGCAAGGGCCACGGTTATTCAAAATTTGAACTTTACCAGTGAAGAACAATACAATACCTTACTGAAAGCCCTAAATGATTCTTCTGCACTGGTCAGATATAAAGCATTATTGAAGTTCAGAGCATTTTCTCCTCAGGTTAGAACATCAATGGCTTTAAAATTCGTAAACGACCCCACTAAAATGGTGCGGATCGGGGCTGCTCAATTGGTCATGGGCCTCGATGAAAATACACTTGATCCAAATGATAATATCAACCTTTCATCATCCCGTAATGAGTTGGAAACCATGCTTTTTGGCAACGCCGATTTTTCAACGGGCAGAATGCAACTGGGAGATTATTATTTACAGAAAAATGATGCTCAAAATGCAATTAAGCATTATAAAATGGCATTGCAAAAAGATAGTTTGCTCACTCCTGTATATTCAAATTTATCTGTTGCCTATAGTATGATCCAAGATTATGGGAATGCCAATGAAACACTGAACAATTGGATCTTACTAGAGCCAGAAGCTAGCAGACCTCACTATTTGAAGGCTTTATTGAATTTTGAATTGAACAAAAGTACAGAGGCAATTGCCGAGTTTGAGGAAGCTATAAAACTAAACCCCAATGATAGCCGTTCTATGTACAATTTGGCCACCTATTATTACCAGGACAACAAAAATTTGAAATTGGCCGAAAGCTATATTAAAAGCGGGTTAAGAATTGAAAATGAAAATCAAGACTATAAGTATTTATTGGCATTGATCTATCAAAACCTTGGACAGACTGATAAAGCGCAAAGAATTATGCAAGAGCTGAATGCTAACCAATAGCGGTTGGGTTTAGCCATTTGTTGTTCTTTGTTGCGGTGGAACTTGACCCATTGCCCGATAAGATTATCGGCAAGAAAGTATTCAAGCACGGGCATTGTATGGCGAAGTATTCTGGGGATTTAGGGTTTAAATAATTACTCCTTTTTTGTAGGCTATTTAACGTGATTTGAATGTTTTATTGTTTAGTGAACCACTCTTATGAAATCTAGTAAAACGGCCATGACAAACACGCATCTGACAAACAAAAACTTTCTTAAAATCAAAGATTTATTATCTTAGTTTTATAAGTGGGATATAGTTCATAAATATATCCAATTGTTATGTGGCATAAAAGATAAGAAATATGGATACAATAAATAGTATTATAGAGTTTGAACTTATTAAGATTGGGAATTACTCGCTTACCATGGGAATATTACTAACTGTTTTATTTGCAATTATCTTTACTAAGGTAGTATTATGGTTAGTGAAAAAAATAATGTTTCGATATAAAAAACTTAGAAAACTTGAAGAAGGAAATTTACTTTCATTATTTCAGATAATTAAATATGTAATTTGGATTTTTACTATACTAATAATCTTAGACACAATTGGAATAAAACTTAACGTTTTATTAGCTGGCTCTGCGGCATTACTTGTTGGTATAGGACTTGGTTTACAAAACACATTTAATGATTTCATTTCTGGAATAATTTTACTTTTTGAAGGCTCAATAAAAGTTGGAGACATTTTAGAGATAGACAATGACGTTGTGAAAATACAAATAATTGGACTGAGAACTTCTGAAGCAATGAACAGAGATGACATAGTGACAATTCTTCCAAACTCTTTAATCACAACAAATAAAGTTATTAATTGGAGCCATCAGTCAAAAAAAACAAGGTTTAGAATTAATGTTGGAGTTGCTTATGGTAGTGATGTTGATTTGGTATTAGAAATACTGCGAAAAAGTGCATTGGAACATCCAGAAATTAAAGATGGGTCATCAATAAATGTACGGTTCTTAAATTTTGGAAATTCCTCTTTAGATTTTGAATTATTGTTTTTTAGCAGAAATATATTTCGGATAGAAAATGTGAAATCTGAAATTAGAATAATAATCAATCGAAAATTTATTGAAAATAATATAACTATTCCATTTCCTCAAATGGATTTACATTTAAAATCAAATAATACAGGGATATTGACAAAATGAATGATAACGTCACATAACAAAGGCTCAAAAACAAGCGGGAGGAAAGTACTAATATGAAACGAATTACATTAAATAAACGATATTGCAGACTTGAAATTTGGTGCGTTGAAATACCCGCCAATTTTTAGCCAAACCTTGGTGGTCAATTGACTTGTTAAGAAATCATCAGACATTTACGTAAAAGGTGACTCTGATTCGGATTGGATACCCTCGTGGTTGATAATGGCTTACTGATTGTGTTTGCACTAAGGATTTGAAATCAGCACCCCTTAACCAAAACTCCTATCCGTAATCAGGCGAAATTATATATCTTTGATTATCTTCAAAACGTAAAATAACCTCATGGAACAAATCGAATACCTAGCCTTCTTACCACTGCTATTATATGGCATAGCCTTGGCTGGTCTACTTGCTGAATGGAAGCGATTCTTCGTCCCTTCTCAAATGTATTTGCCTTACATTCTGCTCACCATCATGATGACAGAAACAGGCATCTATAACGTGTTTATTTACAAAAGTATCTTACCTGAACTCGCAACAAACTACCTTAAATACCTTCTGTTCCTGGCACCACCCTTTTTATTCCTGCTCACCGTCAATGTCTTTACGCCCGACGAAAAACTAAATACCAAAGAGTATTTCCTGAATAGATTGCCCGTGTTCTCCGCGCTGTTCGCCGCCTTCTTTGTCAGTAACTTCCTGTTTTCATTCCAAGAAGAGTTCCTCGCCGCTAACTTCATGTACATAATGGTAATCATCATCCTCATTATCATGGCCATCACACGAAAAGCCTGGGTGACATACATTCTGATTGCATTATGGTTCTCAACATTCTTGATGGAAAGATAGACTTAAAAAAAATTTTGACCGTACCCAAATTCAGTATACTGAGGATAAATTCTATTGTCCATTGAATATGGAGGAGTACCGTCCACTATTTAGGGTTTAAATAATTAGATCTATTTTTTGTAAGTTATTTTGACGTGATTTGAATGTTCTATTGTTTCGTAAACCAGTCTTATGAAATCTACCAAAACAGCCAAGACAAACACGCATCTGACAAACAGAAACTTTCCTAAAATCATAGATTTATTATCTTAGTTTTTATAAGTGGGATATAGTTCATAACTATATCCAATTGTTATCGTATAATACGCGTATTAAATTTAACTTTAATACTTAATAATATGTTATGCAAATTAAAGTTCAACATCGTCGTGAGAACCAACTATTTTCCACCATACAGGATAAAAATATGATCTATCGTATACTACTCTCAGCATTGTTAGCTGTTGTGTCTATTAGTGTTCATGCGCAGAATTCTGGCGACCCTGTTTGGGGCGTGTATGCATCAGGGATTGGGGAAATTATCAACCCTAATATAGATCCTTGCGATATTACGTATAAGGTCGCTGCTATGGACAATAAGCGGATATTACAAAACTTATCTGCCGGAACAATGGTAATGATTGATGATGGACTTACATGGAATGAAGCTGGTGTAGTGTCGCGGTGGTCTGGACAGTATTTTGAAGATCAGCCGGATGGTCAGTTCAAAACACGGCCATGTAGGCTAGAAACTACATTAGAGGATCCACCGCTTATAGTTAGGAGAAACAGGCCAAATATGGGGAGGCCTGGTGGTAATCCTCCAAATATTGGCCCAGACATCAGTGGGACTTGGGTGTTCGGGGATGGGGGAGAGTCTTGGACATTTACAGCTATTGGGGGCAATCGATATGAAGCCCAAGAAAATGGATATGGGAACGCTTTTGGTACAGCAACAGTAAATGGAAACTCCTTGCATATTGATTTCGAATGCCCTAATCGTAAATGTAAAGGAACATATGGTGGAAAAATCTCCCAGGATGGTAGATCCATTAACGCAACTCGCAGTGATGGCCGTCGTTTTACCTTTACACGCTAGAAATATTGCATAACAAGTCGCTCATTGGCAACCTTAAAATATCAAATTCTTCTTTTTCAAAAAGCAATTAGGCACAACAATGGGATATAGTTATTGATGATATCCTACTTATAACAACTAAGATAAAAGATTCTTAATATCCATGAAAGATTTGTTTGCTTCATGGGTGTATATTTCAGTTGTTATAGTTGAAATTAATACAAACAATAGTATTCTTAATTGTAATTAACAAAAATGATAATTATCATGCAATTCTCACAATAAAAACCTGAACTTACACACGTGTGAAATGAAAATATTCTGTATTTATTTAATAATTGCATTCAATATTATGAAACTAAAACACTTTATTTTATTTATGCTTATGTTATCTAATTTTAATGTCATTAACGCTCAAATATCCATAGTAGAAGATTTAGAATTAATTGGAGCTGTAGATATGAAATCTACGAAATTAGAAAGAATAAGAAACTCAGATAATGAAAGAGATGAATATTTATTAAGTTTAATTAACATAGATATTAGTTATGGACAGACTACGACCGTATCAGGCACTAATATGTCTATTGATTTTGAAGCTAATGAAAAAGAATTGAATGAATTTTATTTGGCATTGGAGAGCGTAATACTTACAAATAAAAGCATAACTCTCAAACTTAATAATCACACCCTTAAAGTTTATAAAAAATGAGGGAAAATTATCCTAGAGGTAGTTTATTTGAATGGGAATACTGGCTCATTTGTTATGAATAAAAGCCAATTAAAAAAACTATTTGCGAAATAGTTTTTATTAAATAATAAGAGATAAAATTTGAAATGGTTGTACTGTAGTTTGTCTAAGATAGACCCTAATTTTAACTCTAAGAATACAAGATTGCAAACCTGACAAAAACTGCCCTTATTTCGATTTTGTGTAACAAACGTGTTACAATGATAAAATAAAAAAGGGATACATTTCTGTAACCCTTTGAATTTCAAGTGATCCTGACAAGATTGGCATTCGCCTTTCTTGATAAAGCTCCGCACCTACACTAAAGTTTCGGTGAGCAATGCGCTTTGAAAATCAAAAACCTGTACTTAAAAATACAAGCAAGCTTGATTTTACGCACAGGTTTTCAATTTATTCGTGATCCTGACAAGATTCGAACTTGTAACCTTCTGATTCGTAGTCAGATGCGCTATCCAGTTGCGCCACAGGACCTATAAGATAAAAAAAATAGCGTTCGGGCCTCGACAGCCCGGACGTTTCGGGAAAACCTGTAACCCTGTCTGCCGACAGGCAGGCTTCCGTGCCGTAATCAGATGCGCCCCGCCCGAACGTTCCGAACGAAGTTCGGTGCGGGCGGGTATCCAGTTGCGCCACAGGACCTATAAGATAAAAAAATAGCGTTCGGGCCTCAACAGCCCGGACGTTTCGGGGAAACCTGTAACCCTGTCTGCCGACAGGCAGGCTTCTGAGCCGTAATCAGATGCGCCACGAGGCCATTTATAGGGCTGCAAATATATTTCTTTTTACCTTTACCGCAAAATAACCAGAACCTATTTAAATGAATTTAAAAACCTATATCAGGGATATTCCGGATTTTCCATCAAAAGGTGTGGTGTTTCGCGATATCACGCCGCTTTTGAAAGACCCAGATGCCCTTAATTATACTGAAAATGCCTTATTACAGCTTTTAGGAAATGTCGAAGTGGATAAAGTTGTGGGCATGGAAAGTAGGGGTTTCTTTTTTGCCCCAATACTGGCTGTTAGATTAAATGCCGGCTTTGTTCCAGTTCGCAAAGCTGGAAAGTTGCCAGGTAAAACAATTAGACAAGAATATGAATTGGAATATGGCACAGATGCCTTAGAGATGCATGCTGATGCGATAAGAAAAGGCGATAAGGTTTTGGTTCATGATGATGTATTGGCCACAGGGGGCACAGCCAATGCCACTTGTAGACTTATAGAAAAAATGGGAGGGGAAATAGTACAATGCAATTTTCTTTTAGAACTTGACTTTCTGAAGGGCAGGGATAAATTATTGGACTACGACGTGAAATCTCTCTTGCATTATTAACCCGAACAAAATGCCTACTCTGAAAAAGGATGGGAAACTAACATTAATATATCAGCATGAAAATATCAACATGTTTTAAAGTATCAATTATTTTGACTTTATGTATTTCTACAATTTCAATGTATGGTCAGGCTAGGGTAACTGCATTACAGAATGGCACCAATACCGAACTGTATTTCACTAGGGCGGTAAAGGCACCCACCTACAATAAGGTAATAGGATCGCCCTATTTAAATGAGGATTTTGTTCCGGCTAGGGTAAATGAAATGGCAATGACACATTTTATACGCTTTAACGTTTTTGACAATAGTATTGAATATAAAGGGCAAGACAATTTAATTTACTCCATGTCTAAGTCTTATGAATATGTTATTGAACTATTGAATGGGTCAAACAAAGTATATGAAACACACTTCTACAAGGATGATAAGAAGGGTGTAAATAATACTTTTTTCGAGAAAATACATGATGGCGATAATTTTGATCTCTACCTAAAAGAAATGATTGAATATACTCCTGTAAAATTGGCCAAAACTAGTTTTGAAACAAATAGACCGGCTAAGTTTACTAAAATCAAGGGATCTTATTATTTTCAAAATTTCAATACTGAATCTAAAGAACTTTTGAAATTGTCTAAAAGAGAAAAGCTATTTTTAAAGCAATTCGATACCCATGCAAATGCGCTGAAGAAGTTCATAAAAAAAGAGGGTTTAAATATCAGCGAAGAAAATCACCTAATTCGTATTCTGGAATTTTACTTTGCCCAGTAAGGGTCCCTAGAGATGGAAGTCAAATATCACTGAATTCATAGCTACATCACTCACCCAGGGCTTTGATGGTTATAAAATAACGCCACCCAATAATAGCCAATTGAAACTTAGATGCCTTCGCTAAATCCAATCTTTGTTTTGTGAAAGAAGGTAATAGTGTCTTATTGATTCGTGCAATAAGTTTGAAGATTGATTGTTCCACAGATTTTTGAGTTTTTCAAATGTATAAAAACCCTGACGAAATCGCCAAGGTTTTGCAGATGATTGGGATCTTACTTATTGGAATTTGAAACCATCATTTTCTTGGTAAACCAATTATGCTGATCGTATTCATGGATGTTACCCAACTTATGTTTTTAAAAGTTAGCCATTAAAATGGATAGGATTATTAAAACGAAATATTTAATAAAAGTTATCATATGTAATTTTTTGATGATGAAAGGTTGCTATATATAATTGATTATCTGAACAAGATATATAAATAAGACAGTCACTTCCAAGAAAATACATCAAATACAATACAAGTGAATACAATATTGTATGTATAATAATGAGATGTGTTATAATATTTCTTTCAGTCTCTTAGTCTTTGTTATTAATTATAATAATAAAGGGTAGTAATGGTTATAAAATATAACAATTGTAGAGGGGTTTTTGCTTGTTTTTAAAAGAGCAAGGGACTTTTCATTATTAAAAAGGACTTTTATTGATATTTCATTTGCGTGAACAAAAAAAGCCGGCCCTTTTTTTAGGTCGGCTTTTAATAAAGATCAAGAGCGTACGTTTACCTACTCTTGGTTTTTTGTGGTAATTTCAACAACGCCGTCTTTACCTTTTTTTCCATACTTTTCTTTGGCTTTTTCACCCTTATACACGTTGATTGTTGCAATTTCTGAAGGATCCAATTTCTTCATCTCTTTTTCATTTGATTCCTTTCCGTCAATGATGAACATTAGGTTTTCATCGCCATCACTATTAATGAAGAAAAAACCATTTCCTTCTTCTGAAATTACTTCAATATCCATTTCTCCATCCTCTTCCGAGTTCTTAAGTATAAAAACATTGCTCTCACTGTCTCCTTTGTTTTTTTTAATCATGATATGCTTTTCATGAATGCCATCTTCTTCTTTAGTGATGTTGTACTCTTTTCGGCTAACTTTTTTGCCATTCACAAGAATGGTCTCTTTACCATTTTCGTCGATTATTTCAATGGTCTTATGTTCATCGCTATCACTATCAGCATGTACCCATATAGTTTTATCTGAATCTTTATGAAGGTCAAAATGCACATCTTTATCTTCATGAATTTCCATCAACCCTGCATTTCCCATAGACATTGAATTGGTATCTTCATCATAGATAATATGAATTGGGTCAATAGGGTCATCACCATTATTGAAGTTTGATGAACTTCTCATTGTTTTACCGTTATCTTTTTTAGTGGCAAAGTCAATCGAAATATCCGTAATTTCTTTTTTTGAGTTATGTACTACGGTATATGAAAAGTCAACTCCTTTTTTGGCAAGGTCTTTCTTTATCTCGCTTAATTCCTTGTCAGTGGTATTCTTATCAATTGTAATTTCAATCACCTTCGATGCTTGTTCGTAATTTAAAACCGCATTAAATTCTGAATCTATAGGGATATAAATATCCTTGGTATTGAAACTGACTAGAAAAACGGCTAAGGCCGGCAAGATTAATGCAATCTTTAAAATGTTTCTTTTGTTTGATTTTGATTTGTTTAGCATAACTATTCGCTTTTTGATTAATGAATTATAAAAATTATTGACAATCGGGGGACAAAATTGATTACCCGAAACTTTTAGTAAAGTGTATTGATATTTCTTGATTGATGGCACTTCCTTGGTTGCACAATCATCTGCTAAAAATTCAAGATTTTGTTTTATGTTGTTTTGATATAACCAACTAAATGGATTCATCCAGGTGCATATCGCAATTAAATGGGATAGAATTACATCTATAGAATGCCATTGCGAACTATGGGCCTTTTCGTGTTTTATGATAGCAGATAATTCACTGGTCGAATACAGTGTCGGGTTATAGAAAATGTGATTGAAAAAAGAAAATGGAGCAATATTTTTATGGGTTTCCACATAATAGAATTTCCCTTGCTTAGCTACTTTATTGCTCCTTACCAGTTTAATTAGTGAAATGATCTGAACAATGAATTTCGTTGTAAAAATGAGTAATCCCGCAATATATAGCACAAATAGCAAAGCAATCCAATTAAATTCCTGAACCGCGCTGGTTGCTTTGACCAGAGCCGTATCATTGGTAACAAAATTTAAGGGAGTTGCCGTAATTTCAACATAATTCGTGATGGTTACGAAGGGGAGGAGTAGGGCTGTTAATATGCCGACCATCAAGAAATGGCGATTTATTGAGAAAAATGTTTCTCTTTTTAAAAATACCTGATAGGCTAAATAGAAAATAGCAAGAATACCAGATACTTTTAAAAGATAGATTAATAGTGTTTCCATTATTTCTTCTTTTCAATAAGGTTGATAATTTCCCTTAACTCGTCTACAGATATTTTTTCTTCCTTGGCAAAAAATGAGACCATGCTTTTATAGGAATTATCAAAATACTCGACCATTTTGGAATTCACGAATCGCTTACGATAGTCTTCAAGAGAGACCAATGGGTAATATCTATGGGTATTGCCAAAAGCTTCATAGGCCACATATTTTTTTTCTTCAAGATTACGCACAATAGTCGATAACGTATTATAATGCGGTTTATCTCCCGTAAGTTCTGCCAGTATTTCTTTTACAAACGCTTTTTTAAGGCGCCAAAGAATAATCATGATTTCTTCTTCTTTATTGGTCAATTTTTGCATTTGTCCTTTAATTTTTCTCAAACATATTGTATATAAAATCTTTAAACAACTATTTTAATAGTTATTTAACTATAAATGTAGTTAAAAGGATTGTTCAAATGTCTCCCTTAGGTTATGAAAACGGAAATCTTGGCATATATTTGTTAAACCCGCTTTATGCATTAGGGAATAGTGATGAGGGTTGAAAATACAATATAATAGGGTATTTTCTAAGTTTCAGCATAGCACCGCTACGGTGAAACTTAAAAATGTAGCTAAGCATACTATTTTGAAGTAGTTTCTGGCCGTAATAGATTTTTTAATGCATAAAGCGGGTTAAAAGCAAATTAATGCAAAACATTCTTTTTATTGTACTTGGCCTTACCATATTGATTGCTGGGGGTAATTGGCTCTTAAAATCTGCAGTTGCTTTATCCCTCAGATTAAATATCCCGAAAATTGTGATTGGGATGACCATAGTGTCCTTTGCAACTTCTACCCCCGAACTTATTGTGAGTATAACTGCGGCTTTGGAGGGCCATCCTGATTTAGCTTTGGCGAATGTCGTTGGCTCTAATATTGCAAACTTGGGTTTGGTGCTGGCGGTAATTTTGCTTTTAGGAAGTATTGAAGTACGGAGAAGTTTTTATATAACAGATTGGCCAATGATGATGCTGGCATCGCTAGTATTTTTTGGATTTATCTTTTTCGATGGAAAATTGGTGCGGTACGAAGGTATTATTATGGTTGTTTTACTATTTCTTTTTCTTATCTATTTATTGAAATTCCAAAAATCAGCAGTTGTCGAAGAAGTCCATGAAGATGATATTCCGCTACCCCTATATAAAGCTATACTATTTTTGGGATTGGGAGGCGCTGCCCTTTGGGGCGGTTCAGAACTTCTTATCAGCGGCGCTGTGGGAATGGCCGATAATTATGGCGTAAGCGAGCGGGTTATTGGGATTACCGTAGTTTCGGTAGGTACAAGTATTCCTGAATTCGCAGCTTCGATTATCGCTATAATAAAGAAAGAGAAGGCTATATCGTTGGGTAATTTAATAGGGTCAAATATATTCAATCTCATGGCTGTTTTGGGAATAACCTCAATGATTACTCCAATTACTGTAATGGACCAAGGATTGTTGAGTAGTGATATCTTCTGGATGTTGGGTATTTCGTTTTTGATCTTGCCTTTGGTGTTCTTTCCAAAGGGATTACGTTTAGGATGGCGGGATGGTATAGTTCTTGTGGCCG
>RCNC010002193.1_pt1 | contig 13040 bp, 10 predicted proteins | sample 2041301 | NCBI WGS metagenome assembly RCNC01 (sample SAMN09708231, study PRJNA481090) | Marine sediment metagenome, whole genome shotgun sequencing project. | biome: marine sediment; feature: ocean; material: sediment; isolation source: Sewage treatment plant 13A marine sediment (STP13A) ... | reverse complement strand
GTATTCTTTCAGGTACTGCTGTGCTTCCCGGCTTGAACCGAGCTGAGCGAGCAATTCGTGGACTATCTGACGTACATCAGTCATGACTGCCTACCAAATTTTTATATATTTCCAGGGCCCGCCCCAACTGTTCCAAACTGACCCATTCATCAACAACGTGTGCCTGGGCGATACTGCCCGGCCCAAGCACTATAGCGGGTATACCTGCATGTGCGAATAATGACGCTTCGGTCCAGAAACTGACTGGTGGACCGGATTCAATACCATGGTGATCAACAAATGCCTCCGCCTGCGAGATATCCCGATCACCGGTTGGCAGCGGTGGACCGGAGAACGGCACCTGCCAGCTTGCCGAATCGCCGCTGTCCAAACCTGTCATCACATCAAGAAAACCCCGGTTGCTGTCACCGGGGGACAGCCGTGCACTCCAATGCAGTCGTGCCTGGTCGGCGATAACATTCGATTTGATACCACCATGTATCTCACCAACATTAAAACAGGGCCGGCGACCTTCGATTTCCATTTGTTCTGCCGTGGTAACGGCCATCGCAACCCAGCTTGAGAGTTTATGCAGGGCATTGTCCTTAAGTGCGCGCTGCTCAGAAGAGTGTCCAGATTCACCGGTAAATTCACCTTTTACGGACAGGTAACCACGGTGACTCAGTACCGCCAGGCAATCTGTCGGCTCGGTCACGACCACCTGTTTGAATACCCTGCTGCGTTCAGAGCGAACGAATTCAGCTACGCAAACCCCGCTGGCGCCTTCCTCATCGGTAGTAAACAACAAGGCCATGGGTTGATCGGTTGTACAGGCTACTTCCAGCAAACAGGCCGCAGCGCCCTTGATATCGCAACTTCCACGACCGTATACCCTGTCGTCTTCCAGTGTCATCTCAAGTGGAGGAAACCGCGAACCTTCGATCACGGGTACCGTGTCCAGGTGTGTGTTGAATAACAGGTCCGGATTTCCACGTACCGCAAGCATGGTGACCCTGCCCAGCCCATGGTCGCTTAGCTCTATTTCAAAACCTGCTCCAAGGACCCCGCTGATCCAGCCAAAAATCGGGGAATCAGCATTCAGCGAACGTGGTGGATTTTGCGTATCGAAGGCAATCAGGGTTTCCAGTTTTTTCAGCACGCCGGTCACATTCATCAGTCTTTGTTCCTGACCCGCATGGCGGTTGTAGAACTCTGACCCATCAACTTGATAAAACCCTCTGCCTCGGTGGGTGACCAGTTGCAACTCTGTGCGTACACCGCATCGGGATCCTGCACGATATATTCGGACTCAACCTCCACCGCATGCATGGATCCACCCGTTGTTTCGAGCGTTACCGTACCGGTCACGAATGACTGGGAACTTGCCAGATAAGCCTGGAGATCCTGCTTATGAGGTTCGTAAAAGAAGCCGGTGTAGACCAGTTCCGCCCAACGTTGCGCAACCTGGTGACGGAACTGGTTCTGGAAGCGTGTGTTAACGCAATCTTCCAGTGCCTGGTGGGCCAGCAGTAAGGCGTCAATCCCGGGACACTCGAAAACGATCCGACCCTTCAGACCAATCGTGACATCACCGGTATAAATATGACGACCTACACCATAGCGACCAAACTGTGCATTCAACTGCTGCACGATCTCGGGGCCGGCCAGTTCCTGACCATTGATTGCAACGGCGATGCCTTTTTCGAAACGGATGGATACCTGCAATGACTCGGCCGGCCATTCATCCCGTGGCCGGACCGTTTGCCAGGTTTCGGCACCGGGTGATTCGAACTCATCTATTTCGCTGCCGGAAATGGTGACCCCAAGCAGGTTTTCGTTGATTGAATACTTGCCGGTTTTAACCGGTATCGATACACCGGCTTTTTCCAGAATCCCGATCTCGATGTCCCTGATATTGCCAGGTTGCTTTTGCAAATCCCTGACCGGCGCATGAATATCATAATCACCCAGGCTACGGACGGTCTGATCAAAACGAAGCTGGTCATTACCCATCCCGGTACAACCGTGGGCGAAACGCCGTGTTCCCAGTTCATCACATAGTTGCAGGCTCAGCCGGACAATCAGGTAGCGGTCGGAGCATAACATCGGGTATTCGCCGAGCATCCTGGACTGGCTCCATACCAATGGAACCACAAACTCATCCCAGATCAACTGGCTGGCATCCACCAGGTGGTGCTTGACCGCACCCAGGGAAAGCGCACGCTCTTCAATCCAGTTGACTTCTTCCTCACTCAGCCCACCGGTATCAACAAAAACGGTGTGTACGTCATAACCCTGTGCTTTTAGCTCAAGTACGCAGTAGCTGGTGTCCAATCCGCCGGAGAATGCCAGTACGATGGGGTCATTTTTATCTGTATTCATTGATCTGCTCCCAGCAAATTCATCATCAGGGCCTTTTGTACATGCAAACGGTTCTCCGCCTCATCCATCGCCAGGCAGTACGGTGCATCCATCACGCCATCGGTGGCTTTAACATTACGTCTTAATGGCAGGCAGTGGCTGAAAAGGCCGTTATTGGTCAATGCCATCTTCTCTTCATTGACGATGAAGTGACGGTATTTTTTGCGCAGTTCATACTCCTCCTCCGGTCTGCCGTAATAAGGAAGTGCACCCCAGCTTTTCGCATAAACAAAATCTGCACCGGCATAGGCCGATTCGATATCATGACTGACCTGCAATGAACCACCGCTATCGCTTGCATTGGCTTTTGCCTGATCCATAAACTGAGGATCAAGCAGGTAATCAGGCTCAGGGCATAACAGGGTCACATCCATACCGAACTTGGTACCCATTAACATGGCGGAATTTGCCACGGCGGTGTTCAGGGGCCGCGGATGCCAGGTCCAGGTCAGTACCATCTTACGCTTGGCCACGTTGCCGATTCTTTCTTTCAACGCCAGCATCATGGCCAGTTCCTGACACGGATGCACAATTGTTTCCATATTGATGACCGGCACAGATGAATACCTGGCCAGTGATTTGATCACGTTATCCTCGCGGTCCTTTGACCAGTCCACGAACTTGGGAAATGCGCGTATACCGATCAGGTCACAATAGCGTGACAAAACACCCGCCGCTTCGGCAATGTGTTCTTCGGCTTCGCCTTCCATGATTACACCGGTATCGAATTCAAGCCCCCAGGCATCTTTACCGGGTTGCAGAACAACGGCAATTCCGCCCATTTGTTGCATGCCCAGATCAAAAGAGGTCCTTGTTCGCATAGAAGGATTGAGAAACAACAGGGCAATCGAGCGACCCTTGAGGCTGGAGTTGATGGGATTTTTTTTCAGGGCCTCGGCCGATATCAGCAGGGACTCAAGGTCTTCACGTGACCAGTCACTGGTGGATAAAAAATGTTTCACTTCAAATCTCCAATTACTAACCGGATTGTCACCGGTCTAAACAAAAAAACCCAGCCTTTAGCTGGGTTTTTCAATTATTCATCTTGTCTATCTCAGAGGTATGCGACAACCCAGCCGTCATGGTGAAACCCAGGACGTCTTAGTCGTCGTAGAAAACGGCCGGTGGATTGTGCGGTTGCTGTTGTCATCAAGCTCTCAGTGGCGCTGTTAGAACGTAACTAATTCAGGGACTTGAATCTACGGGTTTCCCTATTCATTTGCAATAAATATTTGATATTTTTGAGCCCGGCAGTATCTTCGACAAAGCCGGTGTCACGCGCACCTGTCATAACCGGGTATTTCATCGTACATTGACTTCCTGTTGTCGTAACCATCACGTTACTGCCCGGGTCTTACAATATAATTAACGGAGATCAATTTGGAGAGGGAAACAAGCGATGGGTTGCTCAGCTTTTATGTTTAGCCTTTTTCTTCTGTCGCCATGCGAAAACGCCGGTGGGACAGAGGTCAGTGAAGCCGTGGCGGCGGCAGTGTCGAATCCACAACGACCCGCAGAGGATGTTGCAAAGGATGCCAATCGCCAACCCGGCCAGGTACTCTCGTTTATCGGCATCAAACCCGGCATGACCGTACTTGACCTGTTTTCAGGTGGCGGTTATTACACTGAAATGCTCAATTCGATTGTTGGTGAAAACGGCGCGGTAATTGCCCATACCAATGAAGCGTATATTCCCTTTTCAGGTGAAATTTATAAGAAACGTTATCTCGATAGCCGCCTGGCGCAAACATCGACCATCATCACCGAAGCCGATAATCTCGAATTAAAAGATAGCTCCCTCGACGCGGCCATGCTGGTGCTGACCTGGCATGATTTCCTGTTTGCAGACCCGGAAAATGGCTGGTTGGCCATCGATGAAACCCTGTTAATGGAAAAGTTGTGCAAAGCAATGAAGCCCGGTGCAGTGCTTGGTCTGATCGATCATGTTGCCAACAGCGGCGGCGAAACCGCAGAGCTTGCCGAACAGCTGCATCGCATTGACCCGCAAGTGGTCAGGGATGACTTTGCGAACTCATGCTTTACGCTTGAGGCCGAGGCTGACTTCCTGCGTAACAGCAAAGATGATCACACGCTCGCAGTGTTCGATCCATCCGTGCGTGGGACAACCGACCGGTTTGTATTCCGGTTTGTACGAAACTAGGCCGGGGCTAGCGAAGCGGCGGTATGGCTTTGAGATAAGCGGCGATGGCTGCGCGGTCATCTTCAGACAGCAGTGCCATATTTTCCTGGACATCGACCATCGATCCACCCACCGTATCGTAATCAGGGGTTAAACCGGACTCCAGGTAGTATTCAATATCACCCTGTGACCAGCCCGCCAAACCTTTTTCATCCGGGGTGATGTTGGGGATCTTGCCTTCCCCATCGGGATTCGGTGCACCGGCGAGCCAACGGCCATTGTTAAGACCACCGCTCCAGTTACGGGGGGTGTGACATTCACCGCAATGCCCCGGGCCTTCGACAAGGTAGCGGCCACGTATCAATAAATCGTTTTCAGGCGGAACTGAAACCACTGCTGCGGAATCGAGGTTCAATAGCTTCCAGAGTCCTATCCCGGCGCGTATATTCCACGGAAATTTCAACTCGTGATGTTTATTTTGGTCTTCTGCTTCAGGCAGTGTATCGAGATAGGCTTTCAGGTCTGCCAGGTCCTCAAAAGACATACGAACATAAGAGGCATAAGGAAACGCAGGATAATAATGAAGGCCATCCGGGGACGTCCCCATATGCATGGCATTGACAAAGTCGAGCAGGGTCCAGCCACCGATACCATGGGTGGGATGTGGTGAAATATTCGGCACACGGAACGTACCGAACGGTGTATCCATTTCAAGCCCGCCGCCCAGGACGGGCGCTTCGGACCCCGTATTCTTCGAACTGTGACAGGACGCGCAGCCACCCGCGTGGAACATGCGCGCTCCGCTTGTTGCATCACCGGTATGTGTGGGCAGGACATCCGCCGGTAAGCCCGATGGACGTGTAACAAATATCGATAAAATTCCTGCCAGGGCCATCAGGCCCAGGATGATCGTCAGCCTTTTCAAGTAGCCAGTTCTCTTGATGAAACTAGTCTTCTTTCTCTATGCGATAGCCATCATGACAGCCTTTACAGGCTTTAAATACCGGACCAGCTGCGGCCTTCAGGGCATCTAGACTTTCGGGGTTGGCAGCGATGGCTGCATCAACCTCGGTATCAAAAATCGCCATTTTTTCATTAAAGCCTTCCCGATCTGACCAGATCGTTGATTTGGCTTCCGTATCATGACCGGTTTCGGAGCCCTCGGGAAACAGATCCCCCGCCTGGGTTGCCGTTTTCTTCCATACCTTCAGGGCGGACATCGCGGCTTCAGCATCAAATGGCTTTTCACCCTTGAGCATACCGCCGATTACCTTGGCACCATCACGGGTTTCCTCCATTAATTGCTGCCGGGCCTTGATCGGATCAGAACCGGCAAAAGCTACACCGGCAATAAAAATTAAGGACAGGATGATTGATACAAAAATTCGTGACATTTTAAATTCCTATGTTTAGGGAGTCTCTTGAGACTCCTTGGTTGATTTAACTGGCCTGAAGTATAGCCAAAAAAGTGTTACAAAGAACACCCGCGCAGCAAATCAATGCTGCGCGGGCGCCATTTATTCAATATTGATTACTCATTTAACGCCAACTTGGTGCGCCTGCCGCTTTGAGATCAGCCTCCAATTGCACCAACTGATCGGTCAGTAGAGCGTCCAGATCTTTTTCGAAGGTTGCATATTCCGTCTTTGCAATTTCAAAGTCGGCTTTTTGAGTGGCCGTTGCTGCCTGGGTTGTATCCCAGGTATTAGCCGCATTGTATGCGCGACCACCAATAGACGGAACTGATGTTTCATTCAATCGTCCGCGAACCTTGTCACCCGAAAGACGGGTATCCAACTTGCTGAGTTCGACACCAAAAGCATCAAGGCGGGCAAACAATGAAGGTGCGGCCTGTGGCGCCCTGACCGCCGCGGCCTTCATGTGCCGAAGCAAGTCCTGTGTGCGACTCAACTCTTCTTCCGCGTTGGTAATATTTCTCATCAACGCCGAAGTTTTCTGTTGGTATACGGCAACCTCGGCATAATCGGTACCATCAAGCGCCGCTCGTACCGGTTTTACATTGAAACGCTGCACTTCGCCCAATGGCAAAACATCTTCACCGCTGATGGCAATTAACTGGGCCGAATACATACCCGGCACCGCCAATGGCCCCCGCGGTGAACCTACCCAGGGTGGGACAAATTCAGGCGTGGTCAGGTCAATGGCATCCGGTGCCGGCATACGTAAATCCCAGCTGGCCCGGTGGGTTCCTTTTTTAGCGGATGCTTCGATCCAGCGTACCGGCTTGTTCTGACTGTCACTTACGAGAATCATTACGCGTGGTTCAGTTTCCAGCGACTCTGCCCCCAGGCGATCCCAGCCGGGGAAAGCAATATCATTACCTTCCTTACGCAACGACGCCTCGTTTGCCTGGCGGGCGAGTTTGCCGGTTTCAAAACTTTCATTCAGATAATAAGTAAAGCTCGCACCAAACTCCGGATTGGGTGTAGCGAAGCTATCGCTGCCCAGGGTTGGCATACCCACAGCCTGTGAAGGGGCCGACGGAATGTACCACCAGGTATCACGAACAGGGAACAGGCTGGCATCTTTACCAAAGCCATTGGCGGACATCGTTCGTAATGCTGAATAGTCATCCAGAATATAGACGCCCCGGCCAAAGGTCGCACCAACTATGTCGTTGTCACGACGTTGAATTTTTATGTCGCGGAACGGAACAGGTGGAGCACCCGCTACCTTGTGCCAGTTCTCACCACCATTGACGCTGAAATAAGCGCCATATTCAGCCCCCAGGAACAGGAGATTCTCATTTTCATGATCCTGTTGGATAGCCCAGATGATGGTGCCGTCCGGCAAGTCACCGGAGATAGAACGCCAGTTGCTGCCACGATTGGTACTGACAAACACATGAGGAGAATAATCACCTGTCTTGTGTGCATCTGCTACCGCAAATACCGTGTTTGCATCATATAGCGATGCTTCAAGGTCATTGATAAATACACGCTCAGGCAGATCCGGCAAGGCTTTGGCCCGCTGCCAGTTGGCTCCGCCATCCGCGCTGGTGTGAATAAGACCGTCATCCGAACCGACGTAAAGCATACCTTCGGTTACAGGTGACTCTGAAATTGAGGTGATGGTGGAGTACTTCGACATGGCACCGTTGTCGTGCAAATCATCAACACTCCATACCCGGCCGCGATATGGGAGTTCGTAGCGATTCTGATCAGTGGTTAAATCACCGCTGACGGCCTGCCAGGAATCACCCCGGTTATCGCTACGCCATACCCGTTGTGAGCCAACGTATATCCGGGATGAATCATGCGGGCTGATAAAAATGGGGGTATCCCAATTCCACCGCTCTGGTGCATCGCCGGGTGCCGGTTGCGGCTGAATGTGAACCAGTTCGTTGGTATCACGATGATGCCGGAACATGTAGCCCTGTTGAAACTCCATGTAGCCTATATTGTTGTCTGAAGGATCAAACGCCACGCCATAACCATCGGCACCAAGAGGAACATACCAGTCCTGGTTCCTGACGCCTTCTGTGACCATCGTGCGGGACGGTCCCAGCAAGGTGCCCAGGTCCTGTGCACCCACCATGACATTGTAAAAAGGCGATGCATTATCGACCGCGACCTTATAGAACTGCGAAATCGGCAGGTTGGGGAAGTGACGCCAGGTGAGACCCTGGTCAAAACTTTCATAAAGACCGGCATCCGTACCCGCCAGCAAATGAAGGTCGTCTTGTGGATCAACCCAGAAGGCATGATTATCGCTGTGTTTTTCGCGACCCGTACCCAGGTATTCAAAATGTTCACCACCATCGCGGGTGACATGCATGAACACATCCATCTGGTAAACCAGGTCTGCCGTCTGCGGTGAGGCCGTTAACTCCATGTAATAGTGGGGACCTGTGCCGCCTGAAACATACGAATTTTTCTTACTCCAGCTTTCACCCTGATCCGCGGACCTGTAGAAACCCTTGTTCTCGTCATCTGCCTCGATAGTTGCATAAACCAGACCCGGGTTGGCCGCCGTGACAGCCAAACCAATTTTTCCAACATCACCTTTCGGCAGACCGGCTTCTTTCCTTTTCCAGCTGGCACCTGCATCTGTTGATTTGTATATACCACCGTTTGGCCCACCGGCCATCAGACCCCAGATATGGCGACGACGCTCATAGGCCGCTGCATAAATCACATCCGGATTGGACGGGCTAAACTCGATATCGGTGATACCTGTATTTTCATCGATCCCGAGGACGAGCTCCCAGGTAGCACCGTTATTTGACGATTTAAACAACCCACGCTCACCACCTGCAGACCATAAGGGACCTTCTGCGGCAACATAAACCACGTTACTGTCACGCGGGTCGATCAGGATTTTGCCAATATGTTCGGACTTTTTCAGACCCATATTGGTCCAGCTCATACCTGCATCGTCACTCCGATAAACCCCGTCACCCCAGCCAACATGACGACCGCTGACATTTTCTCCAGTGCCTACCCAGATCACATCGGGGTTATTGGGGTCGATGGTCACATCACCAATTGAATAGGAAGCCTGGGCGTCAAAAATCGGTGTCCAGGTAATGCCGGCATTGATGGTTTTCCACACACCACCTGAAGCTGAAGCCACATACCAGGTGCTGCTTTTTGCAGGATGTATTGCAATATCAGCAATTCGCCCACCCATCAAGGCCGGGCCGATGCTACGCATTTTCAGGCCGCTTGCGGCTTCGGCAATGGTTTCCTGATCTGCCGCAATTGCGGTTTGCAGGTTAATGGATAGCAGGGAAACGGCGACCAACGCCATGCAGGCCAAGCCCATACCCCGAAGTTGTTGTTTTTTACCAGGTCTGGTTTTGTTACTCATTTTTACAAACATCCCAAGTGATAAGTAGGTGTGAATACCACGAATCCCGAAAGATAATCATTCGGGGGGCAGATAATTATCAGCGCTCGGCTAATTGCAGGATCAATTTGGAATTTATTTCCGCTTAGGAATATAAAGATCGGTAATCGTGCCTTCAAACACCTCGGCTGACATCGCGACGGTTTCAGACAGTGTCGGATGCGGGTGGATTGACAGACTTATGTCTCCGGCTTCAGCGCCCATTTCAATGGCCAGTACACATTCCGCGATCAAATCACCAGCGTGTGGCCCAACAATACCGGCACCAATGACCCGGTGGGTATCCGGATCAAACAACAGCTTGGTTGAACCTTCCGTGCGGCCAATGCCAATTGCCCTGCCACTCGCTGCCCACGGGAACTTACCCAACTTGTAGTCGATACCCTGATCCTTGGCTTCTGTTTCTGTCAGACCTGCCCATGCAATTTCGGGGTCGGTATAAGCAACGGAGGGTATAACCCGTGCCTCAAACGCAACCTTCATTCCGGCACAAACCTCTGCCGCGACCTTGGCCTCATGGGTGGCCTTGTGTGCCAGCATCGGTTGACCGACGATATCGCCAATGGCGAAAATATGCGGTACGTTGGTACGCATCTGCTTGTCGACGGGGATGAACCCGCGGTCGGTGACTTCGACATCTGCCAAATCTGCACCAATGAGTTTCCCATTCGGGATACGACCCGTTGAAACAAGAACCCGGTCAAAAATCGTGTTTTCCGGCATTTTGGCACCTTCAAAGGTCACGTGGAGACCATCGTCTGCTGCTTCGACTGACGTCACCTTTGTGTTCACAAAAATTCCGGAATAACGACTGGTGATTCTTTTCTGTAATGGCCGGACCAGGTCTTTATCACAGCCGGGCATCAACTGAGGGGTCAATTCGACTACCGTGACCTCGCTGCCAAGCCCCTGGTAAACACTGGCCATTTCCAGGCCAATAATTCCGCCACCTATCACCAGGAGACGTTTGGGGATATCCTTCAATTCCAACGCATCGGTGGAATCCATGACGCGCGGATCATCCCAGGGTAAGCCGGGTAGTTTGAATGCCTGTGAACCTGCGGCGATGATAGCCCTGGCAAAACTGACCACCTGCGTGCCGTCCGTAGTCTCGACCGTCATTTCGTGTGTGTCGCTGAAAAGACCGCGACCTTGTATCACCGTCACTTTCCGCGATTTCGCCATGGAAGCCAGGCCACCGGTTAACTGACCGACGACTTTCTCTTTCCAGCCACGCAATTTATCCACCTCAATGGCTGGCTCGCCAAAAACCACGCCGTGGTCAGCCATCGCGGCAGCCTCGTCGATAACAACGGCAGCATGCAGCAGCGCCTTGGAAGGTATACAACCCACATTCAGACAAACGCCCCCCAGTGCCGGATAACGTTCAATTAGTGCCACCTTCAGACCCAGGTCTGCTGCGCGAAATGCAGCCGTGTACCCGCCGGGACCGGCACCCAGTACCAGCACATCAAAATCATAATCAACATCAGGGGTGGTTTCTTCTTCAATATCAGCGGTTGTGGGTGGTACTTCTACCGGTTTTGCAGGTGCTTCCGGTTTCTCAGGCGCCGGGCTTGCGGCGGGCATTTCATCCGTTTCCATGGTTGCGACCAGCCAACCCTCGGAAACAAAATCACCTTCGGCAACATCCACTGAGCGAACAATACCCGCCGCAGGGGCCGGTATTTCCATGACGGCCTTGTCACTTTCCAGGGTAATCAGGGATTGGTCTGCCTCTACCTGCTCGCCGGTTTTTACCAGTACCTCGACAACCGGGACATCGATAAAATCACCAATATCAGGGACGGAGATTTTTATTATGTTACTCATTAATCATTACTCATGTTATTCGCCAGCAAGCGCTTCCCTGATCACCAGCCTGCCATCGTTTTGCTGCAGACTGTAGTGCTTGAGAAAACTCATACCAAGCAAGATTCCATTAAATTCCCCGCTGGTTATGGTTGCGCGTACGTTTTCGCGACGTATTCCACCAACGGTCACCTCACTCAGCCGTGTCGCCCATGCAGTTACCGGACCCGCGGCTGTCATGACCTTCACCTTCGGTCCAAAATCCAGGCCCAGGGCCCGGGCGGTTGATTCGGGCAATGCAACATCGGTTGCACCGGTATCAACCAGGAAAGTGACTGGCTGGCCATTGATCTGCCCTTCCGCTTCGTAATGGCCATTGCGATCCTGTTCCAGCACCACCATGGTCGCACCATTTGAGTCGACCGAGCTGACTGTTCCAGGGCCATTGCTACTTTCCAGCATGGAAAACAAGGCATACAGACCACCCAGCAAACCCAGGGCCGCGATCCATAACATTCGCCTTCCCAGGCGTGAATCCGGATTGCTGCCGTATTCAGACATTCAGTTCTTCCAATTACAAATCCATGTTTTCGAAATCTTCCAGACAGGTCGCAAGATGTCGTGTGAATCGTGCACCATTGGCGCCATCGATCACGCGGTGATCATAGGACAGACACAATGGCAGCATCATCCTCGGCTGAAATTCCTTACCATCCCACTGCGGTTGCATGCTGGAACGGGAAACACCCAGTATAGCCACTTCAGGTGCATTGATGATCGGCGTAAACGACGTGCCGCCAATACCACCCAGGCTGGATATTGAAAAACAACCGCCCTGCATTTCGATCGGCTTGAGCTTTCCGTCGCGTGCCCGTTGGCTCATATCACCAAGCTCTGCCGCCAGCTGGAAAATATCTTTCTGGTCACAATCACGTATCACGGGCACCACCAGTCCATCGGGCGTATCCACCGCAATACCGATATGGAAATACTTTTTCAGCACCAGGTTTTCACGTGTTGCATCCAACGAAGCATTAAAAGACGGGAATTCCTTAAGTGAAGCTACCGTAGCTTTGATCAGGAACACCAACGGCGTCAACTTGACACCCTGCTCCCTGGCCGTGGCCTTCCGGTAAACCTCCATATCGGTAATATCGGCAAGATCGTTCTGGGTGACATGCGGAATACTGACCCAGTTGCGATGCAAATAGGAGCCGGAAACTTTCTGAATTTTCTTTAGGGGTTGAACTTCAATATCGCCATAGCGACTAAAATTGACTTTTGGCTGCGGCGGCAAGTCAAAACCCAGGCCGCCGGAGGCTGGCCTCGCAGCACCCGTCATAATGGATTTAACAAACCCGGTAACGTCTTCACGAACAATTCGGCCGCCACGGCTACTGCCGGCAACCTGCATCAGGTCAGCGCCTAGCTCGCGCGCGAAGCGGCGGATAGCCGGACTGGCATAGGGTATATTAGTCGGTAACGTTGCATTGGCATCCATTGGCACCGGCGGTGACTGCCTGCTACCGGTGGACGGTGGTGTGGGTTTGGCTCCCCTTGTTGCCGTTGTCGGAGCAGTTGCCTGTTGTGGTGCTGGAGACGCTGGCGCTTGTACATCAACCGGTGCCACCGGGCTTTCTGCCTCGACCGGCTTCGCCTCGGTCACTTCTGCGCATTCAAGCACAGCCACGATCTGATCCTCCGAAACCGTGTCACCCACAGCGACTCGCAACTCGAGGATCACACCGGCAACGGGCGCTGGAACCTCCATCATCGCCTTGTCGCTTTCCAACGTCAGCAGGGATTGTTCGGCATC
>RCNC010002187.1_pt1 | contig 13058 bp, 10 predicted proteins | sample 2041301 | NCBI WGS metagenome assembly RCNC01 (sample SAMN09708231, study PRJNA481090) | Marine sediment metagenome, whole genome shotgun sequencing project. | biome: marine sediment; feature: ocean; material: sediment; isolation source: Sewage treatment plant 13A marine sediment (STP13A) ... | reverse complement strand
CTGGCCGACTACCTTGCCGACCCTGCCCGGGGACCCCTCGACACCCTGCTGGATGAAGAAAAAGACAGCCTGCTGCAAAAAGCTCTCGACAGCCTGGATGTCCATTGTCGTAATTTGTTGCACGCCATTTACTTCAACGACGACGACATGGAGACGTTGCGGCGCCGGGAAGGTCTCAAATCGCTCCAGAGCATGTACCACCGGCGGGCCATATGTTTAAAAAAAATCGAATCGGTTTTGAAAAATCGCCTGCTCAGTTGTTCCTCTGATGGCGACAGGATTGGATCGCCAAGGAACAAGAATCGACTTGGGAGAAATCATGACTGACAATATCAATCCTCAGGGCGATGGATTCGATTGCGTGGAGCCCAAGTGGGGCAACCAGCTTTGGCGCTATCACGAACCGGACCTGGACCCCAAGCTTCGTCAGGGATTGGCTGACCATCTCTTTATCTGCGATGCCTGCCAGTTGAGCCGCGCCTCGGAAGAAGCCCTGGCGGCGGCCCTGGGCGACGGACGGGTGACGGCGGCTCCGGCAACCTCTCCCCCGGTGATCTCTTTGCCCTGGCTGCGTTGGGGGAGTGTGGCTGCAGTGGCGGCCTCGCTGGTGCTGATGTTGGTATTGCCGCCCACCGGGCGCCAGGCGGGGGGCGTCCGGCGGGGCGCTAGCCCAGATCCTCATTTTCAGCGGCCCGTGGAAGGCGAAGTCCTGCGCACCTCGGCCCCGGAGCTGAAATGGTCAGCCATACCGGGCGCGACTTCCTATCAGGTGCAGATCAGTGAAGTGGGTGGGCCGTACCAGTGGTCAGCCGCCACGGACGAGCCATCAATCCGGATTCCGGCCGACCAGCCTTTGCCTGACGACGGCATTTTTCGCGGTGTGGTGCAACCGGTGCCTGCGGATCTGGTGGGGATGGCCGATGTCTCGGTGGCGTTCAGCAGATCCGGTTGGCGGGAGTTCGCCCTGTACCGGGCCGGAGCCTCGCCGCTGTGGTTGCGTATGCTGACTTTGGTGGGTGCGAGTGGTTTGGTGCTGAGCCTGGTTTTTTTGGTGCTGAACCGGGGCTTGCAGCGGCGTCAAAAAGCAATCAGGGGCTGATCCAGCCCCTGACAAATCGCGTGTGGTTTGGGACAGAAGTGAACCGCTAGAAGCTGCCGCCCCGCTGATTCATCTGTTCCCTGTTTTCGTGGGCTTCCTGGGCTTCGATGGACATGGAAGCTGTGGGGCGAGCCTCGAGCCGGGCCAGCCCGATGGGGTTGCCGGTATCGGAGCAGTAGCCGTAGGTGCCGCTCTTGAATCGCTCGAGGGCCTCGTCGATCTTGGTGAGCAGTTTGCGGTCGCGATCGCGCGAACGCAGGGCAAGGGAGCGGTCGGCTTCATCGCTGGCCATGTCGGCGTAGTCCGCGGCTTTCTGCTCGGCCTTGCCCAACTGCTCCAGGGTCGCTTCAAAATCGCTGAGCAATTCTTCTCGCCAGGCCAACAGCTTCTGCCGGAAATATTCCTGCTGCTTCTTGTTCATGAACGGCTCGTCGGCCGAGGGACGATAATTTTTGGGCAGCTTGGTACTCATATTGACACCTCTTAGAAAATGGGGTTCCGGACCCGCCCATGCAGGAACGGAGTCGGCGCAATATACAAGCAGATGGAGGTGTTCGCCAATCCGAACCGGTACCGGGCCGTAAGTTGGCCTGTTGGAGAGGGTATCCGCCGCTTGGGGGCACAAAAAAACACCCCCGGAACCATCTACCGGGGGTGTTCGTGCCTAAGCAGAGTAGCTCTCCAAGTCGGTGATCCCGGATATGCTCCGGTTTAAGGAAGCAAGGGGAAGAGAAGGATCACCATTTGGCTCTGTCAGGCGATTCGTTTGTATTTGCCCATCCTCTCGGAACAGGCTGGGTGATTTTTGGTGCTGCCCACCCCTGCGAGAACGAGCAGCACCTCAAATCTCACCAAATCATTAGCGCATCATTAATGACTTAATGTTGTGAGCATTATAGAAGCTCGACAAATCGGCGTCAAGAGCTTAGTATGATTTTTAATGATCCGACAATGTTATTGTCGGGAAAGACATTGAAATATAATGAATTAGGGATGAATTAGTGGCAATCGGCCGGCCCAAAAGTGACGATACTCCGCTGAAATACGAGGAATCGTTCCGCTTGTACCAGCTCAGTGAGCCTGGTCATGGGCAGGGCTCTTCGGTCGTCGACGAGCTGTCCGCCTACCTCGAATGGGCCATCGCACAGCAGGCGCCGGGTTTTGGCGAAGGCGACATCATCAACGTGAGCGCCTTGGCCAAGGGCGTAAAAAAATCCCGCAATACCGCCGGCAAATCCGTCGAGGCCCTGGTTTCCAAGGGCATGTTGATGCAGAACAAGCCCAAATCGCCCTATCAGATCGTTTCGCAGACGCCCATCTTCAAGGACACCGGCGTGGTGGCGGACGAGCAGATCTCGCTGACCCTGAAATTTGATTCGCCGTCGCTGATCAGTCGGGTGGGGACCTGTGAGTTGGAGCCCGTTGGTTCCGGCGAAGAGGCCAGCACCGTGGGCAGTTTGCTGAGCCGCGAATTGCACGCCAGCCACGATTCACTGGTGCACGATGCGGCTGACAAGTACTGGAACCAGGGCACTTTCCAATACTACCTGCGCCTGCGCACCACCGAAGTGGAGGGCCGGCCCACGGCCACCCTGTTGGAGATCACCTACCTGCATCTGCCGCCCGAGGCCGCCGCACGTTTCGTGCGCGGGGTGGGCAGCCTGCGTGACCATCACATCACCCAGATCAGTCTCTATCCGCTGCTTGAAGAATGTGGGCTGTCGGGATTCCGATCCGGCCGGTCCCACGCGACGGTGGCTCCCTCGCCGCCCCTGCTGATGTCCGAGTTGACCGCCTCGGTCGACACCGCGGGCATTGACCTTGGCGTCTTCCAGGATGACCGTCCGCTTTTGAAATGGACCTATGGCATCTTCCATCCCGAAGCCAATCCCATGATCACTTTTTCGGTGTGTTTTGTGCACGCCGACCTGCTGAGCATTTTTATCCGCAACCTGGATGTGGAACTGGGCGGGCCGCGGTGATCACCTGCACGCCGGTGGCAAGGGTGACATCAAGACTCCACTGAGTTTTTCTGTGCGCTCGTTTTGATCAGCCTCAGCCCGTGTAACCGTATCCCCGCGCCATCATCACGCCGAGCAAAGGCATGATCACCAGCAAGGCCATTTCAACCTTCAAGAGGATGCCCACCGCCCTGGGATAGGTGGCGGTGTCGCCGTCGGCGGTTTTGCGTGCCTTGAAATACTGCACCGACGGGGTGATCGCCAACAGGACGACGACCAAGAATACGGTCAGCTTGATGTGGAAGATGAAGTTGTGACCGTAATAATCCACGGGCTTGCCGAAGTGGGTCATCTTGAGCAAACCGGTGGTCAGGACAACCAGGGCCGCCAGGCCGTAGAGGGCGTCGATGCGGGCCAGCTTGCGGGCGGTGGTGCCGTCGACCTGGTCGCGGTGCAAAAGCAACTCCACCGCCAGCGCAGCGGTCAACAGGGCGAAGCCCAGGTAGTGCAGATAGTGAATGAAGATGGCGTCCATGTTGGTCCCTGGTTTGGTGTGGTTGGCAAGAGGAGGTCATAAGATCGGGGAAAAAGCGGATTGCGCAAGTCGGGATATTTGAGGGATATTTCACTTCACAATGAAGGAAATAACCGATATAAAAAGAAAATAATCAAGATATGACGGATTTGACCGACAAAATGTTTTTGGCGGTCATGGTGATGGAAATATCCAGCAAAAAGTGCTATCATGTCAATAACGTCTGATAAAGGGGTCAATATGAGCATGTATGGCAAGAGCGACAAGGCGATCCTGCGGGATCTGGGCCAACGGCTGCGTCAGGCCCGGCTGCGCAGCAACCTGTCGCAGCAGCAACTGGCGGACCGGGCGGGTTTGAACCGCACCACGGTCAGCGAATACGAGCGCGGGTCTTCGGCCAGTACCCTGACCCTGGTGCAGGTGCTGCGCGCTCTCGGCATGCTGGACGAGTTGGCGGGCTTCCTGCCTGACCCGGGCCCCAGTCCCCTGGAGTTGGCCCGCAGTCAGGGCCATCGGCGGCAGCGGGCGACCGGACGGCGTGGCCAGAGTCCGGACGACCCGAACGAGGCGCCGGATGATGGCCCGGGCGACAACGACGGCGAGTCCTCATGGTAGCGCGCAATATCCTGCCCCAGGTCGAGACCGCCATGGTGCACCTGTGGGGTACGGTGGTCGGTGCGGTGGCCTGGGACCCTGAACGAGAGTTGGCCACGTTCGAATTCGACCGCGATTTTCTCGACCGCGACCTGGACCTGGCGCCCTTGAAGATGCCACTGGCGGCCGCCCGACGCGGCAACGCGCGCTTCAGTTTTCGCCAGTTGCCCCGGCCCACTTTTCACGGCTTGCCCGGCCTGTTGGCCGATTCCCTGCCCGACAATTTTGGCAACAGCATCATCAACACCTGGCTGGCGCGGCAGGGACGCACACCGGCCAGCTTCAGCCCGGTCGAACGCCTGTGCTACACCGGGTCGCGGGCCATGGGCGCCCTGGAATTTCGGCCGGCGGTGCAAGAGGCCTTTGCCGAGTCGGTCTCCATCGAGGTGGCCGACCTGGTGCAGTTGGCCCAGGCCGTGGCCGGCCAGCGGGCTGAATTGACCGCCGACTTGACCGACGACTTGGCCGAGGGAACCACCGACGCCCTGCTGGACATCATCCGGGTCGGCACCAGCGCGGGGGGCGGCCGGCCCAAGGCCGTGATCGCGCTGAACGATGCAACCGGTGAGGTGCGGTCGGGTCAGGTGGCGGCGCCGGCGGGGTTTTCCCACTGGCTGCTCAAATTCGACGGCGTGCATGACTACCAATTGGGCGCACCGGCCGGATACGGGCGCATCGAATATGCCTACCACCTGATGGCCACCGCCGGCGGCATCGACATGGCCGAGTGCCGCCTGTTGCCCGAAGGCGACCGGGCCCATTTCCTGACCCGCCGCTTTGACCGCCCCGAAGGACGAGGCAAACAGCACCTGCAATCGTTGTGCGCCCTGGGGCATTTCGATTTCAACGAGCCCGCCATGTGGTCCTACGAACAGGCCTTCCAGGTGATGCGGGAGTTGCGCCTGCCCTATCCGGATGCCGAGCAGCAGTATCGGCGCCTGGTCTTCAACGTGGTGGCCCGCAACCAGGATGACCACACCAAGAACATCGCCTTGCTCATGGACCAGGACGGCCAGTGGCGTCTTTCGCCGGCCTTCGACGTGACCTATGCCTACAATCCGGGCGGGGCCTGGACCGCGCGGCACCAGATGTCGATCAATGGCAAACGTGAAGGGATCGAACCGGCCGACCTGTGGGCGGTGGCCGACGAGATGAACATCCGGCAGAGCCGCGACGTGGTGGCCGAAGTATTGGCTGCGGTGCGGCAGTGGCCGGAGTTTGCCGCGCGGGCCGAGGTGGCTGAAGAAACAGCGACCCGGTTGGGGAAAACGTTCCGGATATACGACTTATAGGCCTGCTGCGAAGGCGGGTATACGGGCCACCTTTAGATGCGGAATGCTCTTTGCAAACCCGGGGATCAGAAGAAGCCTTGTCCAGGATTTGCGAATCCGGATACAGCCCTTTCCCCCGAAAGAGCGCCCATGCACCGCAGGATCCTCCCGTTGCGCCGTTTGGCCCAACCGGCCGGCCATCTCAAAATTTTCCTCCTGGTGGCAATTATTGCCGCCCAGTTCTGCGGGTTGGCCGCAGCGGCTGAGCGCGCCCCGGGCTTTATCCAGTTTTCGGTGCAAAACAGTGACGAGGAATTCATTCCCATCGGCGAGGTCGAGTTCTGCCTCAACGGCGGTCCCTGCATTTACGCGGATATCGAGCGCGGCTTTCCCGGGCACTTCACCCTGAACGCCAAGGACCTGGTGGAAGAGCGCACCTACACCGTGATGATCTACACCATGGACGTGCAGGTCATCTACGAGATTCGTGACTGGCAATACGTGGCCGAAGACTACGACCGGGGCTGGGACAAGGCTCTCAATTGCAAAAAATTTCTGGTCTATCCGCAGTTCCTGGGCGACCCCGGCGGACGGTTGAGCTTCAAGGTCAACGCCACGCTGAACCCCGAGTGGGAAGAGCGGGCCGGCGAGCAGTTCGTCATCGAAGAAGCCAATCCGTCGCATTTTCCCCAGTTCCTTTTTGCCGCCGAAGCCAACCGCATGATGGGCGGAAATTTCCAATCCGATACCAACGCGGCCGGCGGCGTGATTTCCGTGAGCACCGGCTGGCAGGTATCGGGCACCTGGCGGCACGGTTATCCGGTGCGGCACACCTGGCAGGAAGGCTGGGTCAACTGCCGCGACCTGACGCTGACCTACGCCCAAAATCGCTACGAAACCATGGAAGTGGTCACGCCCGGCCGGGTCAGTGACGTGACGTTTCACCGGGTCAACCTGGCCTACGGCCTGACCCGCATGAGCCAGTCGCAGATCACCCATTACGGAGCCGCCGCGGTCGTCAGTGTGGGCGGCATTTACGATGGCAGCAAGGCGCTGACCTATCTCGATCGCCAATACAAACTGTTTGGGGTGGGGCTGCAGGCGCACTTTCAGAAGATGTTCCTGTCCGGTGGTGGCCTGGAGCTGGGCGGCCTCATCAAGGCTGCGGCGATCTACTACCCGTCCGATGACGGCGACGACGATTTTTGGTTCGGCCTGGCGCCGACCGTTTCCCTTGGGGTGGTGGTGTTCTAGATGAACCGCTTGCTGCATTTTCGTACCGCCATGCCCGCGCTGGGCCTGCTTTTACTGGTCATCCTGGCGGCCTGTGATCGTCAGGACAACCACTGGGACGCTTTTGATCCGGCCCAAAAACTGGTGGTCGTTCAGGCCGATACGCTGCGTCTGGCCGAAGGTGGCGAAGCGCTGGCTTTCAACGTGTCGCTGCTGATGGTGCCGGATGATACGGTGCGCATCGTGGTCACTTCACCGGACAGCCAATTGGTGGTCGAGCCCGACACTGTGGTTTTTGTGCCGGTGGATGACGATTGGGCCCGGCCCCGCGCGGTTACGCTGCTGGCGGCCGACGATTGGGTCGATGAAGGGCCGCACATCGCGACCGTCTCGGTAGTGGCCATCTCGGCTGATGCCGATTATGACGGACAGGGTGGCGAGGAAATGGTGCCGGCGGCGATCACGGACAACGACCGGGCCGGTGTGCACGTGACCGAAACTGCGCTGACGGTGGTCGAGTCGGTGGGCGGCGTGGTGGGCGAAACCTACCGCGTGCATCTGTTGTCGCGCCCGGTGGCCGCGGTGACCGTGACGGCGACCGAAGCGACGGCCGAACCGTCGTTCCATCTGGATCCCGGCAGTCTGGTCTTTACGGTGGACAACTGGGATGTCGAACAGGAGATTCGGGTGTGGGCCGAGATGGACAACATCGACGCCAACAATCTGGACCTGGTGGTGGCCCATGCGACCACGTCAACCGATCCCAACTACGCTTCGGGCCTGGTGGCTCCGAGTGTGGAGGTGGCTCTGCTGGATGATACCCTGCCGCCGACGGCGAGCCTGGAACTGGTCGTTCCGGGTGGCGATACGATGTTCGAATCCGGGGCCAATGCGAGCCTCGAGGTGGCCATCACCTTGAACCACCGCAGCGTGGTGCCGACGACGGTGCGTCTGGTGACGCGCGATGGAACGGCGCTCGGCGGGACCGATTTCCAGGTCATCGACCAGGACGTGGTCTTTGCGCCGGGCGACCCGCTGAGTCGGGCTTTTGCGGTGTCGGCGCTCAATGACAACCTGATCGAGGAAGCCGAAGATTTTCAGGTGGCGATCAGTGGCGTGAGTAGCGTGATGGTGGGCGAACAGAGTTATCTGGACCTCAACCTGGTGGATGACGACCGGGCGGACCTGACCATCAGCACCGTGGACATTGATGAAGATGCGGGCGGTGCGGCTTTTGTGATTTCGATGCCGGCGATCGCCCAGTTCCCGATCAGTTTCACCCTCAGAACCAGCAACGGGACGGCCGTGACGGGCACCGACTACGAAGCGATCGACGGAATTTTTGCCATCGAACCGGGCCAGACCCAGCGGGTGGTGCCGTTGGCGGTGCGCAGTGACAGCGCCCACGAACCGGATGAAACGCTGACCGCGAGCCTGAGCAACTTGTCGACCAATGCCTTCTGGGACGGAGTGCTCGGCCTGTTGACGATTCGGGATGACGATCCCCAGACCATCTCTTTTGTCGGTTTGGAAGTGGCTGAAGACCAGCCCAGCGGCCTCTTTGTTCTCGACCTGGCAGCGTCCTACAACGAACCGCTGGTGCTGAGAATCAACACCATGAACGGCGATGGGGTGGGCTCGATTTCCGGCCCCGAAGATGCCGAAGGCGGGCCCGATTTTGATACAGTCAGCAACGCGACCTGGACCATCCCGGCCGGGACTACCAGCATGACCTATCTAGTGCCCCTGACCACGGATTTTGCCGCCGAAGCCCACCGCGAATATTTCCGCCTGGCGATTCAGAGCGCGTCACATGCGGGCTTTACCGGACTGACGGCCACCTGCACCATTGTCGACAGTGACCAGCCCCGGTTGGTCGTCGGCGATGCGGCGGTCCTGGAATCGGATGGCAGTGCGGCCTTCGGCGTGTCTGTTTTGGACGCCGTCGGCAACCTTACGGTGAGTTTGGCGGACATCAGCTTCGACTACACGACGGTGAACCAGACGGCCGAAAGTGGTTCGGACTACGTCATGACCAGCGGCACGTTGGTGATCCCCGCCGGTGCGGGCAGTGGTGCCATCATGGTGCAAATTCTGGAAGATGCCCTGGATGATGACAACGAGTCTTTCGTGCTGGACCTGACCGCGCCGGTCAATGCGACCATCGCGGCGGACGGCTCGCCGCCTTTCTGCACCATCACTGATAATGAGTTCGCCATTCTGAACCTGATCCAGGTCGTGGCGACAGAAAACGAAGGGGCGGTGCACGAGTTTACGGTGGCCCTGACCGTGGCGCGGCAGGAACCGACCGGCTTCACCCTGGATCTGTTGCCGGGCACGAGTGGTGGTCTGGGTGTTGACTACACCTTTGGTTCGTTCGGCTATCGCGTGATCCCACCTTATGTCACTTCGTTGACTTTTCAGGTGCCCTTCCTGGACGACAAGGTGACCGGCGAAAGCGACGAAGTCGTGACCGCCGAGATCAGCGACGCCGACCTGGCCATGGGGGTCACTTCACTGGCCATGACCATTGTTGATGCTCCGTTAGTGGAGATTCAACCGGCTATCGGGCCCGAGGGCAGCGACCTCATGTTCAACGTCGTATTGACGGAGCCAACTACGGTTCCGGTCACGTTTGTGGTGCAGTATCTCAGTGGCACGGCTGATATCCTGGCGGATATCAACAGCAGCAATACCGGGCCCTTCACGATTCCAGCCGGGGATTGGTTGACGACCGTGGCGGTGCCGACAGTGGACGGCGACGGTGTCGAGGCTGCGGTGGAAACGTTCACCGTCACGCTGTTTGGGCCTGGGGGTGCTGTGTTGGGCGCTGTCAGCAGCGCCATCGGCAGTATTGAGGATGTGGATTAGCGGGCCTGGCCCGATTGATCAGGGGACCTCGCGCTGCGGCGCGAGGACCAGGCCATAGACCAGCTCATCGTGCCATTTTCCGCCCAGTGGCGAATGTTGGCGCAGGCAGCCTTCCTTTTCGAACCCCAGTTTTTCCAACAACCCGGCTGAGCCCGCGTTGGACTTGATGCAGTAGGCGACGGCTTTGCGCACTTGCAGGGCTTCGTCCAGAAACGTCAGCAGGGCCTGCCCGGCTTCCAGGGCGTGCCCCTGCCGCCAATAGTCCGGATGCAGACGGTAGCCCACTTCCATGCTTTGGTTCTCGAAGCTGATCACCCGCAAAAAGAAAAAGCCAATGACCTGTTCGGTAGAAGTCTCCACCAGGGAGAGCCCGACCCACGAGTCTTCGTCTGCCTGCCACGGGCCGCTGAAGTCGGCGATGCGCTTTTCGATCTCGGCCTGTGGCAGCGGGTCCCGGATGGTCTGCATGATAGCCGGGTTCAATTCGTGTTCAATCTGGACCTTGTCGTCCGCCGGCGTGATGGGACGCAGGTGGAGGCGTTCGGTGGTCAGGCTGAGTGATGCGAGCTGGGCGGCCAGTGCGGTTGACGAGAGCATGGCGATCTTTCCTTGGAGCGCGATGTGCGCGGACGAAAATTTCCTACCCGGTGCGCATGGCCAGGATATCTTTGAGACTGTCGGGTGTCTCGAAGCGCGCCAAGGCTTTTTCCTTGGTCTCGATGCCGTGGATCGACATGCGGTCCGCCAGTTCGTTGCCCTCGACCCCGACGTGTCCGTTGACGTGCAGGACCTGAATCGACTTCTTGAGTTTCGTGTAGAGGATATACATCGGTTGGATCAGATCCAGGTTCTTGATTTCCCCGCCCGGTTTCTGCCAGCCCTTTTTTTCCCAACCGGCTGCCCACTGGGTGACACACTGGATGGAATATTTGGAGTCGCTGAAAATGGCGACGGTGTTCTTTTGCGCGATTTCTTTTTCCGCCAGCAACAGGGCCTGGTGCAAGGCGTTCAACTCGGCCGTATTGTTGGTGCCGGCGGGGTTGAACAGGCCATACCAGAGCTCTGAAATTTTCCCTTCACGGTAGACGGCCAATCCGGAGGCCGCCTGGCCGGGATTGGGCTCACAACCGCCGTCCGTAAAAATTTTGGTCTGGGCCGAGAGTTCGGCGATTTCTTCGGCCGTGTAGGTCTTCAGGCCCTTGCCGGAATATTTTTTGGGCGCCGGTTTGATTTTCTTGAGCGCCGCCTGGCTGCCGTTTTGGAAAGCCGACTCGGCTTCAGACCGGGTTTTGAAGGATTTGTATTTGGCGCCGGCAAACTTGTCGATTTGTTTTTTGCAGGTGTCCCAGTCGGTGAAAATGCCGGTTTCCCGGCCTTGCCAGACTACGTAGAATTTTTTGGCCACGGGGTGGTGCTCCGTCAATGGGTTGAGGTCCGGATCGGCGCCGAAGAGAACCTATGTAACACCCGGGAACTGTCTCCGAAAACCTGTATTTCATTTGGGCCTTGCCGGCGACACTTGAAGATGACCAAGGGCTCTGTCCATTTGGAGTACAAATATCAACATAAATAACAATAGGTCAACAGGATAGCCGGTTTTCCCCCGTAAAAGTGGGTTAGCCACCATTTCAAAGCGGTAACAAAACTTTGTACGTTAACCGAACATAGTATATAATAATAGAAATGCATGACTATTGATTACTCTGTTAAAATTGCCGACCTGTCTCTCAGGAGCTCTCAGGAGGACCACCGGTGACTACGAAGAAGTTTTGCACAGCAACCAGTATCATGGCCCTTGCGATCATCGCAATGTTGGGTCTGGTGACTCCGACGTGGGCGACCTATTCGCTGGTCTGGTCCGACGAATTCAACGGCATAGCTTTGGACCCGGGCAACTGGGCGCCCGATATCGGTACGGGGTGCCCAAGCCTTTGCGGTTGGGGCAACGGTGAACTGGAATACTACCGGTCCGAGAACGTGACGGTGACCGGTGGCAACCTGGTTCTGACGGCGCGCGACGAATCGTACGGCGGGGCCAGTTTCACTTCGGGCAAGGTGACCACCCGGGGCAAGCAGACTTTCCTTTATGGTCGGGTGGAGATGCGGGCCAAGATCCCCACCGGCGGTGGCATGTGGCCAGCTTTCTGGATGATGCCCCAGGATGACGCCTATGGGGGTTGGGCCTCCAGCGGTGAAATCGACATCATGGAGTCGGCCAACAATACGACTGCGGTGGGTGGCGCTCTCCACTTTGGTGATACCTGGCCGAGCAACACCTCAACGAGCGGTTCGTATTCGCTGGGCGGCGCAAATTTCGCCGATGACTTTCACATCTACGCGGTCGAGTGGGAAGCCGACGAGATCCGTTGGTATGTTGATGGCGTATTGTTTATGACCCGGTACAGTTCGCAGTGGTACACCAATGCGGCACCGGACAATGTGCAGGCACCTTTTGATCAGGAATTCTACATCATCCTCAATACCGCGGTTGGTGGCTTCTATCCCGGTTGTACTGATCCCGGTTGCATCACCGCCAGCTTTCCCCAGGAATTTCTGATCGACTATGTGCGGGTGTACGAGGATATCCTGAACGATGCACCCACGGTGACGATCACGACGCCGGCGCCTGCGGCAACTTTGCCGGTCGGGAATATCACCATTGAAGCGACCGCTGCCGATGCGGACGGCTCGGTGGTCGGTGTCGAATTTTACAATGGCAGCGCCTACCTCGGAGCCGATGCCTCGGCTCCCTATTCCCTGGTCTGGCCCTCGGTGAGCGACGGCTGCTACAACATTGTGGCCAAGGCGATCGACAATCTTGGTGGCGCGGGTTTTGCTTCGGTAGACATCACGGTGGGGCTGGGTTGTGGGCAAACGGCCTTTGGGGGCAGTCCGCGAGCCTTGCCGGGCCGGATCGAAGCCGAAGATTATGACACCGGTGGTGAAGGCATTGCCTATCAGGACAGTGACCCGACCAACAATGGCGGCCAATATCGTCCCGCTGATGCCGTTGATATCGAGTTCTGCAGCGATGCCGGTGGCGGCTACAATACGGGCTGGACCGAGGCCGGCGAATGGATGGAATACACCATCGATGTTGCTTCGAGCGGCGAGTACACCATCGACGCACGCGTGTCTTCGTTGCTGGGTGGTGGAATTTTCCATCTCGAATTTGCCGGCGTCGACAAGACCGGTGACATCATGGTGCCCAGCACGTCCAGTTGGCGAAACTGGACCACTGTTTCGGCGACGGCCACGCTTACGGCCGGTGTCCAGGTGATGAGATTCGCGCCGACCTTCGGTGGGTTCAACATCAACTATTTTGAATTCCTGGGCGGAGCCGTGACCGGAGTGCCCGATCTGCCGAGCGAGGGCTATGCCTTGCATCCGTGCTATCCGAATCCCTTCAATCCTGCGACCACGATCAGCTTTGA
>RCNC010002185.1_pt1 | contig 13064 bp, 9 predicted proteins | sample 2041301 | NCBI WGS metagenome assembly RCNC01 (sample SAMN09708231, study PRJNA481090) | Marine sediment metagenome, whole genome shotgun sequencing project. | biome: marine sediment; feature: ocean; material: sediment; isolation source: Sewage treatment plant 13A marine sediment (STP13A) ... | reverse complement strand
ATGCCAAAGGGTTCAAGGGACCTGGGATTGATGGGGGTGCCATTGGTTTTTACATTGTACCAGCGTTGTATACCTTCGAACTCTTTTTGTTGTTTGCCATTTACAAAAACATCATTGTTGATCACCTGAAGGGTTTCACCTGCGATGGCCACACATCGTTTAATGTAGTTATCACGTCTGTCGACCGGCCGTGTTTCTACATCGAACTTCTCTGCGATCTGCTCCCTGACGTAGCTTTCATAAACGTGATAGGGCCGGGTTCTGTTGTTGCGTGCCTGATCGGTCATCATCAGTGTATAAGACTCATCCCTGATCAGGTCATAATAATCGAAATTACCTTTGGCGTAAAGCTTATGATCTGACTTTTCCAATGCAACGGTATCAGATGCAGGAAAATTGAACACAACAATGTCGTCTCTCTTAACCGGGCTAAATCCTTTGAGGCGTTTATAGGGTCTGTGTATCCATTCAAGGTAAGAGTTTCCTCCCAGAACAGTATTTGGAAGAAAAGGGACTGCCAGGGGAGTATTTGGAGTACGCGGACCATAGGCAGTTTTGCTCACATAGAGGTGGTCACCCACCAAGAGGCTACCTTCCATGGAAGGGGTTGGAATTTTGTAATTTTGAAAAAGGAAAATATTTATCAGTGATACGGCAACCACTGCAAAAATAAGCGCATCCAGCCACTCAATAATTACGTTGTTCTTCTTCTTCCTGCTCTTCCAAAATGACCAGTTTACCTTCTTGGTAACGTAAATATCATATACAACTGGAATCCCCAGTAAGAACCAGAAGTTACTTAACCAGATTACGAAGAGGATATAAATAAATACGGCTACACCGAATCTGAAATATTTGTTTTTCAATAAATTACTGACATTCATTTTCTCGTCTATTTAATGGATCTAAAGATACGCTCTTTTCTTAAACCTTCAAGGAAAGAACTGTCGGGTTCAAGCGAGAACCAGACATTCACAGCCTTACCCAGAAGGTGGTCTTCGGGTACAAATCCCCAGTACCTCGAATCGGCCGAATTGTGATGATTGTCTCCCATTACAAAATAGTAATCCATTTGGATTACATAAGTGCTTGCCGCTTGGCCATTGATATATATATCACCATCTTTTAGCTCCAGGTCATTCTGTTCGTAGACATCTATAATTCGCTTGTAGATAGGTAATGTCAAGGTGTTTACCGCTATGGTGTCTCCATGGGATGGGACCCTTAAGGGACCAAAATTGTCACCGGTCCACCTGTAATCTGTGCTGTGCGGAAATATCTCCTGATTCTGAAACGAAAGGGTGGGTTCGGAATATTTCTTGACACTTCTCACTGCGGGGTAGGATTTCAAGGATTCTAAATTCTCAGTAGCCACATATAAAACGTGAAGTGAGTTCACAGGATTGTAAGTAACAGAAGATTTAAGGATTTTTAACGAATCCAGGAGAGAATCGGGGAGAGGATCACCAGTAGTAGTTACGTAATACTTGAACTTCTGTAAGGGCAAAGCCGGTTTTGTATCCCCATTGAGGATGATATCGCCATCGTAGATCTGAATGGTATCTCCAGGCAAACCAATACAGCGTTTTATGTAGTTCTCCCGTTTATCCACCGGGTGGGTAATTATCTCAAATTCAGACAGGATGTAATCCCTTCCGTATTGCCTCTCCAAAGAGTAGTAATTTTGTCCGGGATACTGTACAACCATCGTGTCTCCTTCCGGAAAATTGAATACGATTACATCGTTTCGTTTCACTTTTGATAATCCACGTAAGCGCTTATGTGGCATTTTGAGTCGCTCTGAATAGGATTTTTTACCTGAGGGGAGCTTGTTGTGGTAGAATGGAATGGCAAGTGGGGTTTGAGGTAACCTGGGTCCATAGGCAAGTTTACTCACAAAAATATAGTCTCCGGCCAGTAAAGTTTCCTCCATGGAAGGGGTAGGGATTTTATAGGCTTCTACAAACAACACCTTAATGGAGAAGGAGCAAACCACTGCCAAAATCAGGATGGCGATCCATTCAATGGCAGATTGAAGATACCTGGGCAATCCGTATTTTCGCAGGGTCCAGTCCACCAGCCTGGTGATGAAAAGATCAAAGAGGATCAGATTAAAGAACAGCAGGTACCAGAGATTGGTCCACACACACAATAGAGACCAAATAAGCCCGGAAATGGCAAAACCCAGGTATCTCCAGACCAATTTATTCATATGGATTATAGTTTAAGCAGGTCTTCCATTCCGAACACCCCCCTTTTATTACTTATGAATTGGGCAGCCAGAAGAACACCAGCTGCAAATGCATCCCTCGATTTGGCGTGGTGCCCAAGGAAGATATAGTCCACTTCTGATTCGTACTTCACCTGATGGATTCCCTTTACCTCACCTTCACGAATCGCATCAATCTTCAAAGAGTAGTTACCCCCATCTGATCCAGCCTCCTTTTCTTCAGATCCTGATAATTCCCACCCTTTCAGGTGATCCATTTCACTGATGATCTGGTCAGCCAGGGAGATGGCCGTGCCACTGGGTGCGTCCAGCTTATGAATGTGATGGGTCTCCTCCATGGTCACCTTATAATCCGGAAATCGGTTCATCATCCCGGCCAGTTTCCTGTTCATTGCAAAAAGGATGTTAACCCCTATGCTGAAGTTACTTGCATAGAAAAGAGTTCCATTCTTTTCCTGGCAATAAGTCTCGATCTCTATAAAGCGGTCATTCCATCCTGTGGTACCCGAAACCACAGGAACTCCATGGTCAATACAAGCAATGATATTAGCAGGGGCTGCACCCGGTGTTGTAAATTCGATGGCTACATCAATATCCTTCAGATTCGGGGCATTAAAATCTTCCGGATTCTCTTCATCAATTTTAAGAGGAAACTGGTGCCCCTGGGTTAGTCCCAGCGCTTCGATGGTTTTCCCCATCTTCCCAAATCCTATCAATGCAATATTCATATCTTCAAATTTACTAAATAAAAAGAGGCTGAACCCCTTTCCGGAAGATCAGCCTCTTAATGTTGTAATGCTTTTGACTTACTGTACTTTCTTTACGATGGCTTCAAAAGCTAAAGGATCGTTCATGGCCAGATCTGCAAGTACTTTGCGGTTTATCTCAATACCCGCTTTACTGAGTTTACCCATAAATTCGGAGTAAGACATTCCATGTTCACGCGCAGCAGCATTGATCCTCTGGATCCATAGTGCCCTGAAACTGGCTTTTTTCTTACGACGGTCACGGTATGCATAACTTAGGCCTTTTTCATATGCATTCTTAGATACCGTCCAAACATTTTTTCTACGACCAAAGTACCCTTTGGTCGCCTTCATTACTTTTTTTCTCTTCTGTCGTGATGCGACAGCATTGGTTGATCTTGGCATTTTTTTTCAATTTTTGGGTGCAGGCGGTCAGTACGACTCTTTTTTGCTCTACATCCTGGTCAATTACTCGTTTACCTGTGTTTCAAAAGATTTTAAATCCTACTTCATGTTAAGAAGGCGCTTGATGTTATTCTCATCAGCTTTGTCAACCAAACCAGAATAAGTCAGGTTGCGTTTGCGCTTTTTCGATTTTTTGGTAAGAATATGGCTTTTAAAGGCGTGCTTTCTTTTGATTTTACCAGTACCGGTGAGTTTGAATCTCTTCTTCGCACCCGGATTTGTTTTCATTTTTGGCATTATTCCAACAATTTATCTATACAACTTATTTTTTCTTCACTTTCGGAGCCATAAACATGGTCATCCGTTTTCCTTCCAGTTTAGGAAGTTGCTCCACCTTTCCGACCTGTTCCAGGTCCTGAGCCAGGCGAAGTAAAAGAATCTCTCCTTTTTCCTTATATAAAATTGATCTTCCTTTAAAAAAGACGAAAGCCTTTAATTTTGCTCCCTCGTCCAGGAATTTCAAGGCATGCTTTAGTTTAAAACTATAATCATGCTCATCCGTATTGGGTCCGAATCTGATCTCCTTTACCACTATTTTGGTGGCTTTGGATTTCATTTCCTTCTGCTTCTTTTTCTGCTGGTAGAGAAACTTTTGATAATCAATGGCTCTACAAACAGGTGGATCGGCTTTGGGAGAAATTTCTACAAGATCAAGATCCAGCGAATCGGCAATTTTCAGGGCTTCTGCAATTAAAACAACACCCTGATTTTCAATATTTTCGCCAACTAGGCGCACAGAAGTTGCCCGAATTGATTCATTGGTTCTGAAAAAGATCCGGTCTTTGTTTCTATCGTTGTTTCTTCTTCGATAATGGCTTGGTCCCGCTATGACAAGTTCCTCCTATAATTTAGTTAAACATCTTTTTCAATTGATTCCATTTGATTCTGAACCTCAGACTGCAAAAATTCTGCAAAATCTTCCATGCTCATCACCCCTTTATCACCTTCTCCCTGCCTGCGAACGGAAACAGTATTACTTTCCTGCTCCTTTTCGCCGATGATAAGTAGATATGGAATTCGCTTTAACTCGCTATCCCTGATCTTCTTACCGATCTTTTCACTCCGCTCGTCAATCAGGGTGCGAATATCGTAATTTTTCAGGTAATTTGAAACTTTTTCTGCATAATCGTGATATTTTTCACTAATAGGCAATAGGATGGCCTGATCGGGAGCGAGCCAGAGGGGGAATTTTCCGGCAGTATGCTCAATTAAAACAGCCACAAATCTTTCCAAGGATCCAAAGGGCGCACGGTGTATCATCACCGGCTGATGTTTCTGATTATCAGATCCTATGTATTCAAGTTCAAATCGTTCAGGTAAGTTATAATCCACCTGGATGGTTCCGAGCTGCCATTTTCTTCCAAGGGCATCCCTTACCATAAAGTCCAGCTTAGGCCCATAAAATGCAGCCTCTCCGTATTCGACCACTGTATCCATGCCTTTGGCTTCAACGGCTTCAAGTATCGCTTGCTCTGCCTTTTCCCAGTTTTCATCGGATCCGATATACTTCTCCTTATCCTCAGGATCACGCAGGGACACCTGGGTTTCAAATTCTTCAAAGTCTAAAGTCTTAAATATATAGAGGACGATGTCTATTACTTTGAGAAATTCCTCTCTAAGCTGGTCTGGTCGGCAAAAGATATGGGCATCATCCTGCGTAAAACCACGTACCCTGGTAAGCCCATGCAACTCTCCGCTTTGCTCATAGCGATAAACAGTGCCAAATTCAGCCAGACGAACAGGCAAGTCCCGATAGGAGCGGGGTTTCGACTTGTAGATTTCACAATGAGCAGGACAATTCATAGGTTTCAGCAAAAACTCTTCTCCCTCCTGGGGAGTGTTGATGGGCTGAAAACTATCTTTTCCATATTTGGCATAGTGACCGGAAGTAACCCAGAGCTCCTTCAGCCCGATATGGGGTGTAATTACCGGTTCGTAACCGGTATCTCGCTGCACCTTTTTCAAAAAATTCTCCAGACGCTCTCTAAGCTGCGCTCCTTTGGGAAGCCACAAGGGTAGTCCGGGGCCAACTCTTTGAGAGAATGTAAAGAGCTCCAGCTCTTTTCCCAACTTCCTGTGATCCCTTAGTTTGGCCTGCTCAAGCATTTCCAGATACTCTTCCAGCATTTTCTGCTTTGGGAAGCTTACCCCATAGATCCGTGTCAGCTGCTTGCGGGTTTCATCTCCCCGCCAGTAAGCTCCTGCTAAGCTGAGCAGTTTGATGGCTTTGATGGGGGAGGTGTTGGCCAGGTGTGGGCCCCTGCATAGGTCAGTGAAGTTACCCTGCTTATAAAAGGAAATAGTGCCATCCTCCAGATCTCCTATTAATTCAGTTTTGTAGTTGTCCCCTTTGTCACCAAAGTACTTCATGGCCTCTTCCTTACTTACTTCCGATCGTGTGTAAATAAGCTTCTGAGAAACCAGGTCCTTCATTTTCTTTTCGATCCTAGGCAGGTCGCCCTCAGTGATCACTACCTCATCACCTGGATCTACATCGTAGTAGAATCCATTCTCTATAGCGGGGCCAATCCCAAATTTTGTTCCTGGGAAGATCGCTTCTACCGCTTCGGCCATTAAGTGGGCGGAAGAGTGCCAGAAGGCATGTTTGCCATCGGGATCATCCCATTTATTCAATTTGATGGTGGCATCCTCCTCAATAGGTCGCCCCAAATCCCACAGTTCATCGTTCACATTGATGGAAAGAACCTCACGGGCCAGGCTGTTGCTCAGGCTCTTGGCTATTTCAAAGCCAGAGGTGCCTTTTTCAAACTGCCTTACGTTACCATCCGGGAATGTTATATTGATCATCGTGACAAGCTTTTTAAAAAACCACGCAAAGATACGAAAACAAAAGGGATCATATGGATATATGCTGGGAAAGTGAATAAATATTGTGGGGTAAGCTCTTCATGATCACTAGTTTTAATTATTTTGGCCCGGAGAATGAAAGCCCGTACAATTTGCATTCTGAAAGTTTGGCATGCTATTTGAAATTTAACCAGTAAATAACCAGAAACCCAAATGTCATGAAACGTTTACTTACCATACTATCTGCAGTGTCACTGATTGTGACCGGATGCCAAAAAGATCCCATCGCCAATGCAAGCATAAACCCTAATCCGGCCTATGTGGGCGAAGATATCACTTTTACAAACCGCTCTACCAATACCGACTATACGGAATGGGATATGGGGGACGGTTCTACGTCCACAGCATTTAATGTGATCCACTCTTATCTGGATCCGGGTACCTATACGGTTAATCAGAGGTCCTTTAGAGATAAGGGTGGGATGAGCTCTGTCTCCCATATGGTGGAGGTCACCGGTTCGGAACTTAAAATTATTGTCCAGGAGTATTATGATGTTGGAGCTGAACCTGGTGCGCTTATACCAGATGCTGAAATATATCTTTTTTATACACTGGAGGATTGGGATACGGGGGATATTAACCTGGCCACAGGGCCCTTTTATACCAACAATTATGGAGAGGTTACAATTTCTAACCTAAGTTACCAGATGTACTATGTGGATGCATATTACAGATCAGGAAATACTGGATGGAATAACTGGATACTTGGAGGAGAGGATGCAGTCTGGATCGAAACACAGCCTTTAACCGGTTGGGAATACCATACATTTGTTGCATTTGTTGATCCTGTTTTCTACGATGAGAAGAAATCTGCTTCTTCGGCAACGAATGAAGTGCGCAAAGGAAGGATTCCTTTCTCCCCGGCAGCTGGTCAGAAGAAAGCAACAGGTCAGGACCGTCCCATCAGGGAGAATAAATCCACTCAAGCAAGAGAAAAGAAATAAAAATGTGATTCGGCTTCCTACGAAAACTAAAATTTAATATATTTGCAGCCCGAAAGCCAAAAAAGGTTTTCGGGCTTTGCAATTAAAAAGGCAAAGGAGTTCTAAATAAAAAGGAGTTCTAAATAAGGTTGACATATCGCCCAGATGGCGGAATTGGTAGACGCGCTAGTTTCAGGGACTAGTATACGCAAGTATGTGCAGGTTCGAGTCCTGTTCTGGGCACCAGGCAGATTTGTTTTTGGTTGGAAATCTAATGCTGATTAAGGAAGTGATTTTTTTACTTTCTACTTTAGGCTTTCAACTTTCAACTTTTTTAGCCCAGATGGCGGAATTGGTAGACGCGCTAGGTTGAGGGCCTAGTGACCGTTTTTGGTCGTGCAAGTTCGATTCTTGTTCTGGGCACTTTTAAAGCCAGAAGCAATAGTTATTCAGATAACTGCTTTTGGCTTTTTTTTGGAAGTTACAGTTTAATCCCGATCATCAGCACATCATCGATTTGCTCGTGATCTCCCTTCCAATCCTCAAACTCCTTCATAATAATGGTCTTCTGGTCATGCATGATACTTTGTTGAAGTTCGGTTAGCAATTTCTTCAATCGGGATGACCCATACTTCTTCCTGTTTTCACCTCCAAACTGATCGGGAAAGCCATCTGAGAACATGTACAATGCATCTCCGCGATTGAGCTTCAGATTGTGTGCTGAGAACAAGGTGCTTCCTGCGGAGTGGATGCCTACTGGCATTCTGTCTCCACGGATCACACCCAGTTCACCTTTCTGGAAGGTATAGAGATTGTGGTTTGCTCCGGTAAACTGAATCTCCCTTGTCTTCGTATGGATGGCGATCATGCCCATTTCCATGCCATCTTTGGCTTCGTATTTATCTCCGGTTTGCCCCAGCGAAGCAATTAGCTGGTCGCGAAGCTCATCCATGATTTCATTGGTGGGGTGGTTGGAGTAGTTGCTTGAAATTTCGTTGAGGAGTGAAATGCCGAGCATGCTCATAAATGCGCCTGGTACTCCGTGACCGGTACAATCTGCCAGGGCTATGAGTACAGTATCATCTTTCTTATCCACCCAGAAGAAATCACCACTTACAATATCGCGTGGCCTGTAAAACACAAAATGTTTGGGCAAAAGATAACGCATCACCTCCTCGGCAGGCAATACTGCATCCTGTATCCTTCTGGCGTAGTGAATGCTGTCGGTCATGGCATTATTCTGCCGATCAATCAGGTCCTTCTGCATGAGAATGGAATCACGTTGCGCCTCAATTTCATCCCGTTGGGCAGTGATCTCTTCGTTCAGATTCTCCAGGTCCAACTTCTGGAGTTCGATTTCATGATTTTGTTTTTCCAGGACTTCATTCTTGATTTTCAGGTTCTTGGTATAGAATATCACCATTGATGCCAACCCCGTGACCAGTGTGAGATAGGCCAGGATCGCCAGAAAGGTAGCGTACCAGGGCCTCAGGATTTTAAATGCGTAAGCAGTGGCGGGAGTTTCATCCCCATAGATATTTCTGGCTTTGACCAGCATCTTGTAGCCTCCATGTGACAGGTTGGTGAATTTTACCCTGTTGGACTTCTCCCATTCAGACCAATTGCTACTGTAACCTTCCAGATAATAGCTATATTGGATCTGTTCCTTATTTATGAAATAGGGAGAAGACCAGCGGAACTCAACCTCACGGTACAGGTACTTAATGTCTGGTTGTGACTCTTCGGTCTGGCTGTTGTGGGGCCTGATCTGGCCCGACTTATCGGTGATAAAGTGGGAGCCATTGAACAGGATTGAATCACCGAATATCCTGACACTCCGCATCAAGACCTGGAATGATTCCCTTTCCTCCTGGGCCAGGGTTTCGTCGAAATGAAACAATATGTTGGCTTTTGAGAACCAGAGCTGTTTGTCAGCATCCGTAAAGAAAACCTCGGTGGGAGCCATCTTTGACAGGCTTTTGAATGGCCTGCCATAAATGATTTGAAAACCCGAATTACTCCTTCTTGCTCCAAGGATACTACTTCCAGTGAATTCAAGATCAAAGGAGAACCAGTAGAGATCCTCGGCCCCTTTGTGGATTGTCATAATGCGATTCGAACCCTCAGGAAGCACGCTGTTGTATAGAGAATCGTATAATAGGGTATCGCGCAGATAATCGTAACGAAAGAATCCCTCACTGCTACCCACAAGGAGCTCCTGATTTCCAGGGTCTGTGAACAGTGTGTAGGAATTGTCCGAAGGAAGACCATTTTCCTCCTCCATGGTTTGGGGTTCCATATCCTCACCCATTTTCAAATCTAAGCGAAGGAGACCCGACCAGGTGGAGAGCCATACATTTTTAAATCCGTCAAAACACATTTGATTTATTTCTGTGTTCAGGTTCACTTTCAGGAACTCATTCCAATATCCATTCTCATATCGAAAACCGGTGAAATGGTCTTCGCCCGTATAAAACACACCAGGGTCATCTGGATCTGCAAGGACCACATTTCCTCCTGCATGCAAGGTACTTACACCCATATTTTGATCAATCACATAGGTTCTATTTCTAGCGGTGGCCAGCAGGAATTCGATGCCGGGTTTGGGCTTAAGTACCTGTAAATCTAAAATCGGTTCCCGAATGCCTCGCAGGGGTCTGAACCGGCTATTGCCTAAATAGGTCATACGTTGAAGGAGTCCTCCTTGGGTAGAAACATATGGTTGACCACTAAACTCGATGATATCAGTAATCATTTCGCCCGAGCTTGCTCCACCCATCCCCATCCTGCCCGATCCAATGGGAAACGATCTGAAAGGGTTGCTGATCTCGACCCGGCTTATGCCATTCCAGTGAGCCAGCCAGAGATTGTATGAACCACTCTGTCGAGGATTTGTGTATACCTGTGCGATAGTTTCATTCAACAGACCCTGCCTTCCTGAGATATGTTCCTTCATATTACCCTGTAAATCAAGGATGTATAGTCCTCCCTGAAAGGTGCCAATATATATATTAGTGTCACGGATCGATAGATGAACCATCAGGACCGAATCCAGCTCCGCCGAAACTGCAGGGTTAACAAATGTACTGTCCACCGTCCCTGTTTCAAGGTTCCATAGATACAATCCGTTTTCTTGTGTGGCAATAAGGAGCTGTGATTGCTTAAACGGGACCAGTCCAAAAACATTTTTCTCTTTGAAAAACTCTCCACCCGGAACAGATACAAATGAATCTTCCTCATACTTCATGATCCCTGCACCATAGGCGCCTGTATATATTTCATTGTCAAATATATAGGATAAAAATGCGTTTTCGGGGGTTTCAATAAGACTGATTCTTTCGGTAGCCATATCAAATACAAAAATGGCCTTCATACCACAGAAATAAACTTTACTATTCTGGCAGTAAGTCTTCCAAATGATCATATCCTGGAGATGTTGTCTCGAGGCGGAGTCTGTCAGGGACTGGAAATGCAAATTGCCACTTTGGTCGGGTTCCAACCTTCCGAAGTCCCCTTCCAGCCCTGCATAGATAAAGCCATCCTCACCAGTGACCATGGATCTTACCGATCCATTATCCGTTACCGGGATTGTCCGCCAGTTACTGCCATCATACTCCAGGATCCCTTTGTCGTCATTCCCTACGTATACTACCCCCCTATGGTCCAGGGTTATGCACCAGTTCTGCTTCCCTCCACCAGTCTCAGCAAAGTGGTAATTCTTTATAAAGGGCAGACCGTACCGGTTGGGTTGAGCCTGGAGTGAATAGACCATCAGGCCGAGAGCAATGAATAGCAATGGTATCCTCTTTGGTGGCATAGGGAGCTTCTAATGACAGACAATTTAATACATCTGGACGAATTCTGTCCACAATCTGGTGAAAAGTGCATCGTTATATGGATTCAGTTTTATTTTAGAGGCTTGCTAATCTTTTTCCTAGATTTCCGCAAGCCTCCAGCAGCTTCTGGTTTCGTTTAACGTCCGATGGTGCCAGCTCGGGTGACAATCTCATTTTTTGATAGAGCTCCCGCAATTCTTCTTCAGTTTTAATCACCTGCTTTACAACGGCCAGGCGGGTGGCGGTAATAATATGCAGCCTGTTGTTCTCTCCCAGAATGGAAGTCATAAATCTGAAAAGGTCAATGACAGGTTCTGCGTCCACTGCATCGGATGATCCCAGGCTGAGAATTAATACAAAGTCCTTGTTCCAGTTGTGCCACGGGGTATGAATCAGCCTGGTTTCGGTAATCTGCACATTGATAAAGGATCGGAACCGGTCCAACATGGCCTTCATGGGGGCCGGGACGTGGTGAAAATAGACCGGCGCTGCGAAGACCAGAACATCGGCACTCAGAATCTTTGAGCTAATTTCCGGCCAATCATCATCGCTGATGGAACACCTTTTCAACATATTGCAACGCAAACAACCGGTGCAGTATTCCAGGTTTAATTTTTGTGGATGCAGAACCTCAATCTCTGCCTGGTTTTCCCTGGCTCCCTCCAGAAATTGTTCCAGTAAATGCGTGGTGTTCCCAGTGGGACGGGGACTGCCGTTAAATGCTACTATTTTCTGCATTTATTTGAAATCAGTAATCTCCTCCATTCATACTCCTTAATACTGAATACTGCCAATTTTCCAGCATGCTTTTCATGGACGCCGCTTTGTCGGTTTGCGACATAAGTAAATTGACCTGTTCCATGGAATCATTTTTCAGGTCATAAAGTTCCCAGGTCGTTGATCCGGTTTTGTTCTGAATTCGGTGCAATTTCCAGGGCCAGTCCAACCATGCAGCGTGCCCTATTAGACTCTCCATGGGGTAAGGGACAATTTTAATATCCTCTATCCTTAAACGAGCAGAATCGCCGATCATATTTCCCTGTTTCTGAGCTTCAAATAACTCTGTCATCCATTGTGCACTAGGGGTTCTGATTCCAGCTGCAGGATAGCTCCAAAAGCCCATGGGTTGATCTCTTTCATGAACCTCCCCATTTAACAGGGGTAACAAGCTAATCCCATCCAGAGGGCGGTCTTGAACATTTTCTATACCAGCCATCTCTAATACTGTTGGAAAAATATCTGATGTATTGGCGGGTACCTTGACTACTTTGGGTTCGATGAAAATAGCCGGCCACTCCAGGATGGCAGGAACACGCAATCCCCCTTCGTAAATTTGGCCCTTGTGACCACGGCCTCCGGTACTTCCCCCTTTAGGCAGACCCCCATTGTCGCTGCAATACCAGAGGATGGTATTCTCATAGCTCTCCATGGATTTCAGTTCGTTGCGCAGCTTCCCCAAGGCACGGTCCATCCCTGTAATCTCCCCGTATAAGTTTTGAAGCTCCGGGGAAAGTTCCTGGTATAACAACCTGTCTTCCTCTGCTGCCAGGTGGGGCAGGTGTGGCGAGCCAAACCAGATTACGGCCAAATAGGGCTTTTCGCCCCCCTCATGTTTTTTAATAAACTCCAGTGCAGCATCCATGGTCAGCATGGAACTCTCACCCTTATTTTTGGTGGCCACTCCTTCCCGGCTAAGTATGGCATCGTTATCAAAGAAATTCGGTGCAGATAACCATTCGTCAAATCCACTTTTGCCCGGATTTACAGGACTCCCCATACGGACTGAGCCCAGGTGCCATTTTCCAAAATGACCGGTCACATATCCGGCTTCTTTGAGTCGCTCAGCGATGGTGATTTCCTGAGGTCTGAGTGTTCTTCCCCAGGTAAAGCAGGCAAATCGGTTGGGGTGTCGACCGGTCATTACACTTCCCCTGGTAGGGGAACAGACCGGGGCTGCAGCGTAAAACCTGTCAAATCGCACTCCTTCCGATGCCAT
>RCNC010002183.1_pt1 | contig 13073 bp, 8 predicted proteins | sample 2041301 | NCBI WGS metagenome assembly RCNC01 (sample SAMN09708231, study PRJNA481090) | Marine sediment metagenome, whole genome shotgun sequencing project. | biome: marine sediment; feature: ocean; material: sediment; isolation source: Sewage treatment plant 13A marine sediment (STP13A) ... | reverse complement strand
TCGTATAATCAAAATTTTCACCGCGCTTTAAATTCGGCGGCCAAGGAAGAATTCTGGCCTTGAAACCAATTCGAACTGCAAACGCCCGTGCAGCCAATCGGTCCTCCGGGGTATTTGCAACCAAAAGAAAAATACGCATTGGTAGACAAAATGTGAATTACTACGAAGTAATGGAAGGACTTGAGCCGGGTGAACAGGTTATTATTTCTTCTGATTATAAGGAAGTAACAAATACACCTGATATTCTTATAGAGAAATTATCAAAAAAAATCAGAGAAACCTCTGGCCTTGCAGAGTTTGATAGCCTTATTTGGACCATTAATGATAGTGGAGGTGGAAATTTTATTTATGCGCTGAATAAAAATACTGGTAAGATTAAGCGAAAAATAGGAATTAAGAAGGCCAAAAATCATGATTGGGAGGCACTGGCCTCAGATAAAGAGTTTATTTATATTGCTGATGTGGGTAATAATAAGGGAAATCGAATTGATTTAAAGGTCTATAAGGTCAAAAAGAAATCACTTAAGGCTGGAAAAGAGGAAGCTAAATCCGAAACCATTTATTTCAACTATCCAGATCAAAAGATTTTTTACCGAACTAAAAGAAGAAGCCGATTCGATTGTGAGGCTATTATTAGTTTTGGTGATAGCCTGGTACTCTTTACCAAGGATTGGTTTACAAATAAAACCCGCATGTATAGTATACCCAAAGAGCCAGGATCGTATGAAGCAAAACTCCTGGATACTTTTAATGCAAATGGTCTCATAACTGGTGCTGATTTAAGTAAGGACGGCAAAAAGCTAGTGCTTTGCGGTTATTCGAACTTCGACCCATTCTTATGGATATTTGAAGATTTTGAAGGAAAGGATTTTTTTGCGGGTAAGGTAACCAGAGTAGAATATCCTTCGTTCCGTGATGCTCAGACTGAGGGAGTTCTTTTTATGGGAAATGATTCTATTCTAGTCTCTTCAGAAAGGTCTCCATCCTACTCCCAGAGGATCTATTATTTTTCCCATTCAAAGATAATGGAGGAAATTGGTAAGTAAGTCCTTAATGAATTTTTAACTTAGAAAAAAGTCACTCTATTTTTTATAAAGTGACTTTTTTATTTTTTCCATAATAAGAAAAATTCTTATTTACTCCGATACAGCTTCTTCTGGCATTAAAATAACTTTCAGATAATTATCCAGATCAAAGTATTTAATTGCTGACTGGTGAATATCTTCTAAACTAACTTTTGCAATAAGCTCTTTCAATTCTTCCATACCATATATCCTCTCATTGTAATAGAAGGTATTTTTCAGTACGGCTCGCCAGTATGAGTTTTTCAATACATTCGATTCTAGATCCCGGATCATGGTTTCTTTTGCTTTCTGTAAGTTAATCTCCTTTGGTCCATTTGTTTGAAGCGCCATCATTTCATTAAACACAGTATTTACCAAAGTATCTACATTTTCTGGGCTGCAGCCCCAATTTACGGTAATGCTAAAATCAGACTCGGGATATTTTGATATATCATAGTTTACTCCAACACCATAAACTCCACCTTGGTCTTCTCTCATGCTTTCTCTGAGTCCAATCTCCAAAATATTCATAAGGATGGAAAGCTCTAAACGGTTCGTTCGTGACCATTCAAATTCATTATCCAGTAAAATTGCAACTGAGCTTTTGGGTTCTGTACCTTTATATACTGTAGCTTTTGTAATTCCGTCCGGAAATTCGGGGTTAACGTTTTCCCATTTATCAGGCCTGTTTGTTGCCGGCAGACTGCCCAGGTAGGTTTTAATAAGTGGAGTAATGCTGTCAATATCAAAATTTCCAACAAAGAAAAAATTGAATCCTTCTGCATCTGAAAAACGATCACTGTAAAACTCATAGGCTTTATCCAGGCTTATGTTATTAATTTCCTTTTCAGAGGGTATGACTATGGTTCTAGGATCATTGCCTGTGGCCAGTTTATACAGGGTGTCATAAAAAACGACCTGTGGATTTGACAATAAAAACTTAAACTGATTTACAAGCTTGGATTTGAAAGCATCGAACGCCTCCTGATCTTTCCTGGGCTGGGTAAAATAGAGGTATGTCAGTTGTAGCATCGTTTCAAAATCCTTTTTGCTCGATGAACCATTAATTCCTTGTGTTAGTGTAGAGATGTTTGGAGCTACCTGCACAACTTTTCCCGTCAAATATTTCGATAGGTCTACATTATTAAATGGACCTACTCCACTTTGGGAGATAATAGCAGAAGCAAGACTGGCTGAAAAGTACTCATCATCAGTCACAACAGATGTTCCACCTTCACTAAATGCGGTCATTAAAATTTCATCATTCTTAAAGTTAGTTGATTTTAAAACCACTTTTACTCCATTATCTAACTGAATTTCACTATAATCAAACTCTTCATTAATAGTTTTGCTTTCAATTGTTCCTCCTGCCAGTTCTTTGTCAATTAGGTTTGCATTGATCGTCTTATCCACATAAGGTTTTAATCTTGATTTCCTGGCAAATGCAACAGTTTTAAGCAAATCTTTTTCTTCCGGAATTACGTTTCCTTCTTTATCTGGTCCGGTTAGAAGGACAACAAGATTGTTGTCTGATACAAATTCTCCAGACAAAGCATTGACTTCTTCAAGTTTTACTCCGGTTAAAAACGATTTTACCAGATTGTACTCATATTCTATTCCCGGGAATGCTTCTTTGTGCAAGAAATGAGAAATATACTCCTGCACATAGTTATTAGATTCTGTTTTATCCTTTTCTTCCAGGGCTTTCTCATACATACTCATCAATTCAGCTTTTTGCCTTTCAAATTCCCCCTCAGTAAATCCAAATTGTTTTACACGTTCGTTTTCTTTAATAAGCAGTGATAAAGTTTGCTCATTCTTATTTTCTTTTGGGACTGCCATGGTTTGCCATGCATCTTTAGATTTTACCAGGAATTCTCCATAATAAGCGCTGGCATAAAGCATTGGGGATTCAGGTTTTTGACTAAATTCAAAAAACCGTGCATTTAGCATCATTGAATAGAGATTCGTCAATATTGAATGACGGTAATCAGATGCTGTTATAAGAGGCTGTTTATCATGTTTGTATAAGATAGCAACCAGGTTTGAGGTAGCTTCTTTATCTGATGCGATGGCTACAAGGGGTTTTTCATTATTCGGTAGGTCGTATTCCTTTCTCTTCCGTTCTTTTTTGGGCCCTTTAATTTTCTTAAAATGTTCTTTTATTTTCTTCTCTGCATATACTGGATCAATATCTCCAACAACTATAACTGCCATGAGGTCAGGGCGGTACCAGTCATGATAAAAATCTCTTAATACATCATATTCGCATGAATCAATAACACTCATCTTCCCAATTGGCAATCTTTCTGCGTAATGAGAACCTTTCAAGAGTACGGGAAGAAATTTTTTCTGCATCCTGTCCTGTGCACCCAGACCCAGTCTCCATTCTTCATGAATAACACCTCTCTCTTTATCAATTTCTTCATCCTCAAACGAAAGCTTGCTTGCCCAATCTTCCAACACCATAAATGAAGAATCCATGAGACCTACTTTGTCTGAGGGCATTTGAAACATATAGACAGTCTCATCAAAGCTGGTATAAGCATTCAGGTCAGCTCCAAAAGTTACACCTGACTTTTCAAGAAAACTGACCAGCTCATTTTTCGTAAAGTTTTTTGATCCATTGAAAGCCATATGTTCAACAAAATGGGCAAGACCCAGCTGATTATCGTTTTCTAAAATAGAACCAGCATTTATTACCAGCCTGAACTCAACTCTTTTCTCTGGTTTCTCATTCTGGCGGATATAGTACTTCAAACCGTTTTTAAGTTCTCCGGTAATTACCTTCGAATCCTGTGGCAAAGGATCATTTGATAGTTCGTTCTGTGCATTTGAAAGAAACATTCCTGATAGGAATATCAATAAAAACAGAAAGCTTGTTCGTCTTTTCATCACTTGGTTATTCTTGTATAATATTTATAAATGTGATTATTTCTTAGATTATAAATTAGGGTAAAGTAAATATATTAACAGCCTCAAAGATAGAAAAAGTGTTATTATTAGTAAAGCTTATTTTCTTGTCTGCTTTTTCTTCTCCCTGTTCTCAAGCCTGTACCTGTCTTGTTCCTTGCTATCTTTAAGCATATCATCGATGTTATCTATTCCAGGACTTTCTTCCAGGCTTTTCCAATCGAATTTCTCATCTAATGGATCAAGGGCTTTTTGTGGATCAAATATTCTTTTATCTACAGGAAGGGCGGAATATGGAGTAAAATCAGGTGTGTCAGTAAAGAAGTCACCCAGATCATTGGCTCCAGCGTCATATTGATTTAAGTATGGCAATCCAAGAATATTCCAGAAAGTCTTAAAGATACTTCCAAAGCTATAATGAACATGGCTTACATAATCCTTTTTAGCCCAGGGAGAAATAAGCATTAAAATACTCCTGTGAGCGTCGATGTGGTCAACTCCGTTTTGGGCATCATCTTCTGTAATGATTATAGCCATATTCTTCCAATATTTTGTGTGGGAGAGAAATTCTACGATTCTACCCACTGCCAGATCATTGTCAGCCATATAGCTTTCTCTAAAAGGATAACCCTGTTCCGGCCGATCATCGGCTCCATGATCATTAGGTACTATAAGAGTTAGCAGCGAGGGTAGCTCTTGATCTGGTCCTGACCATTTTTCATTAAACTCTTTCATAAACATATCTACTCTATATTGATCTGGAATAGCCATGTTGTAGGTGGGGTATGTGCTGGATGTCCGAGTGAAAATTGGGGTAGGAACCGGGTAATTGTATAGATGGCGCATTCCTGTATTTTTATATTCTACGTCATAAGAAGATGGTTCAAACATAACAGAAAAACCAAAATTGTAAAATTCAACTTGATTTCTCTCAAGATGATCCCAAAGTGAGCCAGCTTCATTATAGTCTTCTGGATAGATGGCCCCGGAAGCTCCACGGAAACCAAGAGCACCACGGGTACCCTCCACTTTTGAGAAGCTTCGATTTCCACCATAACTGGCTGGGACATTCGTTTCAACCCATTCATTTGGATAAGTATTTACCAGCCACCTATGACCATCAGCAGATACATCTGAATCAACATAGAAGTTATCAGCTATGGCAAATTTTCTTGCCAGGTTTAGATGATTTACCATTACATCAGCATTCTCTATAAAATCAGTTCCCTTTCTATTGGAGAAGCTTGCATTGTAACCATATCGGGCCAAACCCGCTTCTCCTTTGCCTTTTTCAATCTGACCAAAAACTTCATCGTAGGTTCGATTTTCTTTTGAAATAAATACAAGGTATTTTATAGGAGATTCTTTTTCTCCAGGAAACAATGGGACAGGGTTATGGGTGCGCTCTCCCAATGACGGGTCATCTGGAAGTATGAAATGAAAATTGTTATTCACTACCTGGCTTGTAAGATCTATCAGATCAGATCTGGAAGGTATATCAATTATCTGTAAGGTTCCTTTCATTAAGCTTCCGATATAGGTGCCTTCTGGTCCAACATAGAAATCCCTGCCTGCATTTCTGCCACTTCCATATCCTTTTGCATTGGTTACTATTAATTGTCTTCCATCGGGACTAACTTTTAACTTCGAAGGAAACCAACCAGTTGGAATATGGCCTACAATTTTCAAACTTGGGACATCAATTACTGCTACTGCATTTATACCTGATTCAGCAACATACAGGGTCTTGTTATCTGGTGACAGAGCTAGCCCAAATGGGATTTTTCCTCTCAAGTGATCAATTCGATTATCTAAATCAAGCTGAATAGTGTGCTCAACGGTATCTGTTTCAACATTGATAACTGAAATATTATCGTTATTGCCATTGCTAACAAAAACATATTGGGAGCTTGCTACAACAGAATTTGGGCTGGCTCCTCCAATAGCTGGAATACCTTCAACCATTTGACCCACTAATACTCCCGTTTTGACCTTTGCTATAACAGTGGGCTTTTTCGAATTACTCAAATCAATTGTCCAGACTGAAAAAGATTCAGGAACATTCGGGTTCCCAAGGCCTGGAACTTTCATTGTATCAGTAAAAATTCCCTTTTCCTGTTCCTCTGATAAATAGGCAAAAGGTGGAAGGGCAGGAGCAGTCTTTTTTAAATCATGGTGATCAATGCCCTCAATGGGACTATATTCAAACATTCCAACATTGGCTACATATGCTCTTTTTTCGTCTGGGGAAAGAGCAATTCCAAAAGGATACCGCCCAACAGGAATAGAGTGTAAAAGTTTGCTTTTTTCGGTGTCAATAACAATCATTCGGAAATTTACCTGGTCAACTCCATAGATTCGTCTACCATCTTTACTAATAATTAAATCTCCAATATAACCCTTGATATAGGCGGTATCATCTGCCATGACAGAACAATCAATGTGACCTTTAGAATTTCCTGTATTTGGGTCGAACTTGAATATTTTATTCTCCTGACCACCAGAAACATAAACTGTTTGATTGTCAGGAGAGATTGCCAGGCCCATAAATACTGAAGCCAATACACCTTCATCCGTACCGGAGCCAGGAGGAACCTGCATTATTTTTGGCTTTAAGGAATCAAGATCTTTGATGATAGTTATTGAAAGTGGAGAAGTCCCTGAGTTTGCTGTTACTGCTATGGATCCATCCTGGCTTAGAGTAAGTCCAAAAGGATGAGGGGCAATTACATAGGATTTTCCAATAGGATTTATTAAACGGCCATTAGGAATAACTGTTATTCCACTGGGATCGATGTTGCAATATTGACTACCAGCTGGTGCTGTAGCAATCCATACATTCTTTTTATTATTGCATGATGTTATAGAAAGTATCGTGATTAAAGAAACAGTTAATAATTTTACTCTCATTTCGGTCAGTGTTTAGATTTCTTATAGAATCGACTTTAAAATTACTAAATTTGCCATAGAATATTCAAGTATGATAGTCAAGAAAACCACTGAATACGATTCCCTGGAGAAAGGGGAGAAACTTCCTATTGTTGAAACCTTTTACACAATTCAAGGAGAGGGTTTTCATACTGGTAAACCCGCTTTCTTTGTCAGGATAGGTGGTTGTGATATAGGCTGTAGCTGGTGTGATACAAAGTTTTCCTGGAATCCAAATCTGCATAAACTGGTGGACATAAGTGATATTCTTAATACTATATTATCCTCTGGTTCAGATTCAGTGGTTGTAACTGGTGGAGAGCCTCTCTCGTATAATTTAGATATGTTTTGTGATATACTGAAATCTGAGGGTTTAATGACTTTCCTGGAAACTTCAGGAGCATACCCAAAAAGTGGTAGCTGGGATTGGATTTGTCTATCACCCAAAAAGAATAATCCACCAACTAAAAAGAACTTTGAAAGTGCAGATGAATTAAAGGTGATTATTCAAACTGTAAGAGATTTTTCATGGGCTGAAGAAAATTCGAAAAAAGTGGGGGAGAACTGTAGGCTATTTCTTCAACCTGAATGGAGTCAGTACGATAAAATAATTCCTCGGGTGATTGAATACGTAAAGAAAAATCCCAAATGGAGTATCTCGCTGCAGGCTCATAAGTTTATGAAGATACCTTAAACATTAAAATGAATATAAGTATTTCTAAATACCTGGTGTTGTCTACCTTTTTTGCCATTGCTATTGGGGTTTCGGCTTTTTCACAACTACATTCAAATTCCAAAAAAGCGATTAGTAACTATAATTCAGCTCTGAGTAACTATAGACTCATGGATTATGAAGGTGCAAAGAGAGAGGTGGATGCTGCCATAGAAAAAGATTCTGATTTTTTGGAGGCTTACTTGTTAAAGTCAGAAATTTATACGGATATTAAGGATTATTCTACAGCAATAGAGTCATATAAAAATGTAATTCGCATCGACGAGAATTTTTTCCCAAGTGCGTATTATAATATAGGCCGATTGATGGTATTGAGAGGTAATTACAAGGAGGCGAAAAAGTACCTTCAAAAATTTCTTTCCATGGATGTTAGTGTAGAATCCCTGAATCGGAAGGCAAAAAGGAATCTAGATATCTGTGAATTTGCCCTCAAGGCGATGGAAATTCCAGTTGAGTTTAACCCAGTTAATTTAGGTCCCCAAATAAATTCTACAAACGATGAATACTGGCCATCTATAACAGCGGATAACCAGACACTGGTTATTACTCGCCTGGAACCGGTTTCTATACCTGGATATAAATCAACAGGAAAAAAAGCAGAGAATTTTTATATAAGTTATAATGAAAATGGTTCCTGGTCGAAAGCTAAAGACCTTGGTCCTCCTATTAATACAGATAGAAATGAAGGAGCTCAATCTCTTTCTGCCGATGGCCATTTTATGTATTATACATCCTGTAATCGCCCGGATGGATTTGGTCGTTGTGATCTTTATATGTCGTCTAAACTTAGAGGAACCTGGTCATTTCCTGAGAACCTGGGTAAGCCAGTTAATTCTGGAGCCTGGGAGGCGCAACCATCTATTTCTTCCGATGGAAAAACCTTGTATTTTGTTAGTAATCGGGCAGGAGGAATTGGGAAATTGGATATATGGAAGAGTATCCAGCAACAGAATGGAACATGGGGGGAACCGATTAATTTGGGTGAAGAGATTAATAGCCCGGAAAATGAAATGTCTCCATTTATTCACAGGGATAATCAAACCTTATACTTTTCTTCTGATGGTTGGATAGGGATGGGAGGGTATGATCTTTTCGTGTCCAGGTTTGGGAAGGATAGTATTTGGACGGAACCGAAGAATCTGGGTTACCCAATTAATACCTGGTCTGATGAAACAGGTATGGTGGTTAACTCTGAAGGAGACAAAGCCTACTATTCATCCGCTGTTGGGGATACTACTGGTAAGGATATATTTGAATTTGCCCTTTATAGGGAGATAAGACCCGAACCTGTCTCTTATTTTAAAGGAAAAGTTTATGATTCGAAATCGGGTAAAGCTCTATCTGCAACTTTTAAACTTATAGATCTGGATAGCAAGGAAACTACAATGCAAGCTTTTTCAGATAATAATGGGGAATTCCTTGTTTGCCTTCCTACAGATAAAAACTATGCGCTTAATGTTTCCCATGTAGGATACCTATTTTACTCACAAAATTTTGCCCTTAAAGGGGTAACTGAGTTGTCCGATCCATACCTTATGGATGTGCCATTGCATCCAATACGAGTCGGTGAGAAGGAGGTGCTGAGAAATATCTTCTTTGAATATGATTCCTATGAGCTCTTGCAGGAAAGCATTGTAGAACTGGATAGACTTGTTGAATTTTTAAAGACAAATGGTAACCTGGAAATTGAAATCCAGGGTTATACTGACAATGTTGGAACTCCTGAATACAATCAGGAACTTTCTGAAAAAAGAGCCATGTCAGTATATCAATATTTAATTAGCAATTCTATTAATAAGACACGGTTAAGCTATATAGGATTTGGGGAAACCCAGGCTATAGCTGATAATGAATCTGAGGAGGGCAGAGCGATGAACCGCCGAATTGAGTTCAAAGTGTTAAAGGTAAATAGAAGAAAGTGAAGAGAAATATATTAGTATCGATTAATTATGCTAGATAAGAATTTAAGCAATATGGAGAAGAATCGTTGTGCCTGGTCAAAGCACTCACTTGAAATAGCATATCATGATTCAGAATGGGGAGTACCAGTCCATGATGATAGGAAACATTTCGAATTTATCGTTTTGGATACCTTTCAAGCTGGTTTAAGTTGGCTGACTGTTCTGAAAAAACGAAATAATTTCAGAAAGGCTTTTGATGATTTTGATTATAGAACTATCTCAGAATACGGTAGTGGGAAAATTGATGAGCTTTTAGGGAATCCTGGGATTATTCGTAATAAAATGAAGATCAATGCTACAATTAAGAATGCCCAGGCTTTTATGGTTATTCAAGTTGAGTTTGGATCTTTTGATAAATATATATGGTCATTTGTAAATGCAGAAACAATCGTTAATGCAAGAGAAAGCATGGACAGTATTCCAGCTACATCGGCAGAATCGGATGGAATGAGTAAAGATTTAAAAAAGCGTGGATTTAGTTTTGTTGGTTCCACAACCTGCTATGCATATATGCAAGCTGCTGGCCTGGTAAATGATCATGAAACCTCCTGCTTCAGGTATAAAGAGGTGATAGATCTTTGAAAAGACAGTGGTTATTATTTTATTCCTTAGACTTCTGCTTCGGTGAGAAGTTCCTGAACAGCATTAACAATTTCACCCTGGGCAAAGGGTTTACTGAAAACTTTGGAAGCACCAAAGAGTCGGGCAGACTCAAGGTATTCTTTTGCATCAACTCGTCCACCTCCAGATATGGCAATTATTTTTATGTCTGGGTTATGATTTTTCAATTCCCTGATTGTTTCCAGCCCTTCTTTTTCAGGCATTACAATATCAGTAATTATTAGGTCAGCCGGGTATTTTTCATAATACCTGAGGCCTTCTTCACCATTAATAGCAATATCAACATCATAACCTGCTTTTTCAAGCATCTTCTTAAGCATTAGCAGAATGTACTGCTCATCATCAATCACAAGAATTCTAGCCATTATTGCGTTTTTTTAGTTACTTTTTTATCTAATATCTTCCTTATTAGAGTACCAAATTTACTTAATATAAGCGGTTTAATTACAATAGCATCTATGCCCTTATCCTTTGCCACCTCCTCAGTAATCGAATCTCCGAAACCTGTAATTATAATTGCTCTAATATCAGGCCTGATTTCTTTGAATTTTTCAATCAGATCTGTTCCAAGCATATATGGCATTGTCTGATCTGTAACAATAAGATCATATCTATCAGGATCTGTAGTAAAGTCTTTTAGTGCTTCAATACTTTTGGTGTGTATGTTGACAGTATATCCGAGGCCTTCAAGCATTCTTTTGCCCATAAAAGTAATTTCCTCTTCATCGTCAATGAATATAATATGCTCTCTACCTTTAGTATTCTGTTCGCCTACCTTCTGACTGGAATCTTGTCCTTCACCATGTTGAGGAAGAAATACTTTAAAAGTTGCCCCTTTGTTTGGCTCACTTTCAACAGTGATCGCTCCATCAAAACTATTCACAATTCCATGTACAACTGATAATCCCAGCCCAGAACCAGAACCTACCTCCTTTTTAGTAAAGAAGGGTTCAAAAATCCTACCCAAGGTTTGCTTGTCCATTCCATGTCCTGAATCCGTTACAGAAACACAAACATAGGTTCCAAGTTTGAGTTTAGGTGTTTTTCTTACAGTTTCTCTATCAGCTTTTACGGTAGAAAGATTCACTTTCAGGGTCCCTCCAGTTTCCATCATAGCATGAGAAGCATTGGTACAGAGATTCATTATTACCTGGTGTATCTGTGTACCATCAGCCATCACAGTCCCGCAATTTGCATCAAGATCAAGAATTATTTCAATGTTTGCTGGAAAAGATGCCTTTATGAGGCCTAGAACTTCGCGAATTACTTTATCGAGATAGATTGGTTTCTTCTCCACATCAACCTGTCGGCTAAAAGTTAGTATTTGTTGAACAAGATCTTTTGCTCTCAGGGCAGCATTGTTAATTTGTTCAACATCGTATCGAAGCGAGTTTTCTTCATCCAATTCCTCAAGGGCCATTTCTGTATATCCCAAAATGGGAGTAAGAATATTATTAAAATCATGAGCTATACCACCAGCCAGGGTACCAATAGTTTCCATTTTCTGCAATTGGAATAGTTGAGATTCAAGTTTGTTTCTCTCTTCTTCGTATTGCAGACGCCTTTTTATTTCTTTATTAAGTTCCCGGTTTGTTTTTGTTAATTGGGTAGTACGATCAACTACTCTTTTTTCCAAAGATTCATTGGCGGCAACAACCTTTTCCTGCTCTATGGCAACCAATTTCCTCATAAAGAAATCTCTACGTGCATTCACCTCCAGGGTATAATTAATAAACATCCCAATTAAGTTTGCACTTAAAAAGAAAGCTCCGGTAATTTTCAGATGGTTTGCAGATAAATCGGTATAAAAATAGGAGGTAAGCATATATCCCAGGAAAAGAACCCAGCCAATGAGAACTGAATTTAGAAATCTTGCACGAACAAAAGTATATCCAAAAAAGAAAATAAGCATTAGTCCTGCATAATAGGAGTAAATACCTACACCGGACATTATAATGTTCATGTATATGATGCCACCCCCAGTGATAAACCAGACCAGTGCTATAGTTATTTGCCCGAATTTGAGGAAAAGCTTATTGAACGAAAAGAAGAATGCGATAATTAATACAGGGGTAACAATGCCAAATCTAATAATCCAGATTTGTTGGTAAATATCCGGGACCGTACTTTTATCAAGGATTGCAAATAAATCATAAAAAATCAATGCAAGAATCATAGCAAACCTGAAAGCTCCCTGTGATTTTACAGCGTATTCTCTGAGGAACTCTTTTTCAAGATGTGCATGCTCCTTACTGAAAGCAATATTGATTGGCTTTAGCTTCAACTCATCAGCTGAAGCCAATACAGAACCAAAACCAAATACTTTCTTAAAGCTATTTACCTTACTAATCTTCATAATCCCGCATCGCGGGTAATAATATTATCAATTATTCGAATAATCCTTGAATTCAGGAACTGTTCTTTTAGAATGTACGTGATTTTCGTTTCTAAGTTTTACTCGCATGAATAAATTTACGCCTAAAGGTTCCTTCTCTATCATTACATCCCCTTGATTTAGTCCTGCTTCACTAGCTATTTTTAATAATTCATATTCTGACCGATAATTAAGATGCCAAGCTGAAAATGCCTCCTGAAGCACCCGTGTAGGGTTTTTGTCAGAGAAATTCCCAACGACCAGTTCTCCTCTTTCATTCAGTAATTTCAAGTATTTTTTCAATAAGTAAATAAAGTGTTTTTCTTTGAAATAATCAAATAAACCAGCACTCCAAATTAAGTCATACCGTTTGTGGGTGTTAAATCTTAATACATTGATCCTGACAAAGTTTAGTTTATCTTCAAATTCATGATTTTTTCCCTTAGCATAGGCTATTGCATTCTCGTCCAAATCTATCA
>RCNC010002181.1_pt1 | contig 13074 bp, 13 predicted proteins | sample 2041301 | NCBI WGS metagenome assembly RCNC01 (sample SAMN09708231, study PRJNA481090) | Marine sediment metagenome, whole genome shotgun sequencing project. | biome: marine sediment; feature: ocean; material: sediment; isolation source: Sewage treatment plant 13A marine sediment (STP13A) ... | reverse complement strand
TTATGATGGGACACGATTAAAGCCTTGAAGGCTAAATGGCTTTGCCGGGCTATTTGACCGAAATATCAGCTGAAGGATCACCCAAACGGTAAAGTGAGCTGCTCTCACCCCTTATGGGAACGCTTGCGATGGACTTTTTTATGGGAGCGTAGTTTGGACAACGAAGATTCAACCGTTTCAGATACGATTATTATTAATGAGGTTCAGCTTCTTTTAGCGGAAAAAAGAACCTCTCTGGCAACCCTGCGCACCGGAATCGCCGTCATTGCGTTGCCACTTTCCGTAATGAGTGTCTTGATAGCCACCTCAAAATTTTATGATATCGTCCATGTTATACAACTGCTCCTGCCTCTCCTGGTTCTATGCGCAGCTCTCGTCTTATTGGGATCGTATTTGATCATCCGGTCGATCATTCGTCTCCATCACCATGATCACCATATTTCGGTGCTCAAGCGCAAACACAGCACGATTGCCGAGTTTATCGATTAATTTAAAGTTATGAAACGTTTTTCCCATTCACATCTACGTGTCCGTTTAATGATTATTATCTTAGTAGCCGTAATCCCCGTGTGGGGTTTGATGCTGTATACCTCCACAGAGCAAAAGCGACTGGCAATTGCAAAGATACAGAAGAACCTCTTGCGTCTGGTTGAATTTAACGCCCGCGAAGAAGAACAATTACTTCAAGGTACCCGTCAAATCATGATTGCTTTGGCCAGCTTTCTCCCAAAAGGGGGTGGCGATTCATTGGTACGCAAGCCGTATTGCGCTGATCTTCTCAAGCATTTCAAGCGCTATGCCAACATCGGGGCTGTTAAACCCAACGGAGATGTATTCTGCAGCGCTCTCCCTCTTGACAAGTCTCTTAACGTTGCCGATCAGCTCTGGTTTCAACGTGCTGTCCAAACTGGCGATTTTGCCGTCGGTGATTATCATTTGGACCGCATCTCAGGAATGCCCGTTTTGACTTTAGGTTATCCCTCTGTTAACTCCGCGGCGGAAATAGAAATGGTGGTCTTTGCCTCTATCAGTCTGGGATGGCTCGAAAGATTCGATAAAGGGATCGAGGTTGAATTACCAGATGAATTTACGATGACACAAATCGACGGAAACGGGATGGTTTTAACGCATGATTCCGACTCCGAGCAATGGCTCAGAGGGCCGATGGCCGGAAATCCCCTCTTTAAAGAGATCATTTCTCAGAAGGAGGGGGTGATTATAGCTCCCGGATCCCAAGATATTACCTACATTTATGCGTTCACCCCACTGCACTGTTTACTCAGGGACCGGCAAATTTACGTGATACTGGGTGTACCTCAAGAATACGCCTTTGCTGATTCCAATCGAATTCTCATGCGTAACCTGATGTTCCTTGGAATGGTTGCTCTGTTGGCAATGACGGCCGCATGGTTTGGCGGAGAGCTGTTTATTATGCGTCAGGTAAAAGCGATGGTGCGTGCCAGTAGACGGCTGGCAGCCGGTGAAATGAGCGCACGCAGCGGTCTACCCTATGGAAAAGGCGAACTCAGCCTGCTGGCACAAACCTTTGACGAGATGGCAGCGGCGCTTGAACAGCGCCAGGCAGAGCGCGAGCGGGTAGAGATAGAACTCAAGGGGTCACAGGAATTGTTCCGCAACCTCTCCACCCACCTGCAGGTGGTAAGAGAAGAAGAAAGAACTCGAATTGCTCGTGAAATTCATGATGACATGGGACAAGCGTTGACGGTGCTTAAAATTGATCTGTCCTGGCTGAACAACAAACTGGCAACAGATCAAGAAGCAGTGCGTGACAAAACGAAAACTATGCAAGCTCTGATTGATGAAACCATTCAAACGGTGCACAAAGTTTCAGAAGATTTGCGCCCCGCTATCTTAGACGATTTCGGACTTCCAGCGGCGATCGAATGGCACGCGGAAGAATTTGAAAAGCGCACAGGAATAAAATGCCGGCCCGTCTTTTATCCAAAAGAATTTGATTTATGCCAAGAAAAATCCACAGCACTTTTCCGGATTGTGCAGGAGTCTCTGACGAACATAATCCGCCATGCAAATGCAACTAAAGTCGAAATAAAGCTCAGCGAAAAAAACGGCATATTTGTCCTGGAAATTCAGGATAACGGCAAAGGGATTAGCGAAGCAGCGATCACCAATCCGAGGTCATTCGGCCTCATCGGAATAAGAGAACGGGCGCATTCACTGGGGGGCGAGGTGAATATCGTCGGCATCCAGGATGCGGGGACGCGCTTAACCGTGAGAATGCCCATTTCTGAAAGGGAGGCTTCCCATGATTAGAATAATTATTGCTGATGATCACCCCATAGTACGCGCCGGTATGAAACAGATTATTTCCGAGGCTTCCGATATGCTGGTTGCGGATGAAGCCAGTGACGGCCATAAGCTTTTGAATAAAATAAAAGAAGAAAATTTTGATGTTGTTATTTTGGACATTACAATGCCACATATGGATGGCTTGGATGTGCTCAAGCAGCTGAAAATAAACAAGCCGAAGTTACCGGTGATTATTTTATCTATTCATCCTGAGAGTCAATACGCACTGCGCGTATTAAAGGCGGGCGCTTCCGCATATGTCACCAAAGCCAGTGCACCGGATGAATTAATCAAAGCGATTCGAAAAGTTTTTCGTGGCGGAAAATATATCGGTCCTTCGATTGCTGAAAAATTGGCCTTCCAATTGGACGCCAACTTTGAAGAAATGCCTCATGAGGCTCTGTCAGACAGAGAATATCAGGTTTTGTGCATGCTGGCATCCGGCAAAACTGTTACGGAAATAGCTGATGAACTATCACTCAGTGCAAAAACCGTTAGCACGTACCGTTCGCGCATTCTTGAAAAAATGGATATGAAAAACAATGCAGAGCTGATACATTACGCCGTCCAAAATAAACTTGTGGATTGAAAAGTTACATCGGACGTCGACCCCAGCCAGCTTTTCTCAACGTTCCTTGCTTTTCAAGGTAAATGGCAACCTACATGATTATACTCTCATCCCATAAGCTAAACGTACTTTTTGAATTAACGATCTTGCTCAAAATCGAAGAGGAACAGCCGTCTGACAGCGTGTGGTGCACTTGTAACGAAAACGAACCTAACCAGGCATGACAACTTCTTATATCTTCACCCATCTGGCGTTTATCATCGGCTTCGTGATTGCTATTGCCGTAGCCACTCACATGCTTCGACAACGCCGCTCACCAGCCGGCACAGTCGCCTGGCTGCTCGTCATCTTGCTGCTTCCGTACATAGGTGTTCCCCTGTACCTGCTGCTGGGGGTCAGGAAGGTGCATTGGGTTATCGACAGCAAGGCCAAAATCCAGCTGCCTGACTGCGCGGTGCAATCACATTCTAAGGCTGGCCTCATTGACAGATTACTCCGGACCTATGACATCCCCGACGCCACCATTGGCAACCGCGTGACACTCTGTCAAACTGGTGAGGAAGGTTACGAACGTTTGGTGCAGCTCATTGAGGAAGCATCCCGCACCATTTACATTCTTACATTTATCCTCCACGAAGACGAAGTAGGCAGGGACATCGTCAAACGACTGGTGCGCCGCGCAACCGAAGGGGTTCAAGTCCGACTGCTGCTGGACGGCGTTGGCTCGCTGTACACTAGTCACCGTTTTCTCTCGCGGATCGTGAAGTCTGGCGGACGGGCTGCATTCTTTATGCCGGTCATACACCGGCCGTTCCGAGGCCGAACGAACCTCCGCAACCACCGCAAGATGATCATCGCTGACGAGCAACGCGTCATGGCTGGCGGCACAAACATCGCCAGTGAATACATCGGCCCGACCCCTATGCCTAATCGATGGCGCGATCTACCCTTTATCCTTGAGGGGCCGGCGGTCCGCCACTATGCGAAAATATTCCGATCGGACTGGTTGTTCGCCACCGGGGAGAGCCTTAAGCTGCACCCGGACCGAGCCTCTGCGGTTCTCAGCAATGGAGAGGGTTCAATCGTGCAGGTGGTGCCCTCCGGCCCCGACGTCGTTGGTGACCCTTTGTACGATGCAATTCTCTCGGCGGTTTTCGCGGCCAAGGAGCGCCTTTGTGTCGTTACACCCTACTTCATTCCGGACGATGCGCTATCACAGGCATTTACGCTGGCGGCTCACCGCGGCATCGACGTCCGCATTCTTGTGCCGGAGAAATCCAATCACCGGATGGCCGACCTTGCACGCGGCACCTACCTGCGGGAGGTACAGGCGGGGGGCGGTAAAATCTTGCTGTACACCGCCGGCATGATGCACGCCAAGGTGATGCTTATGGATAACGAGCTTGCCATGATTGGCTCGGCCAACATGGACATGCGCAGCCTGTTTCTCGACTACGAGGTGATGCTGTTCGTTTACAGCGAGAGGGACATTGGCGCGATCGAGGCTTGGACACAGAGTCTAACAGTAGGCTCGCGGACCGGCTTGAGGGATGTTGGGGCTTTTCGTGATCTTTGTGAGGGGGTCGTGAGAATAATGGCACCGCTTTTGTGATATGGAGCGTAATATAAATAGATGCCGGATCTCGTCGATAAAACAACTTTAATTGCTCATATAACTCCGGATGCACCGAATTTAGTTCGACCAGTTTTTCGAAAATAACTTGAATAAGTCCCTGCAGTTCGAATTGATCTTCCGGAGGCAGACGTTGATAGTAAGGCACATTCCTTTGTATTATTGATAGCCATTCTGCCGGAAGGCTTTTTACCCGTAAGCGTTTGTCTTGCACCGCCTTCCATTCTGATCTGGATCTCAGCAGCCCCCATCCAATCCATCATTTTGTAAAGGCAAATATTAAGAGAGTAACCGTTCACGGGTTCAGAGGTTCAGGGTTCACGTCAAATCTGACCCGTTGATTCGTGAGTTCTGTGACCTGCCGCGCCAGTGCCGCGTCACGGCGAGAGGGAAAACGCGTGAGAATAAAACGATTTGAGGATAAGGTAACCCTGAACGGTGAACTCTGAACCCGTGAACGCTTACCCTTTAATCTAACCCCGTGTAAGACAAACATCTACAGGAAATAGGGTGAAACCCCTACCTGATTATCAGACCCACACCGATACCGGAATCGTATCCAGCAACTTATAGTGTATTCTAACGACGAAAGGAAAAGGCTATGTTGACCGTTTATATTGTCGACGATTCACAAATGATGCGCCAAAGGCTGACGGAGTTGGTTTCCGATACCTCGGGGACTGAAGTCGTGGGGCAAAGCGCCGACCCTTTTGAAGCCCTCAATAGCATCAGAAAATCCAACCCGGATGTCGTCATCCTGGATATACGGCTGCCCGGCAGAAGCGGCATCGATTTGCTTAAGGACATCAAAAAGGATCCAACGCCCCCCATTATTATCATGGTCACCAACTATCCCTATCGTCAGTACCGGCAAGGATGTATGACCGCCGGGGCAGATTATTTCTTCAGCAAAATCAATGAATTTGAAATGATCGGAGAGACCCTGAAGCGCATCGCTGTTCATCGTCAACCCGCAGGGAATCCGGAGGTAAAAACGTCAAACAAAGTGAAAATTTCGTGAGAAAATTACAGCTTGGAGGTGATGATACATGGAGTGGTTAATGTCTTGGTGGAACAGTTATGAAGCTACGAATATGTTTCGACTTCTCTTCGCTTCATTTCTCAGCGGATTAATCGGGATCGAAAGAGAGGTTCATGGTCGATCAGCTGGTTTCCGAACTCATCTGTTGGTGGGGGTAGCGACTTGCTTGATGATGATCGTATCTGAATATTTTTTTAAAAAATATGGCAGCTTAAGCAGCAACATTGCGGTGCGAATGGATCCAGCCCGCGTCGCCGCTCAAATTGTGGTAGGAATCGGTTTTCTCGGGGCCGGTGTGATTATAAAATCCGGACAAATGGTCCGTGGGTTAACGACGGCTGCCTGTCTTTGGATGGTCGCCGGTGTCGGCATGGCGGTTGGCATCGGTCTTTATGAGCCGGCCATTATGGTTGCCGTGATAGCTATGTTTAATCTAGTGTTTCTCAAACAGATTGAACGGTTAATTAAAAAGGATCATTTTTGTACGCTGGTAATTCATTCTTCCACTGCCCAGGAAAATCAAGAAAATTTAAGAAATATCATTCAAGAAAATAAGATGCGCATTGTTAACGGAAGAATAGAAAAAGATACAACCACGGGCAACAGTCGCTATGAGTATATCGTCTCAACAAACAGGGATTTTGACCAGGAAGTTTTTATTGGAGCGTTCTTGGGGCTTCCCGATATACAGAAAGTCAGTATTTACTGAAACAGTCGAAGCTGAACATCCCACCGGCCTCTAAGGGATAGGTATTCAAGGGAGAGGTTCATCAAATGACCCAAGTTGAGATGGTTGGGAAGCTTTAGAAGCTTAGCATACCTCGAAAATATTAGCTTATTGGAGATGGAAGGCTTTTTTCATGAACCGGTTTATTCTTATAATTGGGATTGCAGTCATCCTTGGCGCTATCGGGGGACGGATATTCGCCCGTCTTCGAATCCCCCAGGTTGTCGGTTATATCATCATAGGGGTTCTAGCTATTCTTGTGGGCGGCGTCTGGTTCCATGCCATCTCTGCCGAGGACATAAAAAGGCTTGAGCCGATCAGCCTCTTTGCTTTGGCAATTATTGGCTTCAGTGTCGGCGGCGAGTTGAAAAAGGAAGTATTTCAGAAACATGGAAAAGGTTTCATCATCGTCCTGCTATGCGAGGGCCTCACGGCTGCTCTTTTCGTGACGATCCTAACCGGGCTCGTTACGTGCCCTTGGAACAAGCTCACGGAGGGTTCCATCATTCGGGTCCTGAGCCATGGGAACTGGTCCCTTGCCATTCTTTTAGGGGCCATCGCCTCAGCCACCGCCCCGGCCGCGACTGTAGACGTTCTTTGGGAATACAAAACCCGGGGAATTCTCACCACCACGGTGCTGGCCATCGTTGCTCTTGATGATGGGCTGGCGTTGCTCCTATATGGTTTCGCATCCTCTGTGGCGGATCTTTTGTCCGGAAACGCCGGCTTTTCGCTGATGAATGCGCTCGGTAAACCACTTTACTATATCCTGGGCTCGATCATTTTGGGCGCTCTGGTGGGATCAGCTTATGCTATCGTCTTACGTATTTTTTACAACCGTGAGATAATTCTTCCCCTGTGTATCGGGGGTCTTTTATCCATTATCGGAATATGCCATTATCTGGATCTCGATCTTATTCTGGCAGCCATGAGCAGCGGTGTTATGGTGGTCAATCTCGCTCCGCGAAGGAGTCGCGAAGCATTCGATCAGTTGGCACGATTCGCTCCGCCCATATTTGTTCTCTTCTTCGTGCTGGTCGGTGCCCACCTCCAGCCCAAGGCCATGGCCGGATGGATGATCGTGGTTGCCGTGGCGTATGTTGTCGGGAGAACGGCCGGAAAATTTCTGGGCGCCTATCTCGGTTCAAAATGGGGAGGTCTGCCGGCAAAAGTCCGAAAATATCTCGGTTTTTGCCTCTTCTCCCAGGCCGGTGTCGCCATAGGCCTGGCGATCCTTGCCAGCCACCGGTTTCCTAATGCAACCGCACAATCCATTATTCTGGTAATCACTGCCACCACCTTCCTGGTACAGATCATTGGCCCCCCCAGTGTACGGCTTGCGGTGATCAGGGCGGGCGAGGTCGGAAAAGATGTCACCGAGGAGGATCTTTTGGCTTCCTATCGCGTCAGCGAAATCATGGATTCAAAGTCACCGGTATTAAAGAGCGATAGCACCCTGAAACAGGTGCTTCAGACAGCCGCAGAAAGCGATTCCCTTTTCTATCCCGTGGTGGATGAAGGGTCACGCGTGATCGGCATGATTTCCTTTCTGGAGATTAAAAGCCTGTTTATCAAGGAGGGATTGGAAAGCCTGGTTCTGGCGTGTGATCTCATGACCGAAATCCATGCCGTGACAGTGCCTGAAGCTCGGTTGACGGAGGCCCTGGAGAAAATGAAGGAGGTGGAAGTGGAAGTTCTGCCCGTTGTCAGCACCGCTAAAGACCATCACCTTGTGGGCATGATCGAACAGAGGCGAATTCGCCAAGCCCTCGGCAGAGAAATTATTCGCAGACATCGTGAGGAAACATGAGTTTTTTGAATGATAACCTGAAACAGAGGAAATGTAGGATGCCTACCGAAAACATCTATGACTTATACATAACGGATCAAGAGAGAAATATTATTCTGACAGAAAGGTCCATCGCCGTCCACACAGCCGAAAGGATCATCCGGGACTATCCCTGGCGCGATAGCCTGCAATCCCACGCCCAATTCTGGAAACATAATACCAAATTAAGCTTAAGTATACATTACATTGAATCGACAAAAAAGTTTCAGGTGGGATTTTCCGATAAAACGTCACGCTTTAAATTGCCGCTGCCCCATGTTGGGGCAACCTATGGCATTTTAAGCGCGATTGATGAAGTCATCGAGCCGTTGCATCTATTTTTCGGGGGCGAGTTTGAAAAGCTGGAACAATTTTTAGCAAAGTATCGACCCGAACAAAAAGGAGATTAAGTTTCAGTTTGTATTGCTCTACCCGTTCCCCTTGCGGGTGCGCAGCAGTTTTTTTAAGGACCAGTATCAAGGGCCACGGTCATAACCGCTTCTCACAAACTTACCGCCAAGCGCGTCATTTATTGCCGCCTTCCGACGGCGGAATCAGAATCTTTTTCAATTTTTCCATTGCCGTGCCAAAATCTTAGGTCCCGTTTGCATCGCCGACCCCATGCAACGGCGTCAACTTGACCAGGATGATGACCGTCAAGGGCAGTAACATACCGATTACTAAAACCGTTATCAGCAGCCGCCCAAGCTCGCTGTAGTCGGCCGCTACGGCCACTGCACCGGCGGTATTCCTCACCTGCCGGGTGACGGTGAAGATCTGATTGAGATATTTTGTACCCAGCTGCCCGAGAGACAAAGCCAGATTGGTGAACGAAGCCATAACGGCAAAGAAAGTGGCCTTCAACTCCCGCGGGGCCGAGTTGGCGATCCAGGCCAGCATGGGGATCATGGCGATCTGGCCCAAAGGGGATTCGAGCGCCGTGTCCACAAGTGCGATAAAGCGCGCGTCTACCAGACCACCGGTATGGGCCGCTGTCCATTGGTTCAGCCCGTAGTACAGTCCGACGTTGGGCAGCGTGAGCAGCGTGCCGACGATGGTGAGAAAGCCGATGATGTAAGCCATCGATTTTTCCGCCATAAAGCGGCGGAAAATGAACATCCCGGCCAAGGTCAGGCTGCTGCCGATCAAAGACAGGACGGACAGAAACTGCTGATCGAAGCCGAGCACGTCGATCATCCACCAGCTGGAGCCCGCGCCCGGTCCCGGCAATGCCCGATACACGAAAATCATGATTGAAGTGCCCACCAGCACTTTACGGGCGTCAGGTTCCAGCAATCGGGTGAGCCGGACGATCAAAAAAATCACGATTGCCATGGAACCGACGAAGATGATTTCCTGGTTGTAGGGCAGATGACTCAAACCCATGACTACGGTAAACACGACAAAGACCAGGCTGCCTCCCAGAATCCACCAGTTGGGCTTGGGCCGCTCGATGTGCGGATTCAACATCGCACGGATTTCGCTGGATCCGAAACCCTTACGCTTCAGGCGCCGGCAGTCGCGTGCTTTCAGGACCATAGCCAGGCCTACTCCCGCAACGGAAATGATGGGTATACAGAGCGCTATGAGATAAATCCGAAGGTAGTTCGAAACCTTTACCGCCTCCGGCATCGATTCCACCCCCTGAAACATCAAAATGTTGACGACGGCCACAAGTGTCCCGCCGCCAATGATGGCAACCCGACCGAGCGTTTGCATCGTGGTATGCATTAGCCGGAGCTTCAGGGGGTCGAACGGTCGACCCTCTTCATCGACCTGTGGTACGGCCTCAACTGTCATGGCATCTGCCACCACGTCCTGGATCACGTAGCCTATGGGAGCCAGCAGCACACTCAACACATACCAGATTTCAGCCGGCCAAATCCGACGTAAGGTCTCGGCGTAAGCCAACAGCCCCGCGACGATGAGCAGACTGACGGCAATAAGTCCGGCACCCAGAAAAACCAGCACCGACTTCCAGCGCCAAAATAAATCGACGAGGTGGCCGAGCGGCATCTTCAAAACCCATGGGATGCCGGCCCAGAAACCGAGCCCGGCTAGAAATGCGGCCGAGAGACCCAGATGATCTTTAACAAAAAACATGCCGACAATGCCGGTCAAGCCCGAGACTCCGGCGGCCAGGTAGACCATGAGCGGCGGCAGGTAAGAGAGCCGCATCTCCCGGCCTAACCCCAGGATGTTGCGGTCGATCCAACCGTATATCCGTTTAGGAATCTCTTGGCTCATCAGCTCTTCCCATCCAACGCCTCTTTTCATCAATGCCGATGCACAGTTAGAAAAAAATGAGGTTGCCCAGCAGAAAATCCCTCAACCCAAATAGCACCGTGCTGAATATATTCCATAAACCGGGTATATTTATTACTAAAATCAGAATTATGAAACCGGCGCCGGTCCGGCCAAGCTTCTCATAACTGGGACGCAGTTCTTGCGGCAACAGGTATTTGAAAAGATGGCTGCCGTCGAGCGGCGGGATGGGAATCAGGTTGAACATGGCCAGCACGATGTTAAGGAGTGCAACGTGCAACAGCACGTAGGCGGCCAGTGTGCCGGTGGGGTCCCCGGAAACGAAGTGAACAATATTGAGCAGCAGTATCATTGTCACGGCAATTAGGAAGTTTACGGCGACTCCGGCGACCGAGACGCAGATGTCTCCCAAGACCGGCCGGCGGTAGTTGAACGGATTTACGGGCACGGGCTTTGCCCCGCCGATGATAAACGTCCCTCCGGAAAGAAAGTAAGCGACGATCGGTATGGCGATGGTCCACAGCAGGTCGATATGGGGAATCGGGTTGAATGTGATACGCCCTTGGCGCTTGGCTGTTTGGTCTCCGAACAGCAAAGCGACATAGCCGTGCGCCACCTCATGGAGCACAATGCTTTCCACTAAAAATGCGATTACAAAAACTTTTGCTGTCATTTCGTTCATTGGCACCATCCTTTAAATTTACACATACTATAAATCCTGAAATACAATTCGGGTATCGGTGCTGGTCTGATAATTAAGTAGGATTTTGGTGCTATTTTTTGTAAATGTTTCTCCTACAATGTGAAAGAATCTCCGGGTTTTCATCCTTCAATGTCCTCCATGTCTCTTCTGCGGTATCGGATGCGCTCAGCGCCTTTATGGCATCAATCACCGCAATTTCACCGTTCGGCGTAAACCTGACGGAATTTTCATCCAAGCTTAGTACAAATTCCTTTGGCATAAATGGTCTCCTTTTTTGGCGAAATCGATTTGGGCAATCATATCCCACAACCCGAATTAATCAATGGGCGCTGCAACATATTTTCATAAAGTTCAATATATCGACGCGCCGTAACCACATGGTTAAATCTCCCAACGCTCTGCGTCATAATGCGCTCGACAATTTGTTGTCTGACTGGCGCTGGAAGTTTGTAAAAACTCATGGCCTGTCTGATGGCCCAAAACAGCCCTTGGCTGTTATGCACCTCGAAAATAAAACCGTTGCCGGTGCTATTTTTGACATCCAAATGCAACACAACATCACGGATTCCGCCGGTGTCATAGGTTACCGGAAGCGATCCATAGATCGGGCCGATCATTTGCGGCAATCCGCACGGCTCAAAACTGGAGGCCATAAGTACAAAGTCCGAAGCTGCATAAGCCAAACGGGCTAGTCGTTCATTGTAGTCGCAGACGGCGATGCGGTTGCCCAAATTATGAAACTGTACGATATCTTTGAAATGCTTCTGAAAATCACCGCCGGCCACAAATACGATCTCCAGATTTTCAGTCCAATATCCGGCGACAACATTATAAAGGATATCCGCCAGCAACTGGCACCCTTGGTGAACGGTATTGAGCGGGGACGGCCAGAAAAAAAGCGGTGCCCGGTCATCTTGGATAAGGCTCAAACTCTTCTGGAGCATACGCTTGTTCTTTTTTTTGCCCTTGGCATGGTTTTGCGGACCATATTGAACTGCCAGACATTTATCTATGGTCGGATTAAATGAGGGCTCGGGGGCGTTTAAAATTCCGACGGCGCAACCGGCGCTGATTTTACCGGCAAGTTCCTGTTGCACGTATTCCGGCACAAACCCATACCGGCCACCGGCCACCTCCCTTAAGAAGGTAGGGCTTAAGGTGTTCACGAAGTGGGCGGCAAAAATTCCGCTGGCGAGAAAGTCCACCGGGTTGGATTCCCGGGTCTCCTCGTAGTTGCAGGGCATACGTTCAAAATAAAGATGTTGCCAGAATTCGGCGGCATCGATTCCCCGGTCCTCGATACGGGAAAGCGGGCATTGGACCGTTTGCAGATTGTGGAAGGTAAACAGACAGGGAATGCCCCTTTGCCTTGCCATGGCAGGAATCAACCCGGTCATACAATCGTAGCAGTGAATCAGATCGGGCTGCACATAAGGTATGACGGTATTGATAATCTCGCGCTGAAAAGCAAGCGCTCGTTTCCTGTTTTCCCACCAGTAATTGGAATATACACCATGCAAATGGAAAAAGGCACTGTCCTCTGCAAGATGCAGTCTTTCTTTCGGCACTCTGATTTTGGGCATTCGCAATTCCCGTCGCAGCGGGGGAGTCAGCCGCCCGTTGAACATGGCCCGGTAATCTGGAATCGAGACATAAACGTCAGCTCCCTGCGCAAACAGGGCATTGATCAGCGCTGCAGAAACGTCCGCAAGTCCACTGGCCTTGGCCGTAAGATAATCGGCAACGTTATCCATGCCGTGGGGCAGATAGGCGACCTCAGGGGTCACAATCAGAACACGAGGATTTGGTTTAAAGTCTGTCATGGTCAGCTGCTCTGTTCTGCAATTTGCAATCAGAAGAAATTACTCTGTTCTTCTGATTTGAAATTTATGTTTGCTCCCCTGTTGTATGACAATGGTTTTTTTACGAAACAAACCTATAATAAAAATAGAAAAGCAATTTGGGTATCGGTGTTGGTCT
>RCNC010002631.1_pt1 | contig 13081 bp, 14 predicted proteins | sample 2041301 | NCBI WGS metagenome assembly RCNC01 (sample SAMN09708231, study PRJNA481090) | Marine sediment metagenome, whole genome shotgun sequencing project. | biome: marine sediment; feature: ocean; material: sediment; isolation source: Sewage treatment plant 13A marine sediment (STP13A) ... | reverse complement strand
GGCCAGACCATCCGTAGCATCCAGGTTTTTTGGAATCTCTTTGAGATCAAACATTCGAAACAGCATACCCGCAACCTGCTCTTTGGATGCATCCCCGGAGCTGGTAATGGCCTGCTTGATCTTTCTTGGAGCATACTCAAATACAGGAATATCCCTTGAGAGCACTGCCGCCATGGCTACTCCCTGTGCCCTTCCCAGCTTTAGCATGGACTGGACATTTTTACCAAAAAATGGAGCCTCTATGGCCACTTCATCCGGCAAGTACTGTTCAATTAACCCAATGGTGCGCTCATAGATCCTTCGAAGCTTCATATAGTGGTCCCCACTCTTTCTCAGATCCACCACACCCATATCAATATAAGCGGGATCTTTCCCACTAGCTCCTATAATGCCATACCCCATAAGGTTGGTGCCAGGATCAATTCCAAGCACTATTTTTTCATGGCTTTTGTGCATGCTTTCCTTTCATATTTTGAATCACAATACCAGAAATAAGAAGTAAAAGGCCAAAAACAGTTGTCTTGTATATGCTTTCATCCAATACAATATTTACAATAAGCAGGTTCAGAAATGGAGCGATGTATACCAGGTTGCTGATCCGGTCTGTAGAAGACGCATATTGCATGGCCAGCAACCACAATACAAATGTAACACCCATTTCGAATATTCCCACATAGATGGCAGTGAGCCATGCTTCGTTGGATGGAGGCAAACCCTCTCCCCTCAGCCACCCACCGATCAACAGGTAAACAGAGGCAAACAGGAAGTTTAAAAATAGCCTGACAACCGGATCTCTCTTGTCCCTTGAATTGTAGATGAAGTAAAAGGCCCAGAGTATCGATGTAGAGAGGGCCAGAAATATACCAAGCCGATTCCCGGCGTCCTGTCCTGCGGCTCCCTCCTGGTATGAGATTAGAACCACCCCAAAGAAACTTACTCCCATGGCCCCAATACTTTTCCATCCAATCCTTTGTTTGAGCATAGGTATGGAGATCAGCACCAGCACCAGTGGCCAAACCATATTCAGAGGTTGAGCCACCTGGGCAGGCAGAAGGGTGTAGGCCTTAAATAAAATCAGGTAGTAAGCTACCGGATTGAGTAGTCCCATTAATGCCGAAAAACCAAGATCTTTCAGCCCCAGCTTCCTTAATTGACCCGTTTTACCCTGGATGATAAGAATGATACCCAGCACCAATAGAGATGCTAGTGAAGCCCCGGTAAGTAGCTGGTATGTGTCCTGAAGTTTTAAACCTAGTTTAAAGGCAGTGGGGGAGGTGGACCAAAAAAGCACAGCCAGGATGGCAAAAATATATGCTTTCCTGGCTCGTTTACCATTCATCTAAAAAGAGACTGATTATTTAATGAATTCATTTCCCGGACCCATGTACCTGTGAAGAACTTCAGGAACGGCAATGCCATCGGGTGTCTGAAAGTTCTCCATAATGGCAGCAATGATCCTAGGCAGAGCCAGCGAACTTCCATTCAAGGTATGAGCGAGCCTGGGCCGCTTTTCACCTGGTTCTCTGTAACGCAGTTTTAGCCGGTTGGCCTGGTAAGATTCGAAATTAGATACAGAACTCACCTCCAGCCATTTATCCTGGCCGGCCGCATACACTTCGAAATCATAGGTCAGGGCCGAAGTAAAACTTAAATCACCACCACATAGTTGAACGATCCGGTAGGGTAGTTCAAGGTTAACCAGAAGCTGTTCCACATGATTCACCATCTCTTCAAGAGCCGCATATGAATGGGAGGGGTGACATATCTGTACAATCTCCACTTTATCGAATTGGTGAACCCGGTTTAAGCCCCTTACATCTTTTCCGTATGAGCCAGCTTCTCTTCTGAAACAGGGTGTATACGCTGTGTTTTTTATAGGGAGTTCCTCGAGGTTAAGGATTATATCCCTGTAGATGTTGGTAATGGGGACCTCTGCAGTAGGAATCAGATAGAGGTTATCTTCAGTTACATGATACATTTGCCCTTCCTTATCGGGAAGTTGTCCTGTTCCAAATCCGGACTCTTCATTTACAAGCAGAGGAGGAAGATACTCCTCATAACCTGCCTGGATATTGTGGTCAAGGAAATAAGAAATAAGTGCCCTTTGTAGGCGTGCACCCAGACCCCTGAACACTGGAAATCCACTCCCGGTAATTTTAACACCCAGATCGAAATCGATCAGCTTATATTTGCTACCCAGTTCCCAGTGTGGTAAGGCACCTTCATGAAGTTCGGGGGCCTTGCCTCCTTCACGGATCAGCCTGTTATCGGCTTCTGTATTACCGGGTGGGACTGTCTCATGAGGGATGTTAGGCACCTGTACCAACCAGCTATTTAAATCGCTATTGGCACTCTGAAGGTCACGTTCAAAAGTTTCCAGTTCCGATTTTATAGAGGAGGTGCGCTGCTTTACCTCCTTAGCTTTCTCCTGCTGTCCTGTTTTAAACAGATTACCTATTTCTTTGCTGAGCTGATTCATCTCAGCCTGCAGTTCATTGGTAAGCACCTGCAGTGTACGTCGATCATTATCGCGTTCAATGATTCTGTCGATCAGTTCAGGTTGTTTGAATCTCTTAAGTTCTAATCTTTTAACAACAAGCTCTCTGTTTTCTCGAATAAAGGGGATGGTAAGCATATGGTAAGCATAAAAAAACCTGTAATACACATTAAAGGTAGTGCATTACAGGTGAATGATATATAGTTTGAGAATTTTTCTCCTAGTTTTCTAAAGGCTCAATGGATACGTAAGATTTGTTATCCCTTTTCTTAATAAACTTCACGGTTCCATCAGCTGTAGCAAACAGGGTATGGTCTTTTCCAAGACCCACATTTTTGCCAGGATGATGAACAGTACCTCTTTGCCTAACGATGATGTTGCCAGCTGTAACCACCTGGCCTCCATATATTTTTACACCCAGACGTTTGCTTTCTGATTCGCGACCGTTTCTTGAACTACCGGCTCCTTTTTTGTGTGCCATATCTTAAATTTTTACTATTGACTTTACTATTGACTATTTTTCGTCTGACTCCTTTTTGGGAGCTGCTTTTTTAGCGGCTGGCTTTTTAGCCTCAGGTTTTGCTTCCTTCGCTTTGGCTGCTGGCTTTTTTGCTGCAGGGGCTTCGTTCTTCGCTTTGCTCAGATCCTTCGGTTGTTTCTCAGCAGCGGCCTTAGGCTTTGCAGCAGCTTTTTCAGAAATCCCTTCGATCTGGATCTGGGTGAATTGCTGACGGTGACCGTTCAACTTCTGATAACCCTTCCTTCTCTTCTTTTTAAATACCAATACCTTATCTCCCTTCACATGGGCGACAATTTTTGCATCCACGGATGCGCCTTTTACTACTGGCTCACCTATAGAAACTTTATTTCCTGTATCAATCAATAATACTTTGTCGAAAGAAACCTTTTTTCCTTCTTCTCCTTCGAGCCTGTGTACATACAATTTCTGGTCTTTTTCAACTTTAAATTGCTGTCCTGCTATATCAACTATTGCGTACATTTCTGATTGCTTTTTACTTAATGTCAGAATTTTGGGTCTGCAAAGATAGAAAAGATTGTATGATTGACAAAGAATTGGGGGAAATATTTTATTGATGAATTTGTCTCAGTTATTTTTATATTTGTGACTAAAGAGAGCGGAATTAGGTATGGGAAAAATTAAGCTAAACGTCCTTGGGATTTCATACAGTCAGACTCAATCAGGAGCATATGCTTTGGTGCTTTCAGAAGAGGAAGGGAACAGAAGAATTCCCATTATTGTAGGAGGATTTGAAGCGCAGGCTATTGCCATTGAGCTTGAAGGTCTAGCTCCACCTCGGCCACTTACCCACGATCTGTTTAAGGACTTTGCCCAATCTTATGGAATTCGAATTCTGGAGGTAAATATTCACAAGCTTGAAGATGGAGTATTTTTTGCCAGTATTCTTTGCGATAACGGAGATACCCAGATTACCCTCGATGCCCGGACCTCCGATGCAATTGCCCTGGCTCTGCGCTTTAAATGCCCCATATACACCACAGACGATATAGTGGAAAAAGCGGGGATTGTACTTGACTTTGAAAAGGGTACAGATTTGGATTCAGCTGCAATCCCAGAGGAAGAAAAGCTTAAGCCTCCCACAGAAAAAGTAAAAAAGCGCACTATTCTGCCCGATCTGTCAGAAACCTCCATGGAAGAATTAAGATCTTTGCTTGCCGATGCTGTTTCCAAGGAGGATTATGAACGCGCCTCCGAGGTAAGGGATGAGATAAACAGAAGGTCGAAATGATCTCAGAGGCTTCTCAAATGACCAATATACTTCCCGAAATGGTGGGATTCGATTTCAGCCTGGAACGGATTTTAAGGGGCTTGCTCGGTATGGCAGTGCTCATTGCCATTGCATGGGTATTCAGTACCGATCGAAAGGCCATTGCATGGAAAACCGTGGCCACTGGATTGCTTATTCAGTTGGTGCTGGCTATAGGGATTTTATATGTGCCTTTCCTCCAGGTGTTTTTTGAGGTGATCGGGAAAGTTTTTGTAAAGATTCTTGCATTCACCAATGAAGGGGTCACCTTCCTATTAAGTAGAAGTGATACTGGAAAGGTGGATCCTGCACTGCAAAATTTTGCGTTTTCCATACTTCCTACTATCATCTTTTTCTCTGCCATATCGAGTCTTCTATTCTATTTTGGAATCATTCAGTTTTTTGTCAAGATATTTGGATACCTATTGTCCAGGGCACTGGGCCTCTCAGGAGCTGAAAGCCTTTCGGTGGCAGGTAATATATTCCTGGGTCAGACCGAATCTCCCTTATTGATAAAAGCCTACCTCGAAACTATGAATCGTTCGGAGATCCTTCTGGTCATGTCTGGAGGCATGGCCACCCTTGCTGGTGGAGTTCTGGCTGCCTATATCGGGTTCCTTGGAGGAGGTGAACCCAGTCAGCAAATCATTTTTGCAAAACATCTGCTGACAGCTTCGGTGATGGCCGCTCCCGGAGTGGTAGTGATCTCCAAGATCATCGTGCCTCAAACCAGCAAAATCGATAAGCAAATCGATGTTTCCCGAAGTGGAATTGGTAAGAATGCACTGGATGCCATTTCCAATGGAACCAGTGAAGGTCTGAGGCTGGCTGTTAATGTGGGGGCTATGCTTCTTGTGTTCCTTGCATTTATTGCACTGATTAACTATGTCTTTGTCAAACTGGGAGACCTGACTACACTTAATGACAAAATAGTCACACTTACCCACGGGAAGTACGACGAACTCAGTCTTGAGTTTATAATGGGATATGCACTGTCCCCATTGATGTGGTTGATCGGGGTTGCAAAAGAGGATATTACCCTGGTTGGTTCACTGCTGGGTAAAAAACTGATTCTGACCGAATTTGTGGCTTATATTAGTTTGTCTGATTTAAAGGCTGCCGGTGCATTTACCGACACAAAATCGATCGTTATGTCGGTCTATATGTTATGTGGGTTTGCTAATTTTGCTTCCATTGGCATCCAGATAGGGGGAATTGGAGCACTTGCACCAGGGAGAAGGGTAATGCTCGCACAACTTGGTATGCGTGCATTGCTGGCAGGAACGCTGGCATCACTTCTTTCAGCTACCATTATTGGAATTTTAATGGGTTAATTATGCCATCAAGGGGGAAATATAAATTTGATTTTTCCGGCAAGGTTATTCTTGTGGTGGAGGACAATTTAATCTCATTTAAACTGATCTCTGCTGTATTGTCGCAGGTTCAGGCTGAAGTGGTTCATGCCACCAATGGCAGAAAGGCCATTGAATTCTGCGAATCAGATGCACACTACGACCTGGTGCTTATGGATATGCAAATGCCCGAAGTAAATGGCTTTGAAGCTACCAGAGAGATCAAGAAAATGCGTCCCGATCTTGTGGTGGTAGCAACCACTGCAAATGCCTATGAAGAAGATGAGATTGCCTGCAGAAAAGCCGGGTGTAATGCATTTATACCTAAGCCTCTAAAATTTCAAATGCTCTTCGAACTGATGCAGTCATTTTTTGACCAGCAAGATTAGCCTTGTGATGTCAGCTCTTGTCCTTGTTCTCATTCTGATCCTAAGCTTATACACTGTCATCCTCATTCTATTTTCAATTGGACTCTCGGGAACAAAATTTGGTGCTTATCAAGACCCTAAGGGGAATACTCGGGCGACTCTGCTGATTCCCTTTAGAAATGAAGCTGAGAATTTGCCTGGCTTGCTGGATGATCTCTATTCTCAAACCTATCCCTCCTCCTTGTTCCAGGTTGTTTTTGTAGATGACCATTCGGAGGATAATTCCAGGAATTTAGTTGAATCACTCACAGCCAACAGAAATGGATATTCCTGCCTGACTCTTCCCATAGATAAAACGGGAAAGAAAGATGCGCTCTATGTGGGAGTGCAACACGCAGAAAATGATTGGATCATACAGGTAGATGCAGATTGTAGAATAGATGATGGCTTTATTGCAGCGCACATTTCCCATCTTGAAAGGCACCCCTCCGATCTGGTGGCTGGTCTGGTGATTACAAAAAAGGAGTCTGGAGGGTTTATGGAGAGTTTTGAACGACTGGACCTTCTTAGTATGGGTGGGGTGGCCGCAGCTTCCTTTATCCTCAAAAAGCCCATGATGTGCAGCGGGGCCAATCTGGCTTATTCAAAGGAGCTCTATCTTGAAACCCGTTCTTATGATCCTGCAGGTGCAGTGGCATCCGGTGACGATATGTTTTTGATGATAGGTGCCCGGAAACTAGGCAGATCCTTATCTTATTTGTTGTCGCCTCAATCGGTGGTCAAAACCAAACCAGTGCTTAGCCTTAGCGAATTTATCAAACAACGGGTCCGATGGGGAAGTAAAACCTTACATTATCGGCAATGGGATATCCAACTTCTGGCCATCCTTGTTGTTTTGACCAATATAACACTGTTACTTACTCCTGTTTGGATCTTTTATGCCCCTGACAACTGGGCCGCGTGGCTTGGTTTGTGGGCTGCAAAAACCTTAGCGGACGGAGCGCTTATTTATAATGTTTCACGACCTGTGAATCAACAGTATGTTTTGAAAAGGTTTCTGCTGGCATCGATCGTTTACTATCCCGTATTTCTGGTGATTCTGATCAGATCCATATTCGGGCCAGGCGGGTGGAAAGGTAGAATCTTTAAGTAAATCTTCTTCTTTGCAGGAGCCTGTAACTGAAATAGAGTGCTAGACACACATAGAGCAGTACCAGGCAAAGATTGAGCCAGGCAGGCAATCCTTTGGGAAGGAGATCAAGGGCCGATTCATCAATGGTCTCACTGCTATTCACCTTCTTCTGGAAAATCTCAATTAGATTGGGCACAGGGGTAAGTTGGGTGGTGGTGCGAAAGGGCAGGTACCATTTCACCTCGGATTTCCTCAGAACCAGGAACAGTACCGGATCCACAAAAACCCGCATGGCCAGGAAAGTGAGTATTGAGAGCGCTGTATTTTTTATAAGCAGTGCAATTAGCAAGCCCAGGGACATATAAGCAAATGAAGAGATCAAGTACCGACTCAGGACCCAGGTATTCTCCAGGGCTAATTTAAAGGTGATCTTATAACTGTAAATGAGCCCTAGGGTCAGAGAGGTGAGTCCAAGCAGGAGCGTGGCAAAAACTGCCAGAACTGCAATCAGAAGCAGCTTTTGAAGGAGCAGTTCTGTTCGGCTGAGTCCAAAAATCAGCTGTGTTTTAAAAGTATGGTTGTTAAATTCCTTGGTCGTGATCATAATAATGATCAATGCAAGTAATACATTGTAAGGCTCAGTAACCCAGGTAAGAAACATCCACACATCAGGGAATCTGAAAAGGTCACTCAGAGAGATCACCGGGATTTCCTTATCCACAGCCGGATAGATCAGAAGTCCCAGGGTAAATGCAATGAAGTAGATTCCCAGCGTGATCCTGAAAGGATTGTAATTTAGTAGTTTTACCTGCTCAATATGCAGTAATCTTCTCATGGGCAAATTCACTCATCTTTAACCAGTTCGAGGAACTGTGATTCAAGGCTACGTTTTCGACTTAACATATGATAAATGACCATCTCATTGGAAAATGCAAACGCATTAATTTCTGCAGGAGTGGTGTTTTCATTTAAGGTAAGCACCAGAAGACCGTTTTCAGTCTCAATCTCTTTTACCAGTTCTGATCCCTCCAGTTTAACTTTCAGCTCCTCGTTCCTTTCGCAGGAAATTTCAATAATCTCATCTTCTGCAAGCAACTCTTTTACCGATCCATTGGCCAGCAATTCGCCTTTTTTTAAGATGGCAACATGATTGCAGATCTTCTCTACCTCTGAGAGTATGTGAGAGGCCAGGATCAATGTCTTACCCATTTCCACCTGTTGAATCACAATCTCTCTCACATCCGCTATTCCTTCGGGATCGAGGCCATTTGTGGGTTCATCCAGGACTAGCACAGATGGATCACCCAGAAGCGCGGCCGCTATACCCAATCGTTGTTTCATGCCCAGAGAGAGTGTGGAGAATCGACTCTTTCTCCTTTCAGCCAGCTTGGCAGCTTCCAGGACATGATAAATGTCTTTGTAGGAGATGCCTTTAATATCGCATATGATCTGAAGATTCTTGATGAGGTTCAAATAGGGATAGAAATGAGGTGTTTCGATAAGGGAACCAATCTCCTTTCGCTGGTTGGCATCGGGAGCTTTCCCAAACCAGCTGAAACTGCCCTGGTCCTGATGGATGATCCCGGTGACAATTGAAAGTGTGGTGGTCTTCCCACTTCCGTTCGGACCCAGTATTCCGTATGCCTGCCCCTCGCTGATCTCCAGATTCAGGTTCTGTATGGCTTTGATGTTCTTATAGGATTTGGACAGTCCCCTGATGGATAGGATTTCCTTCATATCAGTTGGCAAGCTCAGAAAAAAACTTTATTCTGACAAGTCTTATCTCTTCTTCGTTGAAATATTCCTCGCCTAGCTCGGCAAGTGCCTCATCGATGGATTCTGTCTCTGCTTCCCTGAAGTATTCATATATTTCTTCTAATTTTTCATCATCCATAATTTCATCCAGGTAATAATCAATATTTAACTTGGTCCCTGAATTTACAATGGCCTCAATCTCCTCAATCAGGTCCATAAGCGACAGATTCTTGGCATTTGCAATATCATCAAGGCCTAATTTGCGATCGATGTTCTGAATAATATAGACCTTAGCGCCCGATTTATTGACTACTGATTTTACCACCATATCCTGTGGTCTGATAATATCCTTCTCCTCAACATGCTCCTTGATGATCTCAACAAATTCTTTACCGTATTTCTTAGCTTTGCCAGTCCCAACCCCCACAATATTCTGAAGTTCCTCTATTTTCACGGGATACTGGATGGCCATATCCTCCAGTGAAGGATCCTGGAAGATCACAAAAGGTGGAAGATTTAGCTTTTTTGCCATCTTCTTCCTTAAGTCCTTTAAAATGTGCAGCAGCTCATCATCCACTGCTCCCGTACCAGCCCCTCCGGAGCCAGGGCCTTCTTCAGTTGCAATATCAAAATCGTGATCCTGTGTCAGCATCATTGAATGAGGTTTCTCAATAAATTCATGACCGACGGCGGTCATTTTTAACAAACCATAATTCTCAATATCCTTTGTGATCAAACCCGCCACCAGAGCCTGCCTTAGCAGGGCATTCCAAAACCTGATATCTTTCTCTTTTCCAGCTCCAAAATACTCCGAATGATCATGGTTGTAAGTCTTAACCGCACTATTCGCAATTCCCGAAAGGATGTTTGCTATGTGCTCGGCTTTAAATTTTTCCTGTACATCCATAATTGCCTTTAAACTTAAAAGGACTTCGGATTTACCCTCAAATCTTTCCTTGGGGTGCAGACAATTATCACAATTATCACAACCCTCTTCCATGAACTCGCCAAAATAGTTTAGCAGAAGTTTCGGACGACAGACTGCCGATTCGGCATAGCCAACGGTTTCGAGTAATAGCTGTTTTCCGATTTCCTGCTCTGCCACAGGCTTCCCCTGCATAAATTTCTCCAGCTTCTGTATATCCTTGTAGCTGTAGAAGGCAATACATTTTCCCTCACCTCCATCTCTTCCTGCCCTTCCTGTCTCCTGGTAATAGCCTTCAAGACTTTTTGGAATATCATAATGAATCACAAACCTCACATCGGGTTTATCAATTCCCATTCCGAATGCAATGGTGGCTACAATCACATCTGCCTCTTCCATCAGGAACTGGTCCTGGTTGTTAGACCGGGTTAAAGCATCCATGCCGGCATGATAGGGTAAGACCTTGATGCCATTTACTTTAAGCGTTTCGGCAAGCTGTTCGACCTTCTTTCTAGACAGGCAGTATATGATGCCTGACTTGCCATGGTTGGCCAGGATGAATTTAATGATCTCCTTGGTGGCATGCACCTTGGGCCTGATTTCGTAATATAGGTTATGTCGGCGGAAGGATGATTTAAATACCTGGGCTTCCAGCATGTCGAGGTTTTTCTGGATATCATGCTGAACTTTAGGAGTGGCAGTTGCTGTGAGCGCAATCAGGGGTGCATTCCCGATCTTATTGATAATAGGCCTGATCCTGCGGTACTCTGGCCTGAAATCATGGCCCCATTCGGAGATGCAGTGCGCCTCATCAATGGCATAGAAGGAGATCTTTACCTGCTTAAGAAATGTGATATTCTCTTCTTTGGTAAGACTTTCAGGTGCCACATATAACAAGCGGGTGCGTTTGTCAAGTACATCTTTTTTAACCTTGGCAATTGCGCTTTTTGTAAGTGATGAATTGAGAAAGTGAGCTACCCCTTCATCCAGACTGAAGCTCCGCATGGCATCCACCTGGTTTTTCATCAAGGCAATCAGAGGGGAAATTACAATGGCGGTGCCGTCCTCGATAAGCGCAGGAAGTTGATAGCACAAGGATTTACCTCCCCCCGTTGGCATCAAAACAAAAGAGTCCTTGCCATTGAGTACATTGGTAATGATGGCTTCCTGGTTACCCTTAAAGCTATCAAAGCCAAAGTATTTTTTCAGATTTTTGTGAAGTATATCTCCGATATTCTCCATGTTCCCTTAGAAAAGACTCATCAAACTAAAGATAGTATAATTTGAATTCGGTTTCAAGATGGTCAGTTTTTTTTTTGTTAATTTGCATTTCCTTAATCCAGAAATTACAATGAGTAACAAACCAGAGGGCGAGATGTCCTTTCTTGATCACCTTGAAGTAATGCGCTGGCACCTGGTGCGTTCTATCGCTGCCATAGTGATTCTTGCTCTTGTGGCATTCGTGTTTAAGGATATCGTTTTTGATAAAATTATTCTTGCTCCCAAGGAGCCTCCATTTCCTACAAACAGGTGGTTATGTAAGTTGGGAGAAATTCTTAACCTGCCACGCATCTGCATCAACCAGGACCCTTTTAGCCTTCAAACCGTAAAAATGGCAGAACAATTCTCCATGCACATCATGGTTTCGCTGATCGCTGGAATTGTGATAGCTTTTCCTTATGTATTCTGGGAATTTTGGAGGTTTATAATACCTGCTCTCTATGATAAGGAGAAACAGACCGCATCAGGTGCTGTTTTTTACACCTCCCTTCTTTTTATCCTGGGAGTGGCCTTTGGCTACTTTATCATTGCTCCACTCTCGGTAAATTTCCTGGGAAATTATAAAGTAAGTGAAAGCGTGATCAGTGCTCCTACGCTGCGTTCCTATGTTGGGACCATTACATCGGTGGTTCTGGCCGCCGGTGTTGTGTTTCAGTTGCCCATCCTGGTCTATTTTCTCAGTAAGGTGGGATTGGTGACTCCTGATTTTTTGAAAAAATACCGCAGGGATTGTGACTCTTTCTGCGATCATCACACCACCCGACATATTTAGCCAGGTCCTGGTGGCAATGCCCCTGATGGTCCTTTATGAAATCGGTATTGTTATCAGTCGTAGAATCCTTCGTCAGCAGGAAGCGGAATTTAATGATCCAGACCCATCTGAAAAGAAAAAGGCAGCCCCTAAAAAGAAAGCCCCTAAAAAGAAAGCTGATAAAAAAGAAGACAATGTTGGGGCAAGTGACGAAAAGGTGAAGGGTGATATTGAAGAGATGGAAACGGGCGACTCAAGTGACAGTGAGGTGACTACCAATAAGAAGGGTGACCCTGAATCTGATACTGAAGACGACAAGGAGAGCGATGTGGGGGAAAACCCGCCCAAGGATGATTTGAGTTAAATCTTATATGCCATGAAGCTGCACACACACAATCTTGTCAAGAAATATAAGAGCCGAAGGGTCGTGGACGAGGTATCGGTAAGCGTGGAGCAAGGTGAGATTGTGGGTCTGCTGGGACCCAATGGAGCGGGAAAAACTACCACATTTTATATGATTGTAGGCCTTATTTCTCCCAATGAAGGCACCATTATGCTCGATGATCAGAATATTACCAAGGAGCCTGTTTACAAGCGTGCTCGTATGGGCCTGGGCTATTTAGCACAAGAGGCATCTGTGTTTCGTAAACTGAGTGTTGAAGATAATATTCGTGCGGTTTTGGAGATGTCTAAGCTTACCCGCGGAGAGCAAGGGGACAAAGTGGAGTCCTTATTAAGAGAGTTCGGTCTTCTCAAGATCAGGAAAAGCCTGGGAATCCAATTATCAGGCGGAGAGCGCAGGCGAACCGAGATAGCCAGGGCACTTGCTTTAAGCCCTCAGTTTATCCTTCTTGATGAGCCCTTTGCCGGGGTTGACCCCATTGCTGTAGAAGATATTCAGGAAATTGTATCGAAGCTTAAAGAAAAAAATATCGGGATCCTGATTACAGACCATAATGTTCATGAGACGCTTGCCATCACTGAGAGGGCCTACCTTATGTTCGAAGGGACCATTCTAAAAGCGGGTACAGCTGAAGATCTGGCTGAGGACGAACAGGTAAGAAAAGTGTACCTGGGACAGAATTTTGAGCTTCGATAATAGGCTCTCACCTTTGTATTCCGAAGAAAAGAATTAAATTTGCGGGGAATTTTGCGGATGTGGCGGAATTGGTAGACGCGCTAGACTTAGGATCTAGTTCCTTCGGGAGTGTGGGTTCGAGTCCCTTCATCCGC
>RCNC010002179.1_pt1 | contig 13093 bp, 7 predicted proteins | sample 2041301 | NCBI WGS metagenome assembly RCNC01 (sample SAMN09708231, study PRJNA481090) | Marine sediment metagenome, whole genome shotgun sequencing project. | biome: marine sediment; feature: ocean; material: sediment; isolation source: Sewage treatment plant 13A marine sediment (STP13A) ... | reverse complement strand
AGCCCCCCGCCGATCAAGGCGTTGTTCCGCACCTCCTTGATGGCCTGGGCGATGAAGATCGACTGGTCGAATAGGATCTCCAGCTCCATGCCCTCGGGCAGTCGGTCGGCCAGGCGGTCGACGTGCTGCCGCACCGTTCGCGCCATCTCCACGATGTTGGCGTCGCCCTCCTTGTAGACGGCGAGCTCCACGCTTTCGCGGCCGTCGATATGGGTCACCGTGACCCGGTCCTTGTGGGTTCGCACCACGTCGGCCACGTCGCCCAGGCGGACAGGTTTGCCGTCGATGTTGGTGACGGTCACCTTTTCAATGTCCGCCAGGCTCTCGAATCGACTCAGGGTCCGGACAATGTACTCGGCGTTGCGGTCCCGCAGGGAGCCGCCCGAAGCGTTGATGTTCTCCTGCCGCAGGGTCTCAGTCACCAGGCCGATGGGGATCCCCAGGGACGACAGGCGGGACTCATCGACCTCGACCCGGATTTCCTCCTCCAGACCGCCCGAAACCCGGGCCGCGGCCACCCCGGTCAAGGCTTCGATCTCCTTCTTCAGGACATCGTCGGCCACGTTGCGCAGCTGCACCAGGGTCGCATTGCCGGACAGACCGATCCGGACCACGGGATCCTGGGCCGGATCGTATTTCAAAAGAAGGGGAATCGTGGCCTCGCCGGGCAGGCGCACCAGGTCGATTTTTTCCCGGACATCCAGGGCGGCGTAATCCATGGCCGTGCCCCAGTTGAACTCCAGGGTGATCTGGGACAGGCCCGCCTGGCTGATCGAATGGATCCGCCGCAACCCCGGCACCACGCCCACCGATTCCTCGAGGGGGCGCGTCACCAGGTTTTCCACGTCCACGGGGGCTGTGCCGGGGAATTCGGTCTGAACGGTCAGGCTGGGATAGCGGATTTCCGGCAGCAGCCGCATGTCCAGGCGACCCAGGGCGGTCAGCCCGAACACGACCGCGGCGAGGGTCACCATCCACACGGTGACCGGGTGGGTGACCGCATAACGGATCGCTTTCACGGGGCTACTCCGTTTTCGCCAAGGCCGTGAGGTTCTCCGTGTCGTCCGCGGGATCGAGGCCGCCGGTGGGCTTGGTTCCATAACCGATTTCTTCGCCGTTCAGCGCTTCGATCCGGGAGCCGGTGCGCAGTCCGCCCTGGCCCATCTGCACCACGAACTGTCCGGCGGACAGTCCCTCGAGGACCTCCACGTGACTTTCGTCATAGAGCCCCGTTTCGATCTCCACCTTGCGAACGGTGTCGGCTTCGGCGACAAAAACGCTGCGCAGGGACCCATCCTCCACCAGGGCGATCTTGGGCACCGCCAGGGCGTCGTGATGCTGGTCGGTGGTGATGCGGACCTTGACAAACCCGCCCACGAGGGCGCTTCCGGACGCATCGTCGAGCAGCAGGGTCAATCGGATGGTGCTGGTGGCGGGATCGACGACCGGCGACACCCTTTCCACGACGGCCTCCAGAGGCGTGTCGGCCGACTCGGGCGACACCAGCACCCGCTGGCCGTCGGAGACCTTGCGGGCGATGGCTTCCGGCAGGTGTACCCGCACCCTCAGCGGAGAGAAATCACCGATGGTAAATGTGGGCGTCCGCGCGGCCAGTTGCTGGCCGGGCACGACCATCCGGTCGGTGATCCGGCCGGCGAACGAGGCCCGGATCCGTCTGTCCTCGAGATTGATCTCGGCCAGGTCGCGCTCGGCCTGGGCCATGTGCCAGGCCGACTCCACATCGTCGTATTCCTGCTGGCTGATGATCTCCTCATCAAGCATCTGACGGCTGCGGTCCATCTGACGTTTCTTGTCCGCCAGGCTCAATTCGGCCTTGCGCAGCTGGATGCGTTCGCGGTCGTTTTCCAGCTCGGCGAGAATCTGGCCTTCCTTGACCCAGTCGCCCTCCTCCACGTTCACGGCGCGGACGCGGCCGCTGGTGCGAGAGACCAGTTCCACCAGCCGGTCGGCCTCGATGACCGATGCCGCCCGGTAGTAGGACGAGATTCCCCGGCCTTCGACCCGGCACAGTTCCACCGGAATGGGTTTTTCCTCGGGCTCGGCGTCGGGGTCCCTGGCTTCCCCTTCCGGATCCGTGGATCCGGTGGTATCGGCCAGCGCCACATCCGCATCCTGGGCCTGGCCACCGGGCAGCAGTCCGGCCTGCCACAGGCCAAAGCCGCCCCCGAGAACCACCACGACGGCCACCAGGATCAGGACGATTTTCTTACCGGATTTGAACATGATCAGCTCCCCAGGGCAGGATTCTTCAATGGCTTGGAATCGATCGGAATACCAGGGCCCGTCCCCCGGATTTCCCCCGGGAATGGCCACCAGAAGTACAGACGCAGGCGGGCCCGCAAGGTTGCATGGCAAAAATTCCCGGGCTTTGCCCCTGCGGGAAGGCCTCTTTTCCTCTCCCGGGTCCCTGGAAGCTGGAAATCCCGGGACCACGAGGCTATTTTCAATCTGACTTGAACGGAAACAGCGGCCATCCAACCCGAGGTCAGTGTCATGAAGAAACTCGTCGAATGCGTTCCCAACATCAGCGAGGGACGGGATCAGGGCATCATCGACGCGGTCACCGGAGTCATCGGTGAAGTCGACGGAGTGCACCTGCTGGACGTGGATCCCGGGGCGGAGACCAACCGCACGGTGATCACCTTCATCGGTGCGCCCGAACCGGTGGCCGAGGCGGCCTTCCGGGTGGTCAAGCGGGCGGCCGAACTGATCGACATGACCCGGCACTCCGGCGCGCACCCCCGCCACGGGGCTACCGACGTCTGCCCATTCGTCCCCGTCAGCGGCGTGACCATGGAAGAATGTGCCGAGATCGCCCGTCAGGTCGGCAATCGGATCGGCCAGGAGTTGGAGATCCCCGTCTATCTCTACGAGGAAGCCGCGGCCAGCGATTTCCGCCGCAACCTGGCCAACGTGCGCAAAGGGGAATACGAAGCTCTGGCCGACAAGCTCGGCACCGATCAATGGCAACCCGATTTTGGTCCCAATGTCTGGAACGACCGGGCGGCACGGACCGGCGCCACCAACGTCTCGGCCCGCGGGTTCCTGGTGGCCTACAACGTCAACATCAACTCTATGAGCAAGATCATCGCCCAGAACATCGCCCTGGACATCAAGGAAGCCGGCCGCGCCCAGCGCGACGAAAACGGGGTCCTGGTTAAAGGACCCGACGGTAAGAACATTCTCGTTCCTGGTCCCTACCGGCTGGAGGCCTGCAAGGCCGTGGGCTGGGTCATCCCCGAGTACCAGCGCGCACAGGTATCCATGAACCTGGTCAATACCGCCATCACCAAACCCCACCAGGCCTTCGACGGCTGCTGTGAATCCGCCCGTGACCGCGGCACCCGGGTCACCGGCAGCGAACTGGTGGGACTGATTCCCGAAGGCGACATGATCGCCGCAGGCAAGCACTACCTCAACAAGGCCGGACAATCGGCGGGCATCCCCAAGAAGATGATCATCGAGACCGCCATCCAGAGCATGGGCCTGCGCGAACTGACCCCCTTCGATCCGGCCGAGAAGATCATCGAGTACCAGGCCGGCCTGGCCGACGGCCCCCTGGTCAGCCTGACCAACCGCGAGTTCGTCGACGAACTGTCCAGCGACAGCCCCGCCCCGGGCGGGGGCTCGGTGGCGGCCCTGTGCGCCGCCCAGGCGGCCGGCCTGGTGGCCATGGTGGGCAACTTGACGGTCGGCAAGAGGAAATACGACGCCGTCCAGACCCGAGTGAAGGAAATCGCCGAGGCGGCCCAGGACCTCAAGGACTTCTTCCTGGCGGCCATCGACGACGACACCAACGCCTTCAACGCCGTGTTGGACTGTTTCGGGCTCCCCAAAAAGTCAACCGACCAGAAGAAGGCCCGGGACCTGGCGATCGCCGCGGCCACCCGCGAAGCGACCCGGGTTCCCCTGTCCGTCCTGGAGAAAGTGCCCGCTCTGCTGGCTTTGGCCGGTGAAGTGGGCGAAATCGGTAACGAGAACAGCCTCAGCGATGCCGGCGTGGCCGTGCTGAGCGGCCTGGCCGGCGCCGAGGGAGCCTATTACAACGTCCTGATCAACCTGGATTCCCTGCGGGAACTGGACCAGAGCGCGGAACCCGGCTATTTCACGTCCACCCGGGAAAGGGCCGTCGAAGCCCTGGGCCAGTGTGAAGAGATTTCCGCCGCCATTCGTGGCGTCATCCGGGGCAAACTGGAATCGGTTCTGGATTCCTGACCCGGCGTATGGTTAATTTTCCTGACGGATGGCGGGCTCACGTCCGAGGTTTTTCCTCTCCCGCCTTCCCTCCTACTGCCCACCGGTAAATTCCCGGACGGGATCCCAACCGAAAGGTCCGAACATGGCCCAGGCCACCCCTCCCGAAGTCAAACAGAATCCCCTGAGGGAAATCGTCCAGCCCTTCATCGACCTGGCGCACGCCCCGCGCGCCCTGTGGGGCATCAACCTGGCCTACTTCCTCGAGGGCTGGGTCTACTTCGGGATGCTCGGCTACCTGGCCATGCATTTTTCGGACTTCATTTTTCAGGGCGTACCCAACGCGGACGTGGAATCTCACCACATGGTGCTGGTCCTGACCGCGGGGATCACCATCTCGATGTTCTTCCTCGGCGGCATCGCCGACAAGAAGGGCATCCGGACGACCCTGCTGTCCGCCTTCGTCTTCCTGTTGGCGGGCCGGGTCGTCTGGTCTGTCGCTCCCACGGTTTTCCCCACGACAGGGCTCTTCTCATCTCTGCACTTCATGACCATGGCCGGCATCATCCTGGTGGTCATCGGCTACGGCATGTACCAGCCCGCGGCTTATGCAGGTGTCCGGAAGTTCACCAGCGGCAAGACCGCGGCCATGGGTTACGCCATGCTCTATGCCCTGATGAACCTGGGCGGTTGGCTGCCTTCGTTTTTCAGCCCCATCCGGCATGCCATCGGCATCACGGGTTCCTACTGGGTCTACACCGGACTGACCTTCGTGGCCCTGATCTGTACGGCCCTGATCCTGACTCCCAAGGTTGAAAAGGACGCCATCGCCCGGGCGGAAAAAGAACGGGAAGAGGAAAAGGCCGCCGCCGGCGACGCCCCTGACACCTCGCCGGCCGGCGTGGAAGCAGCCGCCGTCAAGGAAGCCGCCAAGGCCGAAGCCATCGAAAAAGCCAAAATCCCCACCCACATGTGGCTCACTCTTGCCGCACTGGCCGGCTGTGTCTACTTCCTGCCCAGCCCCGTGGACTTCATCGTCTGGACCGCCCTGGCCGTGGGCATGATCACCCTGTTCCTGGTGCCGGCCTGGGGCAAGCCGGCCAGGATCTGGTTGGCCAACCACCCTTTGGCCAACACCAAGTTCTTCTTCTTCATCTTCGCCCTGATTCCGGTGCAGACCTTGTTCACCTACAACTGGCTGATCCTGCCCCAGTATCTCGAAAGAGGATTCGAGGGCGGGTTCGTCAGTGAGCGGTTCGAAATCTTTGCCAACCTGAACCCGATCCTCATCTTCATCGCCGTACCGATCGTGACGGCCTTGACCATGAAGAAAAAAGTCTACAACATGATGATCATCGGGACCTTCGTCATGGCCCTCCCGGCCTTCCTGTTGGCCTTTGGCACCAGCCTGCCCCTGCTTCTGGGCTACCTGTTCATCATGACCATCGGCGAGGCCATGTGGCAGCCGCGGTTCCTGCAATACGCCGCCGAGATCGCTCCGGAGGGACGCACCGGCGCCTACATGGGCGTGGCCCAGTTCCCCTGGTTTTTGACCAAGGTCATCGTACCGCTGTACTCCGGACTCATGCTGCAGAAGTTCGTGCCGGCCGTGGGTGTGCGGGCTCCCGAAAAAATGTGGCTGATCTTCGCCATCGTGGCAATGGCCTCCCCGCTGCTCCTGATCATCTTCAAGGGCTGGGTAGGTGATCTGAAGACCAAGTCGGACTAGCCTGGAATAGATACAACGAACCCTCGGGGCTTAAGCTTCACATGCGCCCTGAGGGTTCGTTGTATCTATTCCAGGCTAGTCCGACTTGGTCTTCACCGCGGGGTCGAACAAGAAGAGGCGGGCCTGAAGGAGGGACATTGACCCCGAACGGTGCATGCGAAGCCCTAAGCCGTGCGGGGTCAATGTCCCTGTTTCAGGCCCGCCTCTTCTTGCTCGACTTCTCGTAGCCATAGTATTTCTGGTCGTAGTAGTAGGGAAGCACTTCCCCGAGGTTGTTCGCCACCACCCCGAGGATATTGGCCCCGGACTTGCGCAGGATTTCCACGCCTCGCTTGCAGACGTCTTTTGGCGTCATGCCCGCCATCACCAGGAAAAGGCAGCCGTCCACCGCATCGACGAAATGCAACGGGTCGCTGACCGGCACGACCGGCGGAGTATCCAGCAGGACGATATCGTAGGTCTTGTGAAGTTCCTCCACCAGGTGACGCACCTGGTTGGCGCCGAACAGGCTGCTGATGTGGCCTGAGGTGGTGCCCGCAGGCATGAAATCCAGATTCGGGATGCGAGTGCTGGAGGTTGCCTCCTCGACTGTGGTCTTACCTTCGAGGAGGTTGGCAAAACCCGGCGAAACCGGGCTCTGGAAAACGGTATGCTGCACCGGGCGCCGGACGTCCGCGTCGAGCAGAAGCACCCGGCTGCGCATGTGGTAGGCCAAAACCAGGGCGAAATGCAGGGTAAACAGACTCTTGCCTTCGCCCCGCTCGGCGCTGGTGATCATCAGGGCCCGCTTGCGCTCCAGGTCAAGTTGCCGGCCCACCTGGATCATGATCCGCCGCAGCTCGATGGCCATGGGCGATTCGATGTCGAACAGGCTGCCGACCCCGCCCTGTTTGGATCTGTCCTTCAACATCTCCACCTTTCCCAATATTGAAATCCCAGGCCCGGATCAACCGAGCCGGGGGTAGATCACCAGGAAGCCGAACGCCCCCACGGCCAAAATTCCCAAAACGATGACCGCCCAGCGAAGGATGCGGACTTTTTTCGTCTTTTCGAAATGATCGTCCTTGATGGTGGGTAGGGTCCCGATCACGGGCAGGCCCAGCGTCCTTTCGATCTGGTCGACGGACGTGAAAGAGCGGTCCATGAAGATGGCCAGCACCACCAGGCCGAACCCGATGCCCAGGGACAGGATGACACCCAGGGCCATCAGTTTCATCTTGTCCGGCTCCACCGGTGTCCGGCTCAGCCGGGGTCTTTCACGGATTTTGATCTGCATCCCGATTTCCGAAAGGCTGGCTTCGAGATTCATGGTCTGCTGCGTGATTTCCGATTCGATGGTCTGCACCAGGCCCCGTTCCCGTTCCACGTCGTCCTGCAATTCCGAAATCTGGGCCGACTGGCCCGGCCGGCTCGCGGCGAAGCGGCGGAATTCCCGGATCTTCAGGTCCATCAAGTCAATCACACGTTTCTTGCCGGACCGGAAAAGGGAAAAATAGATGAACTGGCTGATCTGGTTCCTCTCGCGAATACTCCGCTGGGGCATGTTGAGGGCCACCATTTCCTCGATGCGCTCGTTCAGCCTCACCCGCAGAAGTCCCAGCCTGGTTTCCAGATCCTTGGCGTTCGGATCCCCATCGGCGAAGAGCTGAACTTCCAGCCCCAGATCCTCCATCTCCGAAATGGTCGAACGGATCCGGGTATCCGCGTCATACCGGGAGGTGCTCGGCGTCTGGCCCAGGATCCGGTGGACCACCTGGCCGTACTGGGCCAGTTCGGAGGCGTCCTGGCCCTCGTATCGTTCCTTCACCTCGGCCAGGTTGTCCTCGGCGATGCTGAGATTGGACGCGTTGATGGGGTTGTCCACCAGGGAGGCCGAAACCTCGTTCCTCTGGAAATCCAGCAGGCCCGCCTCGGCGGCTTCGAGGTTGGACCGGTAAAGCTCCAGCTGCTTTTCTAGGAAATCGCGGGTGGAAGTGCTGGCCGCCATCTGGCTGGTCCGGTATTCCTCCACGAAACGGTCTACGATGAAGTAGGCCAGATTATAGGCCTGCTCCGCATCGGGATCCCGGACCGCGATCCGAAACAACCGGCCACCGTCCCTCTTGATTTTCACCTTCGAACGCAGATGGTTCATGGCCTGGAGCACAGCCTTGTCCTCGGCCAGGGCACCGGAAAGGGAATCTGCGGACTCCCCGCGCAGGGCGTCATGGAGCCGGAGTTCCCGGACCACCAGTTCCATGAACTCCGGGGAGGTGAGCAGCATGTCCATCTCCTGGTGGGCCACAAAATCGATGTCACGGGCGCGGCCGTAGCGGCGCGAGGCATCCTCGATCAGGTTGCTGTTCATGCTGTTGAATTTGATCAGGAGCTGGCCGGAGGATTCGTAGATGGGGGTCATGGTCCGGATGGCTATCCCGGCCATGGACAGGCACAGGATAAAGGGAATGAAAAAAAGCAACTTGCGGCGCAGGAAAGCCCGCACCAGCATCATGAGATCTAGGCCCGAACCGGAATTCTCAAATTCGTCCTGGAATGGATCCATCGAGTCAATATCTCCTTGCCGGAATCAGCAAAACCGGGCCAAGCTAATGGAAAAAACGGGCAACCCCATCAGGGTATGATACCCGTGACTCCGCTTTCGGCCAACAATTCCCTGGATTCCAGGTTCCCAATAAACTTAAATCGGGTCAGTGCATCCTGATCCAGAACGGCATCATCGCCACCGGGCGGCCGTCCATGAGTTCCACCGCCGCCAGGGTGCCATCTTCCCGCAGGGCGTCCACCAGCACCGGGCCCGGCATATGGGCCGCCGCACCGAGGGCCGGTGAATCGGATCCGGTCAGCATGCCCAGCACCTGCGCCAGACCGCCGCCGTCCCGCAGGGATTTCAGGATCATCCTCTCCAGCAAGGACAGTTCCTCTCCGAAGGTCACGATGGAGACCTTGTCCGAAGGGTCGAGGCCCAGCATCCACTTGGCGGAATCGAGGGAACGATGCAGTCCCCCCAGTCCGTCCACCAGTCCATGTTCGAGCCCCTGGCGACCGGTCCAGACCCGCCCCTGAGCGACGGCGTGCGCGGCATCCCGGGTCAGGCCCCGGCCGTCGGATACCTTGCCCAGGAATCTTTCGTAGAAGGCGTCCATCTGGGCCTGGAACAGTTCGCGTTGCCCGGGAGTGAAGCCGCCCTCGTCGGTGAACAGCAGGGCGTTTTTTCCCCGCGTGATGAATTCACGGTTCACGCCGATCTTCCGGTACATGCTGCTGCGGTCCATCTTGCCTGCGTAGACACCAATGGAACCCGTCAAGGTGCCGGGATCGGCGAAGATCGAATCGGCGGGGCACGAAACATAGTAGCCGCCGCTGGCGGCCAGCCCGCTCATCGAAACGATGACCGGCTTATGTTCGCGCACCCGTTGGATCTCGTTCCAGATCAGGTCGCTGGCCAGAGCGCTGCCGCCGGGGCTATCCACGCGCAGGATGACGACCCCGATGTCCTCGTCCTCGCCGACGGAATGAAGCTGCTCCACCACCGTTTCACTTCCGGCCAGCTTGCCCTGCCAGGGATCGTTGCGGCTGGTTCCGGGCATGATGACCCCCGTGACATACACCACGGCGACTTCGTGCTCGCTGGTGGTGGGTTTGGGGCGATCCAGGCTGTAGTCGACCAAGTAGGTGGTCTCATCATCGGGGAATCGTTCTTCAAACACCTCGTCAAAGTACATGACGGTGTCGACCAGGCCGGCGGCCAAGGCCCCACCGGCGTCGAACATGCCCTGGTCCACCCAGCCGGCCACCTGGGCCCGGCTGGTGCTGCGAGATCCCGCCAGCATGTCCAGCAGGACCTCGAAACGGTCGTCCACGATGGAGTTGATCATTTCGCGGTTGGCGTCACTGGCGGAAGATCGTGTCATGCGTTCGGGCGCCGACTTGTAGGCCCCCACGTGCACGAAATCCGCTTCCATGCCCAGCTTTTCCAGGGTGTCGCGCATGAAGGCCAGTTCGGCGCTGATCCCCAGAACCATCAGGTTGGCTTCCGGGGACATGATGACCCGGTCCGCCGCGCAGGCCAGGGCATAGTCGCGGGTGCCAGCGCCATCCAGATAGGCGACCACCGGTTTGCCCGCCTCGCCAAATCGTGCGACCGCAGACCGCAACTCCTCGATCTTGGCCCAGTCCACCGCCGCTCCGCGCATATCCATCATCAGGCCGGTGATGCGGTCGTCCTCGGCGGCTCGGTACAGGGAGAACAACACCTCGGACATGGTCAATTCACCGCCGGAGCGGACCTGGCCCCAGAAGGAGTCGTCCCTTTCCTCGGGATAGTTCCCCCCCACTTCCCAGACCAGAACGCCGCCGTCGATGCTGACGCTCTTTTCCAGGTTGGACAGCGAGAACCACAACAGGCCGAAGCCGCCGCCGATCAGAACGGCCACCACAATGAATACGATCCAGAATTTCTTCATGCTCCTGCTTCCTCGCCGCGGCAGAAGGCCGCCAGGGAACGGGCCGCGCGATCAATCTTCCGGAAGACCGGAATGCCCGCCTTTTCGATGACCCGACACATGGGGTCGTAGATCTCTCCTGAATCGACCACCACGACTGCAGGTTTAGCGGAACGGGCGATAATGTCAACCATCAGGGAGGGTTGGGACCGGGGACCGGACAGGTTTTCCCGGTGAGCGCCCTCCGGATCGGCCGGGAGATTGTCCAGCGCCGGGGTCACGGGTACCGAGGACAGGATGGCCACATCCACGTCGGAGCAATCCAGGATGGCCCGGCAACTGGCTGTAAAGGCCTCTGTCCCGGTCATGGGCGTACAGTCGATGGGATTGCTGCGATGGGCGAAAGCCGGCAGGACCTCGTCCAGGTGGGCCTGCGTCGCCGGATCGAATGTGGCCAGTTTCAGCCCGTCGAGCTGGTCCATCACGGTGGAGCATTCGAAACCGGCGTTGCTGATGATTCCGGTCCGGTTCCCGGCGGCCGGCCTGCCGGCCAGCAGGGTGAAGGTCTTCAGCAGATCCTCGAACTCGTCGAGCGATCCGGCCACGGTGACGCCGGCGCTTTCCAGGCAGGCTCGGGCCACGGCGTAGTCCCCGGCCAGGGAGGCGGTGTGGCTGGCGGCGGCCTGCGCGCCCAGGGCCGTTTTGCCGGCCTTGTAGATGATCACCCGCTTGCCCAACCCGCGGGCCCGCCGCGCCTGGTCCAGGAACTTGTTCCCGTCGCCGGGACGGAAGCCTTCCACGTAGCAGGCGATCACGTCGATGCCCGCCGCGGCGTTGAAGTGCTCCAGGAAATCCCCCACCGTCAGGTCCATCTGATTGCCGAAACTGATGCTCGCCGCGGGCTGGATGATGCCGTCGTAGTTGCTGGCAAAGGTCACCAGGTAGGCGCCGGACTGGCTGACCACCGCCAGGTTCTGGCCCGCCCCGGGCCGGAAGGGCAGCTTGTAGTCGGGCAGGAAGAAGGTGTTGTAGCAGTCCCGGCTGACGATGCCCAGACAGTTGCCCCCCACCATCACGGGTCCCCCATCAGGCCGCGCGTGGCCTCGGGCCAGGACATCCTCGATGGCCTCGGCGAGGGTTGTCTCCCCGGTCTCGGCAAACCCGCCGGGGATCAGGATGATGGATTCGGCGCGGTCGCTTTCCACCAGGGCCGTGATGGCCTCGAGCGCGCCCTCGGCGGGTATGGAGACCACCGCAAGGTCGCATTTCTCAGGCAGATCGTCGACGGTCGGCACGCAGGCTACGCCATCGATTTCCTTTTCCCGTTGGTGCACCACGTACAATCGAGCGGGATCGACCCCCTCGGACTTCCGGAGATTGGTCAGAATGATGCGGCCGGGGTTGGCCCCCTTGGCGCTGACCCCCATCACCACGGCGCTGCGGGGATTCAGCAACGCCTCGATCCGTGCGGCACCACGAGGAGTGGACTTCCATTTTCGCCGGGAAACCAGGGCCACCCCGTCCAGGGCGGTCAACCGCCCTTCCGACGCCACGGCGGGATTGATTTCCAGTTCCTCCAGGGTCCACTCCGAAGATCCGGCAGGCCCGCAATGTTGGCCCAGATCGGCCAGGGCCATCACAGCGGCCGTCAGTTCGCCGCAAGCAATGGGAGGCTGTGCGTATAGGCGGGAGGGGGTACACAGGATCTTCAAAACAGGATGGGCCGAAATCGCGGCCGCCACGGTTTTCTCCGTCAGGTCGGCCGCCGGGAAGATTATCGTGCTGTTGCCTGCGTGCCCGTACCATTCGGTCAGGGTGCCCCCGATGCCCAGTACCACGCAGGGCCCGAAGGCAGGATCCTGTTTCAGGCTCAGCAGGACTTCCTGCCCGGGGCGGTTGGGTTGGTGGGGGATGAAGGCCCCCGCCAGAAATCCCTCCACGGAATCTGTCGCCCCCTCCGCTTCCAGAACCCCTCTCATCCGTTCGGCCTCGGCTCGTAGAAGGGCGCGCGGATCCGTTGACCCGCTGATCTCCAGGACGCGGACGCCTCCCAGTTCAGTCTTGTGCAGGATATCCCGGCCAACAACTTTGAGCAGAACGCGGGCTTCGCTTCCAACCAGCGCCGCACCCTGTTCGGCCCATCGGTCCCATTCAGCCTCCGAAGCCGTCAGCGGGACGAACGCCGCGGCGCAACACCCCAGTCCCAACAGGTCGCTGAGGCCGTAAACTTCCACCTCGTTGAGCCGGACCCCCTGGGGCGATCCAGCCGTCGATTCATGACCCTCGAGGGTCTTTGTCAGGAAAGCATCGATCCTGTCCATTCCACCCACGATTACCATCCTTGTTGGTCGCCGATGACGAAGTTTCCCTGCCAAAGATAGAAGGGTCTTTCCCTACCCCCAAAGGAAAAGACGGGCTCAATGGGCACGGGTTCCATGCATAACAAAAAAGGCCTCCAACCCTGAGGTTGGAGGCCTTAAAGAATCCGGCGGTTTCCTACTCTCCCACAGGGGCAACCCTGCAGTACCATCGGCGCAACATGGTTTCACTACTGTGTTCGGAATGGGAACAGGTGGTGCCCACGCGCTATCGCCGCCGAAAGACCTATCCGCCACCACGCGCACGCAGGGCGGATGTCGTCCTTGGACAACTGAATATGGAGAGTAGTTTTTTGAGATTCAATCACATGCCATGCTCCGTTTTCCGA
>RCNC010002178.1_pt1 | contig 13093 bp, 7 predicted proteins | sample 2041301 | NCBI WGS metagenome assembly RCNC01 (sample SAMN09708231, study PRJNA481090) | Marine sediment metagenome, whole genome shotgun sequencing project. | biome: marine sediment; feature: ocean; material: sediment; isolation source: Sewage treatment plant 13A marine sediment (STP13A) ... | reverse complement strand
GAAATCCGGATTAGTTGAGGAATGGCATAATAGACATAGGGAAATCCATATGAATTGAGCTCTGCTCCATAAGCTGAAATAATGGACGAGTAATAGCTTAATGCCTGCGTCCGCTCCTCCGATTTTACCGATAGTCTTGCCAGGGCATTCAGGGTTTGTACTGAATCGATATTATTGGAAGATTCCCTCAGTGAAGCAAGATAGTAATGGCCTGCTTTGCTGAAATTTTGCTCATTAAATTCGGCCCTTTCAGCCTGCTCAAAATTGCCTTGATAGCTTTTTGAAGGTACATCTCCGGGGGGATTCTCATAAGCACTAACAAACCAGGGCCACAAAAAACCTCCTTCCCTGTCCACTACAAACTGTTGTTCTGCAAGCTCACTGGTATCCATAGTTTTTAGCCAGGTGAGAACAGCTGGATGTTTGCCACCAGGATAGTCTGGGAACTTTTCTACCAGATCATTTATTGTAAACTCAATTTGTTCTGAGACGACATGGGCCAGGTTTTCCTGTTCCTCCTCAACTCTTTTTTCAGTTAACTCCTTAAGGTTTGAAATGTTGTTGATACTTAGGTAGGCAAGAATACTCCCCGATGCAATCACTACAGAAATAAAGAATAGCGTAAGCCTGAGAATCGGTTTTTTCCTGCCACCCATGATCTTTTAATCAGAGGGTAAAAAGTTTTCCATAACCCATACTGCTGGTGAAAGGGGCCTGGATAGAGCAGAGAATGCAATATGACGTCCATCGGGATGCATGGTAAGACAGGCGGTACTTCTAGGAACTGTAAGTCCAAGCTTTTCGATCTCCCCACCTTCGGCTGGGATCCTGCCCAATTCCCAAAAGGAATCTTCCACATTTTCTTCCTTTAGCATAAACAGAATATAATTTCCATCACTGGACCAGGTTTCAGCCCCTGAAAGACCCAACGAAATAACTTCATCTTCCTCGAATTTGAAAAGTTCTCTGGCTTCCCCCCCTGAAGAGGGGATCAAATGCATGGCCCATATGTTCTTTTTCACAGGCCTTGAGATCACTGCCAGCCACTTCCCATCGGGAGAAAGTGCCAGATGTAAAATATCATTCGACTCATAGATTATTTTTTCTTCACTACTTTCAAGATCCCTGGACATAATTTGACCAGTCTTGAAGTTATTGATTCGGCGCCCATAAAACAGAGTGCCTCCGTCAGGAGACCATTCATGCTTACCAAAGAACCTCAGTCCTTCATCAGAGGAGATGATGGGTTCTATTTGACCGGATTCAACATCGATCTGGTAATAACCCATTGAACTCGCATCGCTCAAATCCACGATCAGAATAGACCTGCCATCTGGTGACCAACGGGGATAACCCATCCTGGCAAATTCAGGGATGATTTTTCGTTCCTGCTGTGTTTCAATGGATCGAATGATCAACACATTACCAGCTCCTTGAATGAATTTGATATTGGAAGCTGTAGGCCCCGTCACACTTATATAGGCCAAGTTTTTTCCGTCGGGCGAGTAGTCAGGTTCCTTATTGTTCCCCTGGAATCTTGTTTCCATTTTTACCAGCGGCGTAATAATAGTTCCACTTTCCGGATCCAGTTCAGCCATATAAATATCACTTACTTTTTCGTTAAGGGCATAATAAAAAGAACCTTCCGGGGTAAATCCCAGAGCCTCACCCGTTTTCATGCCTGATTTAACCAGTATAGGATCTCCTGCCGGTATTCCATCTTCCATCTTTATCACATAGATGCTTGAACTGCCATCGCGGTCGCTGGAAAAGAGAATGCTTTCCCCATCTGGTGCCAATCCAAGGAAAAAATCATCAGCAAGATTACTGACCAGTGGTATCTCATCGTCTCCATTCACAGGTAACAGGTATATGTCACGAACGCTTGAATTTTCTTCTTGTTGACGGTCGTATATAATGTAGCCCCCATCTTTGGTAAAGCACATCTTTCCCGGCCACTCTTCAAGGGTTCTTAGCACACGCATGGATCCATCTTCCACATTGATCAAACCGGCTGCCTGGATTCTATTTTCATTAAAGTACATGCAGGCAAGGATCTGCTTGCCATCCGGTGACCAGTCACAGGGTAACATATAGTTTGTTTCTTCATTACTGTATAACACCATGGGCTCGGAACCATCAAGTCTGATCATGCGTAATTCGTAAGTCATCTTATCATTCCACCAGGAATAGACAATCTGCTTACCGTCTGGTGACCATCTCGAATCTTCTGCATATTCCTGGCAATCCTCCCAGGAGCCTTTATCGGTGAGGCGGGTTGTTTTACCGGTGGCAAGTTCATATATGGCAAGATCGCCGGTATCCCAGTAAACATAGGAAAGGTACTTTCCATCCGGGGATACTTCACCCATCAGAGCTTCAGGACCTTCCCAGACTTTTCTTATACTCAATTCCCCGGCTCCTGCGCTCCTTGTGGGTTCAGTTTGAGAAAGAGCTGAAAGCTTCTCCCTGGCCACTTTTACGGTTTCAGCCTGATCAGGGAATTGACTGATCAGATTCCGGTAGGTCTTTTCTGCCTCCGTGCGGCCCAACTTTTCATAACATAGGCCAATGTGCAAAAGAGCATTTGCCTGCAGGGATCGCCCGGCAGACTCATTGGAAGCAACTTTAGCATATATATCTATGGCTTCCAGGAGAGATCCTTCGCCCTCTTCTTTGATCAAACCTTGTTGAAATTGTCCTTCAGGAGTTTGTGCCTGTAGGGGCGATAGAATTCCTATTGCCAGGATCACCAGCAATGCAATAAGCTTAGATGCAGTTGAAGTTTTCATGTTCGGGTACCTCCAGATTTTAGTTTGATTAGACTTTTAATCAAAATTAAAGTATAATCAGAGGCCCATTGTCATAAGCATGTTCAAGTTATGTAAAAAAGAGACCCGGTTAGGAAAGGACGGGGTAAAAAAAGAAAAGGACACCATTTCGGGCGCCCTTTCTATTAAAGATTTCTATTCTGTTTCGCGAGTATTTGTCAGTCTGCAATTTGGTGCTTCTGAGCGGTGATATGTTAGCTGCCTTAGCTGATGCGAAGCAGCAGGTTCAGCAGCGCTATATTACCCGTGAAGACACGCACGTTTCGGACTGATAAGTGCGAGCTCTAGTTGTAGAACATATCCAGCCTGTTGTCCTCAACATTGGCTGCATCCAGCAATGCATTGTAAGCTTCAAAATTGCTCCTGGATTCGATACTGAACCTGAGCCTTGATCTGACTGCATTCACATCTTCCACAGGGGTGGTAAGCTCCGTGCGATCGTTCACTGAGATCACAAATACACCACTCTCTCCAACCAGGGGTGAAGAAACCTGGTTTACGGGAAGGTACATGGATGCACCGACAATGTATGGTTCAAGTCCAATGCCTGAAACGTAGGTATTGGCAAACTTAACCTGTGTAGCTTCCCCCACATTTTCACTGTTGGTGATGCCAAACTGGGTTAGATCAGTAACACCTGCCAGCTTTTCATTTAATATACTTACCAACTTTTCAGCCTTCTTCTCTTTCTTCACTGCCAGTGTTATCTCTGCACGAACACTCTCCAGGTTTGCATAACCTTCTTCTCTTGCTTCAGTAAGTACGGCAATGATATATTTGTCATCGCTCTGACTGAATATGTTGCTCACACTATTTAGATCTGCTCCATAGGCCCATTTAGTAATTGAAATAGGTTCTTCAATGCCAGGGATGGTTTGTTGATCTTTGGTAAGATTGGGCGCAAATCTGGGATCCAGGCCAAATTCACGTGCCTGTTCTGTGAATTTTTCCAGATCGGTGGCTTTGCCTCTAAACTTGACAGCACGGTTATAATAATCCTGGTTGGTTTCGTCGCTTGCAAATACATTCCGCACAATGCTGGCCACCTGAATCTTACGTACCTCACGACTCTGGTTCTCAATAAGAATAATGTGGGTTCCGAATTGGGTTTCCACCGAAACCAAATCTCCTGTGTTGTTTTCAAAACAGGCATTGTTGAAGGGGGTCACCATATTTCCCTCTTTAAACCAACCCAGGTCGCCTCCGATGGCACGGTTGCTCTCGTCTGCAGAATACTCCAGCGCAATCTGGTTGAAATTTCCTCCATTCTCAATTACCCCTTTAAGGCTGTCAGCCAGGTTGGTCATGATTTGCCTGTTTCCTCCATAGGCCTGAAGAGAAAGCAATATATGTCTTGCCCTTACTGAATCGGGTCGCATCTGTGCATTGTGGGCACGTGCCAATTTGTAAGCATCGTTCTCCTCATAGGGGCCAATTATGGTTTCCTCGGAGGCGTTGAATACAGAATCTCTTAAGCTTTGGGGAAGCTCTTCATAGGTATAAAACCTGGGATCGAAGGGTTCATCTGAAATTCCATTGACATACCTGGGTATTTCGTCACTTTCAGTCCTGGAAAATTCAACTTTTGTTTGTGATGATTGATACCTGGCATTTTCAATATCTTTTTCGCTGGGAACTACCTCAAATACTACATATTGGAAAGTTCTTGAGGCAACTTGCTTATAATTCTCCTGGTTTGTTTTATAATAGGCTTTGACATCCGATTCGGTAAAGGTGATCTCCTCATCAGTTACCTCAGTAAATGGTTTTGAGATATAGGAGAAATCAGCGCTTTTACCGGTCTCTGTCATATGATCTTTCAGATCAAGTGAAGAGGGTTGCATGCCTTTTTTGACCATGGTGAAGTACTTCTGGTTCATCTTCTCGTCAACAATTTCCTTCTCGATAAACAACCAGCGCTTTTTTTCCTGTTCAAACTGGGGATTGTCCAATGAATTGAAATAGTTGGTCATCACTGCACGGTTCAGTTGTCCGGTTTCAGGATTGGAGAACATCTGACGAATAATCGGGTGTGGTTCACTTAAAGCTGGGTTGCCATTTAATCCCATGGTCTGGTCACCGGTGACCATGGTCTTCAGTTCATCTGCACTTACGTAGATACCAAGTTTTTCATAGGAACTCTCCATAATAGTTTCCCTGAGCAATCTTCTCCAGGTCTCTTGCTGAATCTGCTTCTCCATCTCCGAATCCAGTGACTGATCACCGGCGTTGAGCTGATAAAACTCACGCAGACTTTTTTCCCTGTTCATATACTCTGTTGCCCCTATCCCTTTGCCATTGATCTCTGCAACGGATTTCTTTCCGAGGGTAGGAGATCCCGAACCCAACAGATCTCCAAGAATGAATGCGAAAAGTGCCAGTCCGATTACGACGGCAATCAATAGTCCTGCTTTGTTTCTAATATTCTGTAATGTGGCCATTTATATGTAACTGTTTAACTATATGTATACCTTAAAATTTGAGCGTACGAATATAGTAATAATTAGAGGTTTAATAAAAATAGAATGAATGAAAATTACCTTATCAGGAATGGATCACTTTAAGCTCTACCTCCTCAATGCGATTTGAGCTCACATCTGTAATGGTAATCAGGAAGTTATCCAGTTCAACGGTGGTGTGTTTCTCGGGTATGCTTTCGTAATGAAAAATGATATAACCTGCCAGAGTATCATACTCTTCCGATTCTGGGATCGACAGAAAGTACTTTTCATTCAGATAATCGATCTCATGCCGGCCCGATAAAAGATATTTAGTCTTATCCAATTTCTCTTCCACCAGGTCGCTGGTGTCATGTTCATCTTCAATTTCTCCAAAGATCTCCTCAATAATATCTTCGGTGGTAATCAGTCCCGAGGTTCCACCAAATTCGTCCACCACCAGGGCAATGCTTTTGCCATCTTTGATAAAACCAGTAAGCAAACTATTTACTGCCAGAGTTTCGGGGACTATCTTAATAGGCTTTAAATGGGATTTAATCATATCTGGCTTCCTAAACAGGTCTTTGGAATTTACATATCCAATCACATTGTCGATGGTCTCTTTGTAAATAAGAATCCTGCTGAGTCCGGTTTCAATAAACCGCTGCGACAAATCTTTCATGGTGGCATCAATTTCCAACGCAATCACCTCCGTCCTGGGAATCATGCAGTCCCTTACTTTCAGGCCGGAAAACTCCAGCGCATTCTTAAATATCTTTACCTCTTCGATCTCTTCACGATCTGTATTTTGTTCGGGCTTCAATGTGGTAAGCAGATGGTCCAGATCCACTTTGCCAAATACCGGTTCGGTCGACTGGATATCTGGCCTCACACGAAGAAGGTATTTCATGGTAAAATTTGAAATGCCTATGGTAAGAAGCGTAATGGGATAAAGAAGGGTGTAAAACACCATGATCGGAATACTCAGCAGCCGAAGCGAGTTATTGGGGTTGAGCCTGAAGAGGGTTTTGGGTAAAAATTCTGCGGTTAGCAGGATAAGCAGGGTGGAAATCAAAGTCTGAACCAGCAGGACCAGGGCTTCAGAACTATCTCCTACAATATTCTGGATGGGACCTTTTAGAAGCATGGCAAAAGTCATTCCATAGATCACCAGGGAGATGTTATTGCCCACAAGCATGGTGGCAATAAATCGTGAAGGGTATTTGTTGAAGTAGCTGACAACACCTGCAAAGATCTTTTTCTGTTTCTTATCGATCTCAATTCTCAGCTTATTGGCAGAAATAAATGCGATCTCCATACCAGAAAAGAAAGCTGAGAAGAGGATAGAAACCAGTATGAGAATAATGAGAATGAGTGTATTCATATTCTATCGTCGTGAGATTCTCATTCGTCTTCTGAGATAGTACATTAAAAATGCGAGAATTGAAAAAAGGAAATAGTACCAACTATCCCCAAATCCCTTACTTAAAGTAACATCCACAGCCATAAATAACATAAGCCCGCCAAGGACAAACCAAACCACTTCAAAAAAACCTGAGATATTATTCTTCATCCTGAACATTTATAGTTCCACTGGATCCAATCAATTGCCAGTTAGAGAGATTCTGATTGGATCTAAATCCCTTTTTTCCATAAAGGATATTCTCTTTGTTGTGCACCCGGGTGTAGGAGTCTGAATAGATGATTTCATTCTCCATATCCCAGAACAGCTCTTCGGTATAGAGGGCATCCCCATTGTCCATGCGTCTGGCAATCACATTGCCGGTAGCGTGCCAGAGTTTCTCCTTAGGGTAGTAGATGGTGTAATCAGACCTGATATCCGACTCGATTTTCATGGAGTCATCATAGAAATAGACCTCCATCCCATCGGGAAATTCATCATAGGGCCGCTCCAGATCAGGAAAGGATTGGTAGGAAGCGGCAATGATATGCATCTTCACTTTTGCTGAGTCGCTATAAATAACCTCTATGTTTTTGCTCCTCAGGATGGGCGTTTCAGTCTCTTCAGTTAACATATTGATGCGCTCAATGTCGTTTTCACATCCCAGAAGGAGCAGGGTCAACATCAATAATGTTCCGGTAAAGTATCCAATGGAGCGACACATAGTTGCAAAGATAGTAAAAAGCAAATCCAACCGGGATTCTTTATAAGGTATGCTATTTACATTTTAGGAAGGAGGTTTGGATATCCTTGGGAAATGAAAAAGGGTACCCCGACGGAGTACCCTTTAAATGAATGTTTTTATGCTTTTACTTCCTTGAGCGAACGGTGGTGTATTCATTGATACATCCTTTTACCTGGTAGGAGTCACCATCTTTCATATCCCTGAAGAATACCTCTTCGTTATTGGGATACTGGGATGCATAGTCGCTTAATCTTTTAGAGGCCTCTGAAGCTACTGCGGGATCTACAGATTTAGCTTTTGCATACTTATCGGCTGCTACCCAGAATGCGGTTCGCTTTTCAAAATCATCACCCAGGTTGTCCCTTGATGCAATAATGGCATCTCCCCATGTAAGATAAGCTTTTCCATGGTTGCTTTTGCGGGCTATGGATTCACTGGCATAATATATGGCGTCACAATAATCTTTGTTGGCACTGCTTACAACTGCCAGTTCATAAAACCATTCGGCCCTGGTGTCATCGTCAAGATCCGATCCGATCACGGCCATCTGCAAATAGGACGCGGCTTTGAGAAAGTCGCTTTTTGCGATAAACAGGATAGCCAGCTGGTGGGCAGATTCTGGTCCTGGATCAATTAGATACATCTGCTCCGATGCCGCCACATAAAGATCCGATCTGTCACATCCGGCGGCGGTATAAAACTTAATTACCTCTTTCAGGAAGTCTTTATCCTCCTTGTTGGCTTCAAATTGAGGCTCAAAGTATCCGTTGAGTGCTTCACAGGTCAGCAGCCCGCTGTTAATCATCAGCTCGTCAATATTTGCTTTGGCTTTGGGCCAGCGTGAACTCTTTCCCAACAATGGATCGATGATTGCAGTTACATCAAAATAGTCCTCAATGGCTTGATTGTCATCAACCACTCCGGATTTATTAAGCGAGATACTTGAGTTGATAAAGGTAACCATCACAGCATCTCTGGATTTATTTTTTTCCATCTCAATGCTCCTTTTCAGATTGGCATAGCCCTCTTCAAGTGCCTCAACATTGAGCCTTCCTTCAGCATCTACTCTGCGGTAACGCAGCAAATCAATACCCCTGCGGCCCATGATACTTCCGGCCCGACTACTATAGAATTCCATCCTCCTGTCGTAGATAAGCAAGAGTGTATCTATCATCTCCTCTTTACGTTTCTCGACACCTGAGGATTCGATAAAAACCCTGTACATGCTAACCCCTTCCACAAACATTTTTTCACTTGAAGCAGGACACTCGCTAAATACACCACGCCATGGGTTGATGGCATCTTTGTAGTTGTTGTGTTTGAAAAACTCTCTGTAGAGAGAGAGGTTTTTTATGCAGTTTATACTGTCCTGCCCCTTCCCATATTTTGTACCGCTGTCGATTCCTTTTTGTGAAATAGCAGGAAGGACAACCAAAAGAGAAAAAGTCACCAATAAGATGGATTTGAGGGCTTTCGTGTTCATACCGTTCAAAATTTCATGGTTTAGTCAAATCTCCGTTTCCGGAACCACAGATCATGTAAAGTTACATTAAATGTAATAATTCCATAATTTTCTTTCACTAAATTGTAGTCTGTTGTACCTCTGGTACCAGCAGTGAAAGCTAGATTAATGCTTGTCTTTAATGTTTTTACCGGTAATCCTACTCCAAATGTTATGCCATAGTCAGTCAACTGATAACCATTGACCACTAAATAGTAATTGGAATAATATCCACCCACCCTGTATGAGATGAGTTTATGGTAACCTCTTAAGGCCTGATAATCAGGCATGTATTCGGTCCCCACGTGTATTGAGTTTGATTTTGTAGTGTAATGCATTTCCCCTGTGGAAGAGCCTGTCCAGTCCTGCATGTAGTAATCGGCTGTAAAGGTCAGTTTATTGGGAATCCCTATGGCAAAACCCAGTCCTATCTTTTGGGGGATGGCGAATTTCCTTAATGTAGTATCCTCTCCCAGTACGTAATTTGGATTGATTAAAGTGGAATCATTAATATATGCGGGGTCATATGGAAGAATTTGATTATTAACCGTGTATTGGAGCTCAGAACTAGCATTTGCCTTGAAATCATAGGTCCCCCCAAGGGTTAGGAAGAAATTGTCACTGAATTCTTCATGGTATTGGAGACCCACTGTGAAAACAGGTTTTCTCAGGTCAAAAGTTTCGGCCGTAGAGACGAGTGAATATTGCGAATTCATGGGGAATTGAACATTTCGTTCCCGGGAAAGTTTACCCATCAGATAATTCATGGTAAGTCCAACCGATAAGCGTTGCCACAGCTTAACGGAGGTCCCCACATAAAAGTTCATGATTCCGCCTTCCCCGCTGTAATAGGTGTCCAGCGCCTCTCCGTGCTTGTAATCATCAAACTCTGCCTTTACGCTGTACCCTATGCTGCTGTATGGTAGGATCCCGGCAGAGAAACCCATGTATTTGCCCATGGAGGTTGCAAAGGCCACATGGTGCAGGTTCATGTTCCACCAGGAGTTTGACGAAACAGTTGTATTGTATTGATTGAAAAAGGCATTGAATCCAAAATCAAAATATACCGAAGTGCTGTCCAGCGCGGCGAAGGAGGCCGGATTTATGGGATTGATCCTGTTTGAACTGTGTATAGCAAGTCCGGTTCCTCCCATGGCCTGGTTCTGAGCCAGCCCTAGTTTTGCCAGATCGCCCAGCGCAAAGCGGGTGTAGGGCGAATAGGTGCTGAACTGGCTGTGAAGTTGACAGGTAACTGAGAAGGCGACAAGAAAAGTAACAAATAAGAATCTATATATCTTCAGTTGCATTGTGTTCCAATATTCTGTTTAGTCCGATCAGGTTCAGATTAAGGTCCACAAAGATGCTACTTTTTAGCTTTCCAACAAAGTAATTTGCATCTCCGCCAGTCAATACTACCTGTAGTTGAGGATATTCCTGGCTGATTGTTTCAATAAACCCATCCATTTCGAACAGTAATCCGTTAACGATACCCGATTGAATGGCTTCTTTTGTACTGCTACCCACCAGTGGTGGTTTTTCATCGGGGCGCTCCAGATGAGGTAAGCGGGTTGTATACTTATTCAGTGATTTGAACCTGATTTCCAGTCCCGGGGAGATGTTCCCCCCTATAAATTCGCCTTCAGATGTAACAATATCATAAGTGATGGCCGTTCCGGCATCTATGACCAGAACGTTGGTTTCAGGGTAAATAGTATACGCTCCCACAGCAGCAGCAATTCGGTCATAACCCAGTGTTTCGGGAGTGCGGTATCGGTTAACAAGTGGAATTGAGGTAGATTGATCTAATTCAATGCAAAGGTCATAGAGGTTGCCCAGGTAGTCAATAATTTCCCTGGAATAGTTTACCACTGACGATATTATAACGCCTGTTAGCTCCTTATAGCGGGTATGAAAATAGGCAATCTCCCGGCTTGAAATTTTTTCATAGCTAGCTGTCTCGATAACGCGTTTATCATCGCATACTGCAATTTTACCCTTACTGTTTCCCAGGTCAAGAACTAGGTTCATTGGCGTTATCAGTTGCTTAATTTCTGCAGTATGGCAAAGGCCTCCTGTACAGAATTAACTTGGTCGCTTCTCAGGCTCAGTCTCTCCTGATCCTCCCGCATTCGAAATAGGCCAGGATTTGCCTGAATATTCCCAATCACCTCTTTAAACTTCGAAGAGCTGTAGAATGGAGATTTAGGATTGTTTACAAAATACGTGATCAGGATGCTCTTTTTCAATACTATTTTTTCAACACCACTGCTTTGGGCCAGCCATCTGAGCTCGACAACTTTCAATAATTCTTCTGAGGGAACAGGAAGAATACCAAACCGGTCCACAAGCATATTTCGGAATTCATCCAGGCCTTTATTTTCCTTAATGGCATCCAGTTTTCTGTAGAGTTCGACCCTTTCACTGATGTTGGAGATATAACTGTCGGGAAACAAGAGTTCGAGATCAGTATCGATATGACAGTCAGATAGAAACTGAGTCTCTTCCAGGTCCTCGGTGGGCTTGGTGTCATAAAGGTTGCTAAACTCAGTCTCCTTAAGCTCTGTAATGGCTTCATTGAGGATTCTGTTGTAGGTGTCAAAACCCATATCTGCAATAAAACCACTCTGTTGGGCACCTAACAGGTTCCCTGCACCCCTGATATCCAGATCCTGAAGGGCGATGTTAAAGCCACTTCCCAGGGCCGAGAACTCCTCCACTGCTTTCAACCGCCTTCGGGCCTCCTGGGAGAGCATGGTAATGGGGGGGGCAAAAATATAGCAGAAGGCCTTTTTATTGGAACGACCCACCCTGCCCCTGAGCTGATGAAGATCACTTAATCCGAAGTTCTGACCATTGTTGATAATTATTGTATTGGCATTGGGAATGTCCAGGCCAGATTCGACAATTGTGGTGGCAATGAGCACATCATAATCGCCCTGCATAAAGTCAAGCATCACCGATTCCAGCTTTCTTCCATCCATCTGACCATGGGCCACCACTGCTCTGACACCCGGGAGAAGTCGATTCACAATATCTTTTATCTCCATGATATTCTGCACCCGGTTGTGGATCAGAAAAACCTGTCCACCCCGACTCACCTCATACGCTATGGCCTCCTTAATGATCTCCTCATTAAATGGGTGTAGCTCAGTGATGATGGGATGACGGTTGGGCGGTGGAGTATTGATGATGGAGAGGTCACGGGATCCCATCAATGAGAACTGCAAGGTCCTGGGAATTGGTGTGGCAGTTAAAGTAAGGGTATCCACATTAAGTTTGAGCTGTTTTAATTTCTCCTTCACGCTCACCCCGAACTTCTGCTCCTCATCTATAATAAGTAAACCCAGATCTTTGAATCCAATCTCCTTTCCCACCAGTTTATGGGTACCAATGATGATGTCAATCCCACCCCCCTTTAGTTTGGAAATTATTTGCTTCTGATCTGCTGTGCTTCTGAATCTGCTCAAATAGTCAACTGTACAGGGAAAATCTTTTAATCTCTCTTTGAAGGTATTGTGATGTTGTAATGCAAGAATGGTGGTTGGGACCAGGATGGCCACCTGCTTGCTGTCAGTCACCGCTTTGAAGGCTGCCCTTATGGCCACTTCTGTTTTACCGAATCCCACATCCCCACAGACCAGTCTGTCCATAGGAAAGCCTGCTTCCATTCCCTCTTTTACATCGGCTGTGGCTTTTAGCTGGTCCGGCGTATCTTCATAGATAAAGGATGATTCCAATTCCTTCTGCAGATAGGTGTCGGCCGAAAAGGAAAAACCTTTTTGCTCTTTTCTGCGTGCATACAGAAGAATCAATTCCCTGGCTATGTCCTGAACCTTCTTTTTGGTATTGCTCTTTAACTTCTGCCAGGCGCCAGTCCCCAGTTTATATATTTTCGGTGCACCTGTATCTTTCCCCTTGTATTTGGAGATGCGGTGCATGGAGTGAATATTTACATACAATACATCATTATCCTTGTAAACCAGCTTAATGGCTTCCTGGATCCTGCCATTTACATCGATCTTCTCCAATCCGCCAAAGATCCCTATACCATGGTCCACATGTACCACGTAGTCGCCAGGATTGAGACCCATAAGTTCTTTTGCAGATACCGATACCTTTCGGCTGAACCGGTCATGGAACCTGAATTTATGGTAACGCTCAAAGATTTGATGATCC